>Ga0207646_10001748_pt1 | contig 26379 bp, 27 predicted proteins | sample KBSK5502metaG_FD_184343 | JGI IMG/M metagenome (GOLD analysis project Ga0207646, IMG submission 184343) | Corn, switchgrass and miscanthus rhizosphere microbial communities from Kellogg Biological Station, Michigan, USA - KBS K5-50-2 metaG... | ecosystem: Host-associated > Plants > Roots >...
GCGGCAATGGGCGAAGCAGGCGGGATTGTTCGTGGGGTGGTCGTCCGGCGCGGCGCTGGTGGCGGCGGAGCGTGTGTTGTCCGACCGTCCACCGCTCCGAGGGTGCGACGCCGTCGTCGTTGTGATCGCCCCCGACTCGGGCCAGCGGTACCTCAGCGAGTATCGTCGACTGGCAGGCGACACCATATGACGCTCGTACTGGACCCGCGACATGTCGCCGCGATCCGCCGTCACGGTGAGGCGGATTATCCCGCCGAGGCGTGCGGCTTGATCGGCGGAGCGCTCGAAGGTGATCGCAAGGTCGCCGTCCAGCTCGTGCCGCTCGTGAACCAGCGGACCGATTCGGCCCGCAACCGCTACCTCATCGATCCGGACTCGTTCCGGCGCGCGCAGGAGAAGCTGGAGCGCGACGGACTCGAGGTGATCGGCGTGTACCATTCGCACCCCGACCACCCACCCGCGCCGTCCGCGTTCGACCGGGAGCACGCGTGGCCCTGGCTGTCGTATGTGATCGTCGGCGTAGGGCGTGGCCGGGCGGGCGAGTTGAAGAGCTGGGTACTCGCGGAAGACCGCGGCACGTTCGACCAGGAGCTCATCACCAGCGAGGAACGGAAAGTCGTATGGCAGTGACGGTTCTGATCCCGACGCCGCTTCGCCCGTTCGTGGGCGGGCGGGATGCTGTCGAGCTGGAGGGAGGCAGTGTGGGGGAGCTGCTCGACCGGCTGACCGGCGAGCACGCCGCCCTGAAGGCGCACCTCTTTGCCACCGACGGCCGGTTGCGCAGCTTTGTGAACGTCTACGTGAACGACCGGGACATCCGGCAGCTCGCCCAGCGCGAGACGCCGGTGAAGCCGGGCGACACGGTCTCCATTATCCCGAGCATTGCCGGGGGTACGGCGGTGGCGGAAGCGCTGCCCAAGCTGTCGCACGAAGAGATCCTGCGCTACTCGCGCCACCTCATCCTTCCCGATGTGGGCGTGGAGGGGCAGCGGAAGCTCAAGGCGGCACGCGTGCTGTTGATCGGGGCCGGCGGGCTCGGGTCGCCCGCCGCGCTCTACCTCGCCGCTGCGGGGGTCGGCACGCTCGGCCTCGTGGATTTCGACGTGGTCGACAAGACCAACCTGCAGCGCCAGATCCTGCACGGCACATCCACCGTCGGTGTGTCCAAGCTCGCGTCCGCCACGGCCCGGATCAAGGACCTGAACCCGAACGTGCGGGTGGAGCCGTTCGAAACCCGCCTCACCTCCGAGAACGCACTCGACATCATCCGCGAGTTCGACATCGTGGCGGACGGAACGGACAACTTCCCGACCCGCTACCTCGTGAACGATGCGTGCGTGCTGCTCGACAAGCCGAACGTCTACGGCTCGATCTTCCGATTCGAGGGCCAGGCGTCGGTATTCCACGCCACACGGGGGCCCTGCTACCGCTGTCTCTACTCGGAGCCGCCGCCACCGGGACTCGTCCCCTCGTGTGCCGAAGGCGGCGTGCTCGGCGTCCTCCCGGGCATCATCGGCTCGATCCAGGCGATGGAGACGATCAAGCTCATCCTGGGAGCGGGTCAGCCCCTCATCGGACGCCTGGTCCTGTTCGACGCCCTGAAGCTGCAGTTTCGGGAGCTCAAGCTGGAGAAGGATCCTGATTGCCCGGTCTGCGGCACGCATCCGACCGTGACGGAGTTGATCGACTACCAGGCGTTCTGCGGCATCGGCGCCGAGCCGTCGTACGACGGGGTGGAGATCACCGCGCAAGAGCTCCGGGACGAGTGGCAGGGCCGCCCCGATCTGTTGATCCTCGACGTAAGGGAGCCGCACGAGCACGAGATCGCGCACATCGACGGTGCGGTGCTCATACCGTTGGGGGAGCTGCCGGATCGGCTGGGAGAGCTGGATGGTCACCGCGAGATCGTGACGCACTGCCACCATGGAGCGCGCTCGCTCAAAGCGCTCGAGATCCTCAAGGCCGCGGGCTTCTCGAAAGTGCGGAGTCTGCGAGGCGGGATCGACGCGTGGGCGGTGAACGTGGATCCGACGCTACCGAGATACTAGGAGTGCCGAAGGGGGGACTCGAACCCCCACGGGCTTGCGCCCACTGGCTCCTGAAGCCAGCGCGTCTACCAGTTCCACCACTTCGGCGAGGGAACGGAACGGCGAATGTAAGCCGCGGTATAACCTCAAGTCAACTCTTGGCTTGACCGCTCTGAAGTCGGTTTCTATCTTGCGCTGGCCCGGTGGACAAAGTCTCCATCGCCCGCAACCCGCGGGCGCGACATGACTACCATCTCCTGGAGACGTGGGAGGCCGGCCTCGTGCTCACGGGTACGGAAGTCAAATCGTTGCGCGCGGGGAAGGCGAGTTTGGGCGAGGCCTACGCGCACGTGCGCAACGGCGAAGTGTGGCTCGAGGGGCTTTCCATCTCGGCCTATCTGCCGGGCAGCTACAACAACCCGCCGCCCGCGCGTTCCCGCAAGCTGCTGCTTCACACGCAAGAGATCCGCAAGCTGATCGGCGGCACGAGTCGCAAAGGACTCACCATCGTACCGCTCGAGCTGTACTTCAAGGACGGCATCGCCAAGGTGGCGATCGCGCTCGCCCAGGCGAAGAAACAGCACGACAAGCGCGAAGAGTTGAAACGGCGCGTGGCGGAGCGGGAGCTCGCGCGCGGCGTCAAGGGGAAACGAGCGTGAGCGCGCTGCTGTGGCTCGTGCTCGTGACCGTCCCTCCGCTGCCCCCGCCGCAGGTCGTGGTGATCGCGACTGCCCGCGGAGAGACGAGTGTGCCGGTGGCCACGGAGCGAGGCACCGCGGCCGTCGCGGCCCCCCGACTCGGACCACCGCTCGGACTCACGCTGGCCCTCGATGGATCGCGGGTGACGGTCGGTCTCTCCGGTGTCGTGTTCGTGTTCCAGCTGGGTGCGCCGTTCGTACGCGCCGGCGGTGTGGTGTACGGCCTCGTGGGCGAGCCGTATGTGGCGCGCGACACCGTGTTTCTGCCGCTCCACTGGCTGGCCGACTGCGTGCCGCGGGCGCTGGGGGGCCGTTACCGTTGGGAGGCAGCCTCGGGAGAAGACGCGGGGCGACTGGTGGAGCTGCCTGTCGCGAGCGCAGTGGCAGCGGCCGCGCCGCCCGGCGCGGCATCGGTCCCGCCGTCCGCTGCTGCGCCCGCTCCAACCCGTCCCCTTGGCCCCAGCCCCGGCACGCCCAACCCGATGACCGGGCTGCGCCTGCGCCACGCGGTCGTGATCGATCCCGGTCACGGCGGGGTCGACCCCGGAAACCCCGGGCGCTATTTCCCCGACCGCCTGGTGGAGAAGGACATCACACTGGCCGTCGGGCGGCTGCTGCGGGCAGAGCTGGTGCGCCGAGGCATCGGCGCGTCGCTCACGCGCTCCACCGACACCCTCATCGACCTGACGGATCGCGGAGCGTTTTGCAAGGCGGACTGCGATTTGTTCGTGAGCATCCATGTGAACGCGATGCCCGAGGGGCGACGCGCCGATCGGGTGAGCGGGGTGGAGACCTACTTTCTCTCGGACGCGAAGACCGAAGACCAGCAGCGCGTGGCGCAGATGGAAAACGAGGCGATCCGGTTCGAGACGGGAACGTCGACCGCGGCGACGGGTCCCCTGGGGTTCATCCTGCGAGATCTGCAGTTGAACGAATACCTGCGCGAGTCGGCGCAGCTCGCCCAGCTGGTCCAGGACTCCGCGGCCCGGATCCACCCCGGCGGCGATCGCGGCGTGCAGCAAGCGGCCTTCATGGTGCTCACTACCGCCCGGCGACCGGCCATTCTCGTCGAGACCGGGTTCGCCACGAATCGCACCGACGGCGCGTTCCTCGCCTCGAGCCTCGGCCAGCACAAGATCGCGAGCGCGATCGCCGACGGCATCGTTGCCTACCTGCTTGAGTTCGAGCGCAAGCTCACGATCGCCGCGCCGGCGAGGGGCCGGTGACGCCCCCCCACTCCCCGATCCGGCTGTTCGGCGCGTCGTTCCAAAATCCCGTCCTCCTGGCTTCCGGCACCGCCGGCTTCGGGCGCGAGGTGTCCGGCGTGATCGACCTCGAAGCCTTGGGCGGGATCGTCACCAAAGCGGTCACTCCGGAGCAGCGGCGAGGGGCTCCGGCGCCGCGGGTCGCCGAGTTCGCGGGCGGGATGCTGAACGCCGTGGGACTCGCGAACCCTGGTCTCGACGCCGTGCGGGAGCACGAGCTCCCCTGGCTCGACGGAAAGGTGCGGCGCGCACGGGTGCTGGTGAACGTGGCCGGCGCGACCGTGGAGGATTACGCGCGGGTGATCGCGGGACTCACCGATCTCCCGGTGATCACCGCGTTCGAGATCAACGCGTCGTGCCCGAACACGAGCGCCGGCGGGCTCGAGTTCGGCGCGACACCCGAGGGCCTGCGCGAGCTGGTGCGCCGCTGCCGCACGGCCTCCACCCGTCCCATGGCGGTGAAGCTTTCCCCCGTGCTCCCCGACATCGCGGGAATGGCGCGGGTGGCAGAACAGGAAGGGGCGGACGCCATCACACTCGTGAACACGATTCCCGGGATGCTCGAGGGGCGACTCGGGAACGGGGCAGGAGGCGTCAGCGGTCCGGCGCTGCTCGCGATCGGCGTGCTGGCCACGCGCAAGGTCCGCGCGGCGGTCGCCATCCCGGTGATCGGGGTAGGGGGGATCCGCACGGCGCGCGACGCGCGCGAGTATCTCGCCGCAGGCGCGTCGCTGGTCGCGATCGGCACCGCGGCACTCGCCGATCCGCGCATCCCGGAGCGCGTCGCGCGCGAGCTCGCGCGTGGCTGAGCTCATCGTCGCGTTCGACCTGCCGAGCGGGCGCGAGGCGCTGGACCTCGCGGCGCGGCTGCCCGGTCTGCGCTGGGCCAAGATCGGCCCCGTGCTGCACGTGCGTGAAGGGCCGGCGCTGGTGCGCGAGTTCGTCGCCCGCGGCCTGCGCGTGTTCCTCGATCTCAAGTGGCACGACATTCCCAGCGTCGTGGCCGGGGCGGTCGAGGCGGCGCGGGCTCAAGGGGTCGCGATGGCCACGGTCCACACGTTGAGCGGACCCGCGGTGCTCGCCGCCGCCGCGCAGGCTGCGGGAGAGATGGCGCTGGTCGGCGTCACGGTCCTCACCTCTCACGAGGCCGGCGACTTCGAGCGCGTGGTGGGACGCGGTGTGCCGGACCTGGGGTTCGAGGCCGAGCGCCTCGGGCGGTTGGCGATGGCGGCGGGGCTCCGCGGGGTGGTGGCGTCGGGCCACGAGGTGACGCTGCTGCGCGAAACGCTCGGGCCCGAGCCGTGGATCGTCGTGCCGGGCGTGCGGGCGCCCGGCGACGCGGCCGACGATCAGGCCCGCACGATCGCCGTTGCGGACGCGGTGGGCCGCGGCGCGACGCACCTCGTGGTGGGGCGTCCCATCACGCGGGCCGCCGACCCGCGTGGGGTGTACGAGCGGTTGATGGAGAGCCTCTGATGCGGTGGCGGATCGCGGTGGCGCTCGTCCTCAGCCCGTTCGTATCGGGCAGGGGGGTGGCCCAGGGCTCGCTCGCGGAGGTGGCTGAGCGGGTGCGCCAGGCCTGGCTCGTGCACGACGTGCAAGGGGTTGTGGGGCAAAGCTCTAGTGTGGTACTCCAGATCCCCGGAGCGGACCCCTCAGCGCCGGTCGACCGGGCGCAGGCCATCGAGCTCCTGCGCCGTCACCTGCGCGCCGGGGCCGAGCGGGTTTTGCGCGTCAGCGCCGTGCGGGAAGTGGAGCCGGGGCGCGGGTACGCGGAACTGGACCGGCGCTACGTGGTCGCCGGCACCAGCGACGAACGCCGCGAGACGATCTTTCTGGGGTTTCGAAAGCGCGGCCGGGAGTGGATGCTGAGCGAGTTGCGGAGTGCGCCGTAAGCCGTAATCCCGCCCCTTGCGTGAACTTACGAGCCCGTCTATAGTTCAAGACTCAATTAGAATTTTTTCTCCGGAGTGTGCCGTTTGAAGGTTCGGACCAGCGTCAAACCGATCTGCGAGCATTGTAAGGTGATCAAGCGGCGGGGTGTGATCCGCGTCATCTGCAAGCGCAGTCCCAAGCACAAGCAGCGGCAGGGATAGGACGACATGGCACGCATTGCGGGCGTCGACCTGCCACGCGACAAGAAAATTCTGTACGCCCTCCCGTACATCTACGGCATCGGCCCGAGAAACGCGAAGAAGATTCTCGCGGAAACCGGCGTCAATTCGGATGCGCGGGTCCGTGACCTGCGTGACGCGGAGGTCGCGCGGCTGCGCCAGGTGATCGAGCGGGACTACAAGGTCGAGGGCGCGCTTCGCACCGAGGTCGCGATGAACATCAAGCGGCTGATGGACATCGGGACCTACCGCGGCGCGCGGCATCGGAAGGGACTGCCGGTGCGCGGCCAGCGCACGCACACCAACGCGCGCACCAAGAAGGGGCCGCGGCGCGCGATTGCGGGCAAGAAGAAGCCCCTCCTGAAAAAGTAAATGGCACAAGCCAAGGCAGCGGGCGCGAAGCGCGCCAAGAAGGTGGTCGAGGCCGAAGGCATGGCCCACATCACGGCGACGTTCAACAACACGCTCATCACGATCACGGACATGCAGGGGAACGCCCTCACCTGGGGATCTTCGGGCAAGGCCGGATTCCAGGGCTCGAAGAAATCGACCCCATTCGCGGCCACCGTCGCGGCCGAGCAGGCGGCCCGCGAAGCGATGAACCTGGGCGTGCGGCGCGTGCACGTGCGGGTACAGGGCCCCGGCTCGGGGCGCGAGTCCGCGATCCAGGCGCTCGCCACGGCGGGTCTGCAGATCCGTTCGATCCGCGACGTGACGCCGATCCCGCACAATGGGTGCCGGCCGCCCAAGAAGCGGCGGGTCTGAGTCATGGCGCGCTACACCGGGCCCGCGTGCAAGCTGTGCCGTCGCGAGGGGACGAAGCTGTTCCTCAAGGGGACGCGTTGTCTCACCGAGAAGTGCGCGGTGGAGCGTCGCGCCTACGCGCCGGGCCAGCATGGTCAGTCGTCGGGGCGGCGGCGCAAGGCCTCCGAGTATCAGCGCCAGCTCCGCGAGAAACAGAAGGTCAAGCGGATCTACGGGCTCTCGGAGCGCCAGTTCCGCAACATCTTCGACCGCGTGCTCAAGGAGCCGGGCGTGACGGGTGAGGCGCTGCTGGTAGCGTTGGAGAGCCGCCTCGACAATCTCGTCTATCGCATGGGGTTCGCTGTGTCACGCCGGCAGGCGCGCCAGCTCGTGCGACACCGCCACGTCCAGGTGAACGGCCGTACGCTGGACGTCCCGTCGTACCGCATCGGTCCGGGCGACGAGGTGAAGATCGCCGATGCGAGCCGCGAGCTCGTGCTGGTGAAGCACGCGCTCGAGCAGTTCGGCCGGCAGCAGCCTGTGTCCTGGATTCAAGTCGATACCGACAAGGTGCTCGGTCGGATGACGCAGCGGCCCACCCGCGACGCCATCCCGATCGCCGCACAAGAACAGTTAATCGTCGAGCTCTATTCCAAGTGATGACGACTCTTGATTTGAGCGGGCTGGTCCGCCCCCACCTGGTCGAAATGACCAAGCGGGAGGACACCCCGAATGCCGCCGAGTTCCGACTCCAGCCGCTCGAGCGGGGCTACGGCTACACGCTCGGCAACTCGTTGCGTCGCATGCTGCTCTCGTCGCTGCGGGGTGCGGCCGTCTGGGCGTTCCGCCTGGACGGCGTCGTACACGAGCACCAGACCATCCCCGGGGTGGTCGAGGACGTGCACCAGATCATTCAGCGGCTGAAGCAGCTGACGCTGGTGCTCGCGCCGGACGTGGACGAAGCGGTCCTGCACATCAAGCACGACAAGGCCGGTCCCGTGTACGCGCGCGACATCGAAGCGCACAGCGCGGTCACCATCGTGAACCCCGATCAGCTGCTGTTCACGGTCCAGGACGACCGCGACATCGGGGGCGAGCTGTACGTGAACAAGGGGCGTGGCTACGTCGAGGCCGAGCAGCACCCGGTCGACCGCACCATGCCCGTGGATGTCGTCCGCGTGGACTCGATCTACAACCCCGTCCGGCGCGCCAACTTCACCGTCGCGGAGACCCGCGTGGGGCAGCGCACCGACTACGACCGGCTCACGCTCACCGTCGAGACCAACGGGACCATTTCTCCCGAGGATGCCGTGGCGTACGCCGCGGCGCTGGCGCAGGAGCACTTTCGCTTCTTCGTGGACTTCGGCAAGGTGCCGATGGTCGCCGCCCAGCCCGCGGGGAACGGTGGCGCGGCCACGAGCCGGCTGCGCGAGGTGCTCGCCCGCTCGATCGACGACGTGGGGCTCTCGGTGCGCTCGGTCAATTCGCTCAAGAACTCCAACATCCGGACCCTGGGCGACTTGGTGCAGTACCGCGAGGAAGACCTGCTCAAAGTGAAGAACGTGGGTGAGAAAGCGCTCGGCGAGATCGCCGAGCTGCTGCGCCGGGAGGGGCTCAACTTCGGGATGAAGTTCGAAGAGACCGAGGACGAGCTGAAGGTGGTCGACGCCGGCGCGGCGCCGCAGGCGCAGGCGAGCGAGGGAGACGCGGAGTAATGCGCCACCGCGCTAAGGGACGCCAGCTCTCGCGCACGGCCAGTCACAAGAAGGCGATGCTCGCGAACATGGCCACGAGTCTGTTTCGGCACGACCGGATCGTGACCACCGAGGCGAAGGCGAAGGAGCTCCGGCCGTATGCCGAGCGGCTCATCACGCTGGCGCGCCGCGGCGACTTGCACGCGCGGCGCCTGGTGGAGCGTCGCCTCAAGGATCGCGACGTCACGCACAAGCTCTTTAAGGACCTGGGGCCGCGGTTCGCGTCACGGCCCGGCGGCTACACGCGCATCACCAAGCTGGGCCATCGCGCGGGCGACGGCGCCGAGGTGGCTCGGATCGAACTGCTGGGCGCGTGACCGACGGGCGGGGGAAAGCGGCGGCTGGAGCAGCAAGGGGGACCCAGGGTCCCCCTTTTCGTTAGGCCGCTTTGGTGACGCGGTTCGACTTGAGACAGCGGGTGCAGACCCGCAGCCGGCGCGTGGTGCCGTTCACCACGGCGCGCACGCGCTGGAGGTTGGGATACCAGCGGCGGTTCGTCTTATTGTTCGCGTGGCTGACGTTGTGCCCCGTGATGGGGCCCTTGCCACAGATCTCACACACACGAGCCATGGGCCTGCCCGACGAGAGAAATGAGCGCCTCGAAAAAGCGGCCTAAAGCTAAGCCGGCCCGCGGGTCGGGGCAACCCCGACGCACTGCATTGATCACCGGGATCACGGGACAGGACGGCTCGTATCTCGCCGAGCTGTTGCTCGCGAAGGGTTACGACGTCGTGGGAGTGGTCCGCCGCACGTCGCACGATTCCTACGAGCGTATCGGACACCTGCTCGACCGCGTCCACATCGTGCCCGCGGACCTGTTGGACCAGCACTCGCTCACGGCCGTGGTGCGTGATGCGAAGCCGGACGAGATCTACAATCTGGCGGCCCAGAGCTTCGTCCCCACGTCGTGGACGCAGCCCGTGCTGACGGGCGAGTTCACGGCGCTCGGGGTGACCCGCCTGCTCGAGGCCGTGCGCCTCGCGCACCCCACGGCGCGCGTGTACCAAGCGAGCTCGTCCGAGATGTTCGGCAAGGTGGTGGAGACGCCCCAGCGCGAGACGACCCCGTTCTATCCGCGCTCCCCGTACGGCGTCGCCAAGGTGTACGGTCACTGGATCACCGTCAACTATCGCGAGTCCTACGGGCTGTACGCCGTCAGCGGCATTCTCTTCAATCACGAGTCGCCACGCCGCGGGCTCGAGTTCGTCACGCGCAAGGTTTCGCACGGGGTGGCCCGCATCGTGAAAGGCCGGGCGCGGGAGCTCGAGCTCGGCAACCTCGAGGCGCGGCGCGATTGGGGCTTCGCGGGCGACTATGTGGATGCGATGTGGCGCATGCTGCAGCAGCCCAAGCCCGCGGACTACGTGGTCGGTACGGGAGCGACGCACTCGGTGCGCGAGCTGTGCGAGCTGGCGTTCTCGCACGCGGGGCTCGACTGGAAACGACACGTTAAAGTCGACCAGCGCCTCGTGCGGCCCGCGGAAGTGGAAGCGCTGCAGGCCGACCCGAGCAAGGCGGCACGCGAACTGGGTTGGACGCCCAAGACGAGCTTTGTCGATCTGGTGCGCATGATGGTGGACGCGGACCTGGAGCGGCTGTCGTGAAGGTGCTGGTGACGGGAGCCGACGGCTTCGTGGGCCGCTGGGTCATCCGCCGGCTGCTCGGCGACGGCCGCGAGGTGTACGGCGCCGTGCGCCCGGGCCAGAGCCCCGCGCCCGTCCCCCCGGCGGCCGACCTCACGCCCGCGGAGCGGGAGGCGGTGCGGTGGCTTCCCCTCGAGCTCTTGGATCCCGACTCGGTGCGGAAGGTGGTGGACCTGCCGTATGACGCGGTGGTGCACCTCGCCGCCGTCTCGTCGGGGACCGACGCGACCCGCGATCCGGGCTACGCCTGGAGCGTGAACGCCGCCGGCACGGCGCGGGTCGTGCAAGTGCTCGCGGAAGCGAAGCGGACCGGCCGAGCCGATCCGGTCGTGCTCGTCGTCTCGACGAGTGAGGTGTACGGTGCCTCGCACGACCCGCGGCCGCGCCGCGAGACCGATCCGGTCGCCCCGTGCTCACCCTACGCCGCGAGCAAAGCGGGCGCCGAACTCGCCGGGCTCGAGGCGTGGCGCCGGACCGGTCTGCGCGTCATCGTGGCCCGCGCCTTCGCGCACACCGGGCCCGGCCAGGACACGCGCTTCGTCGTGCCGGCCTTCGCGGAGCGCCTGCGGTTCGCGAAGCGGGTGGAGGCCCCGGTGGTGAAGGTGGGCAACCTGGAGCCCGTGCGGGAGTTTCTGCACGTGCGGGACGTGGTGGACGCGTACGCGCGGCTCCTGGTCAAGGGACAGGCGGGCGAGACCTACAACGTGGCGTCGGGGCAGGCCATCTCGCTCGAGGAGCTATTCTTCCGGTTGGCCGACCTGATCGGCGCCCGGCCGATTCCCGAAGCCGACCCGGAGCTGGTGCGCGGCGGGGACATCTTCCACCTCGTGGGCGACGCGGCCAAGCTGCGCGCGGCCACCGGCTGGGCGCCCCGCTACTCGCTCGACGACACGTTACGGGATGTGCTCGATGCCCAAGCGGACTGACCTGCAGCGGATCCTGCTCATCGGGTCCGGGCCGATCGTGATCGGCCAGGCCGCGGAGTTCGACTACTCGGGCACCCAGGCCGCGAAGGCCCTGAGGGAAGAGGGCTACTTCGTCGTGCTCGTGAACTCGAACCCCGCGACGATCATGACGGACCCCGAGCTGGCCGACCGCACCTACATCGAGCCGGTCACGCCGGAATGGGTGCGCAAGGTGATCGAGCGCGAGCGGCCCGACGCCTTGCTGCCGACGATGGGTGGGCAGACCGCGCTCAACGTGGCGATGGCGCTGGTCAAGGACGGCACGCTCGAGCGCTTCGGCGTCGAGCTGATCGGCGCCAATGCACGGGCCATCCAGATGGCGGAGGACCGGGCGGAGTTCGGCGCCGCGATGCGGCGCATCGGGCTGGCGACGCCGGTGGGCCGCACCGTGGCGTCCGTGGTGGATGCGCTCGCGGCCGTGGGCGAGACGGGGTTCCCCGCGATCATTCGGCCGTCGTACACGCTGGGTGGGACGGGCGGCGGCATCGCCTACAATCGCGCCGAGTTCGAGGAGCTGGTCGCGCGGGCGCTCGAGCTGTCGCCGCTGCACACGACGCTGATCGAGCGCAGCGTGCTCGGGTGGAAGGAGTTCGAGCTCGAGGTCATGCGCGACCGCCGCGACAACGTGGTGATCGTGTGCTCGATCGAGAACCTCGATCCCATGGGCGTGCACACCGGCGACTCGATCACGGTGGCGCCGGCGATGACCCTCAGCGACCGCGAATACCAGCGCATGCGTGACGCGGCGATCGCCATCATCCGGGAAATCGGCGTCGAGGCGGGCGGCTGCAATATCCAGTTCGCCGTCAACCCCGCCGACGGCGAGATGCTCGTGATCGAGATGAACCCGCGCGTGTCGCGCTCGTCCGCGCTCGCGTCCAAAGCCACGGGCTTCCCGATCGCCCGCATCGGCACCAAGCTGGCCGTCGGCTACACGCTGGACGAGTTGCCGAACGACATCACGAAGACCACGCCCGCGTCGTTCGAGCCGGTGCTCGACTACGTGGTGGTCAAGGTGCCGCGGTTCGCGTTCGAGAAGTTTCCCACGGCGGACTTCCGCCTCACGACGCAGATGAAGTCGGTGGGCGAGGCGATGGCCATCGGGCGCACGTTCAAGGAGGCGTTTCAAAAGGGGCTCCGGGCGCTGGAGATCGGCCGGCCGGGCTGGGTGGTCGGGTCGTCTCTCGCGGACGATCGCCTGACCAGCGACAGCCCGGAGGACCTGCGCGTGGCCCTGCGGACGCCGACGCCCGAGCGCGTCTTCCAGATCAAGCGGGCCCTGCTCGCGGGGGTCTCGGTGGACGAGGTCGCGCAGGCGTCGGGGGTCGATCCCTGGTTCCTGTTTCAAATGGAAGAGCTGCTCGAGGCGGAGCGCTGGTTCGCCGCGCTCCCCGCGGGCGAGACCAGCGCCGCCGACCTGCGCCGCATGAAGCGCATGGGCTTCTCGGACGCGCAGCTCGGGGCACTGCGCGGGATCCCCGAGCAGGCGGTCCGCGAGACGCGGTGGCGGCTCGGCGTGCACCCCGCCTACAAGACCGTGGACACCTGCGCCGGCGAGTTTCCGTCCGCGACGCCGTACCTGTACAGCTCATACGATGCCGAGAACGAATCGGAGCCCCTCGGCGCTGAGGGGATCGTGATCCTCGGAAGCGGGCCGAACCGGATCGGACAGGGAGTGGAGTTCGATTATTGCTGCGTGCGCGCGGGGCTCGCGTTCCGCGAGCTCGGCTTCAAGACGGTGATGATCAATTCGAACCCGGAGACGGTATCGACCGACTTCGACATTTCCGACAAGCTGTACTTCGAGCCGCTCACCCTCGAGGACGTGCTCGAGATCGTGCGCTGGGAGCGGCCCAAGGGCGTCGTGGTCCAGCTCGGCGGTCAGACGCCGCTGCGCCTCACCAAACCGCTCGAGGCGGCGGGGGTCCCGATCCTCGGCACCCCGCCCGACTCGATCGACATCGCGGAGGACCGCGGCCGCTTCGAAGCGCTGGCGGACCGCCTCGGGGTGACCCAGCCGGCGAACGGCACGGCGCGCTCTGTCGAGGAGGCCGTGAAGGTGGCCGAGCGGATTGGCTTCCCGGTGCTGGTGCGGCCCTCGTACGTGTTGGGCGGGCGAGCCATGGAGATCGTGTACGACGAGGGCTCCCTGCGGGACTACTTCGAGAAGGCGGCGCGCGTCGCACCCGAGCATCCCGTGCTGATCGACCGCTTCCTCGAGGACGCGTTCGAGGGCGACGTGGACGCCCTGGCCGACGGCACGCGGTGCGTCATCGGCGGCGTGATGCAGCATATCGAGGACGCCGGGGTCCATTCGGGGGACTCCGCCTGCGTGTTGCCGCCCTACCTGATCGGCGATCGCCAGGTGGACGAGATGCGCCGCTACACCAAGGCGTTCGCCGAGGCGCTCGGCGTGGTGGGCTTGATCAACGTGCAGTACGCCATTAAGGACGGCGTCGTCTACGTGCTGGAGGTCAACCCGCGGGGGTCCCGGACGGTCCCGTTCGTCAGCAAGGCGACCGGAGTGTCCCTGGCCAAGCTTGCCGCGGCGGTCATGGTGGGACACACCCTGGACGAATTGGGGGTTCCCGATGACCTTCCGCTCCCCGGGGTGGCGGTCAAGGAAGCGGTCTTCCCCTTCACGAAGCTGCCCGGGGTCGATACCATCCTGGGCCCGGAGATGCGCTCCACCGGGGAGGTAATGGGGCTGGCGGACAGCTTCGGGATGGCTTTTGCCAAGGCGCAGATCGCCGCCGACGGCAGCCTGCCGCTCGCGGGCGGGATCTTCGTGACGGTGAACGACTCGGACAAGCCGACCGTACTGCCGATCGCGCGGCGGTTCCACGAGCTGGGGTTTCGTCTCACGGCCACCGAAGGCACGGCGCGGTACCTGCGGACCCGCGGCGTACCGGCCGAGCGAGTGGCCAAGGTTCACGAAGGGCGGCCGAACGCGATCGATCTGATCGTGTCCGGCGAGGTGCAGCTCCTGATCAACACGCCCCTCGGGAAGTTCACGCAGGCGGACGACTACGCGATCCGGCGCGCGGCGTTGATGCACCGCGTGCCGTACACGACGACAATGTCGGCCGCGAGCGCCGCCTGCGATGCGATCATCGCTCTGCGCAGCCGAACGGGCAGCGTGAGGAGTCTCCAAGAATGGCACGAAAGAACGACCGTCGAAAACCGGCCGCCGGGAGCCGCAAGGGAGGCCGTCCGGGCGTAGTGAAGGCGCCGGCCAAGCCAGCGGGGAAGGTGGGCAAAGCCGCCGCCAAGCCGTCGGCCGCCGCGGCGCCGCCCGCTCCCAAGGTCAAGTTCCGTGGGCGGGTGCTCGAGAACGAGCCCCTGGCCCGCCACACCACGTACCGGATCGGCGGACCGGCGCGCTACCTCGTCATGCCCGCCGACCCCGATGACGTCGCCAAGGCGCTCGACCTCGCACAGGACCGCGGGCTCCCGTGGGTGGCGCTCGGACTCGGCTCGAACGTGCTCGTGAAGGACGCCGGCTTCCCGGGCGTCGTGATCCGCATCGGCAAGGGTCTCGACCGCTTCGAGATGAAGGGTGCGACGGCGATCGTGGGCGCGGGGTTGCCCACGCCGCTACTCGCCCGCCGCACGGCGGAGGCGGGCTTCGCGGGCGTGGAGCGGTTCATTGGAATCCCGGGCACGGTGGGCGGCGGCGTGTACATGAATGCGGGCGCGCACGGGGCCGAGTTCGCGGAAGTGCTGACCGAAGCCACCGTAATGGATCCCAAGGGGAAGATCCGGCAGGTCCCGCGCAAGCAGATCTCGTTCAAGTACCGCTCCTCGAACCTCGGCAACGTGATCGTGCTCGAGGCGAAGCTGGCGCTGATCGAGGAGCCGCCCGCCAAGCTCAAGGAATTGCAGGCGCGCCTGCTGCGCTGGCGGAAGGCCGGGACGCCGTTCGACCAGCCGTGCGCCGGCTCGATCTTCAAGAATCCGGGCGGTCCGCGCACCGCCGGCGCCCTGATCGACGAATGCGGGTTGAAGGGCTTTACCATCGGCGGCGCGCAGGTGTCCTCGTTGCACGCGAACTACGTTGTCAACACCGGCACTGCGACGGCGAGTGACGTGCTCAAGGTCATCGAGCACGCACGGAAAACGGTCGCCAAGAAGACCGGCGTCGAGCTGGAGCTCGAGGTCAAGGTGATCGGGGTCTAGATGGCAGAGTTCTTCGTCCACGAATCGAGCTATCTCGACGACGGTGCGCAGGTCGGCCGGGGTACGAAGATCTGGCACTTCTCCCACGTCATGGCCGGTGCCGCGATCGGTGAGCGCTGCAACCTGGGCCAGAACGTGGTGGTGATGCCCGGCGTGCGGATCGGGAACAACGTCAAGATTCAGAACAACGTCTCGATCTACGAGGGCGTGACGCTCGAAGACGACGTATTCTGTGGGCCGTCGTGCGTGTTTACCAACGTCATGAACCCACGCAGCCACGTGTCCCGCAAGCACGAGTACCGCGAGACGCGGGTGAAGCGCGGCGCGTCCATTGGCGCGAACGCGACAATCGTCTGTGGTGTGACGCTCGGTGAGTACGCCTTCATCGGCGCGGGTGCCGTGGTGACCTCGGACGTACCTGCGTATGCCCTGATGGTGGGCGTGCCCGCCCGTCGAGTCGGCTGGATGTGCCAGTGCGGCGAGCGGCTATTGGTCACGGGCGGCTCGGCAGCATGCGCCGCGTGCGGCGCCGCCTACGTCGAGTCGAACGGAACCCTGACCAGGAAGAAACCGTGAACGTCCCGTTGCTGGACCTAGTGGCTCAATACCGCGCGGTCAAGGACGACGTCCTGCCCGCCCTGCTGGCGGTCGTCGAATCCCAGCAATTCGTGATGGGCCCCCCCGTGCCGCAGCTCGAGACTGCCGTGGCCCGGCTCGCCCACGCGAAACACGGCATCGCATGCGCGAGCGGCACGGACGCGCTGCTGCTGCCGCTCAAGGCACTGGGGCTCAACCCCGGGGACGAGGTGATCACGACGCCCTTCACGTTTTTCGCCACGGCCGGGGCGATCCACAACGCCGGTGGCACACCCGTCTTCGTCGACATCGAGCCGGGGACGTTCAACATCGATCCCGCGGCGGTGGAGGCCGCGATCACGCCCCGCACGCGTGCCATCGTGCCCGTCCATCTGTACGGTCAGATGGCCGCGATGGAGCGTCTGCTGGCGATCGCGCGAGCCCGCGGTCTCAATCTTGTCGAGGACGCAGCCCAGGCGATCGGCGCGCGTCGCTCGATCGACGGGGAATGGCGCATGGCGGGCGAGCTCGGGTGGGCCACCGGGTTCTCTTTTTTTCCGAGCAAGAACCTGGGCGCGTGGGGCGACGGCGGGATGATGGTCACGTCCGACGATGCGCTCGGCGAGCGGCTCCGCAAACTGCGGCTGCACGGCGGCGCGAAGCAGTACCATCACGATGAGGTCGGCACCAACTCCCGGCTCGACTCGGTGCAGGCTGCGGTGCTGCTCGCGAAGCTGCCGCACCTCGCGGCTTGGTCCAGCAAGCGGCGTGAGCATGCCGCGTCCTACACGAAGGCACTGACGGATGTCTCGGGGGTCCGGACGCCCGTGGTCGACCGCTCCAACGAACCGATCTTCCATCAGTACACGCTGCGGGTCGAGCGGCGCGACGAGCTCCAGGCGCACCTGAAGAGCCATGGCGTCGGCAACGCCGTGTATTACCCGGTGCCCCTGCACCTGCAGAACTGCTTCCGCCATCTCGGGTACAAGCGGGGCCGACTCCCGGAGGCCGAGCGGGCGGCGGCAGAAGTGATTTCCCTCCCCATCTACCCCGAGCTTACGCCCGAGCAGATCGGATACGTGGTGGACACGATCCGCGGGTTCTACCGGTGACCCGTCTCAAGATGGGCGTGATCGGCGCCGGGGCGTGGGGGAAGAACCATGTACGGACTGCGGCGACGCTTCCCGACGCCGAGCTGGTGGCGGTGTGTGACGCAGACGCCAAGACTCGGGAACGGATCGGTCGCCAGTACCCTGCCGTGCACGTGACGGCCGACGTCGCAGACCTCCTGAGCCGGGTGGACGCGGTGGTGATCGCCTCGCCGGCGACGACGCACGCCCGGGTCGCGTTGCAGTGCATCGAGGCCGGGAAACCGTGCCTGGTCGAGAAGCCCTTCGCCCTCACCACCCGGGACGCCGAGGCGGTCGCCCGCGGCGCAGCCGAGCGCAAGCTCCCCGTGCTGGCCGGCCATCTACTGGTCTTTCACCCCGCAGTCGAGCGGCTGCGGACCCTGGTTCAAGGGGGCGAGCTGGGCCGCGTCTACTACTTGTATGGCTTACGCGTCAACTTGGGGCAGGTGCGCGCCGACGAGAACGCCTTGTGGAGCTTCGGACCGCACGATGTATCGGTGGCACTGTACTTGCTCGGAGAGGCCCCGGTGCGGGTAGCCGCACACGGGAAGAGCTACTTACAGCGCAACGTGGAAGACGTCGTGTTCCTGACCATGGAGTTCGGGAGCGGTGTGCTCGCGCACGTGCAGTTGTCGTGGCTGGACCCACACAAAGAACGGAAACTCACCGTGGTCGGGGCGCAGAAGATGGTCGTGTTCGACGACATGGAGGCGCGGGAGAAGCTCCGGATCTACGACAAGGGCGTGGAGCGCCCGCCGGAGTACGGGTCGTACGGCGAGGCCCTCTCCATCCGGGAGGGCGACATCTTCATCCCCAAGATCCCCAACGTCGAACCGCTCGCGGCCGAGCTCGGCCACTTCGTCCGCGTGGCGCGGGGCATGGAGCCGCCCCGCGCGAGCGCGGACGACGGTGTGCGGGTGGTCCGGGTGCTGGAGGCGGCCACGCGCTCGTTGGCGACGGGCGGGGCGCCCGTCTCGCTATGAGTCCCGGCGCCCAGACGCCAGCCGACGTCCTGGTCGCGAAGGCGCAGGACCGCTCCGCGCTGATCGGGATCGTCGGCCTGGGCTACGTGGGGCTGCCGCTCGCGATGGAGTTCGCGCGCGCCGGCTTCTGCGTGCTGGGGTTCGACGTCAGCAAGGCCGTCGTGGAGGCCCTGACCCAGGGGCGCTCCCACGTCCGGGACGTGCCGAGCGCGGAGGTGGCGCGCTTCGCCAAAGAAGGCAAATTCACTGCGACGACGGACCTGGCGCGGCTGCGCGACCCCGACGTCGTGTCGATCTGCGTCCCCACCCCGCTTTCGAAGACCAAGGATCCCGACGTGAGCTACGTGCTCGCGGCGACGAACGCGGTGAAGCAGGCCTTGCGGCGCGGCCAGCTCATCGTGCTCGAGTCCACGACCTATCCCGGCACGACTCGCGAGCTGTTGCTGCCCGCGCTGGAGGGAACGGGGCTCAGGGTGGGGGAAGACTTCTTCCTCGCGTTCTCCCCGGAGCGTGTGGACCCGGGCAACCCGAAGTGGAACACGCACAACACGCCCAAGGTGGTGGGCGGGCTCACGGCGGCATGTCGACGCGTGGCGATGGCGATCTACGAGCCGGCGATCGAACGCCTCGTGGCCGTGTCCTCCACCGAGGCCGCGGAGCTGGTGAAGATTCTCGAAAACACGTTTCGCAGCGTGAACATCGGGCTCGTCAACGAGATGGCGATCGTGTGCGACAAACTCGGCGTCGACGTGTGGGAGGTGATCGAGGCCGCGGCGACGAAGCCCTTCGGCTTCATGAAGTTCACGCCGGGCCCCGGTGTCGGGGGGCACTGTATCCCACTCGATCCGCACTATCTCGCGTGGAAGATGCGGACGCTCAACTATCGCACGCGATTCATCGAGCTGGCGGGCGAGATCAACGCCGAGATGCCCGAGTATTGGGTTGGCCGCGTGGTCGATGGCCTCAACGAGCAGGGGCGCGCGGCGCGGGGCAGCAAGGTGTTGGTGGTGGGTGTGGCCTATAAGAAAGACATCGATGATGTCCGCGAGAGCCCGGCCCTCGATGTGATTCGGCTGCTGCAGCGGCGCGGCGCGGCGGTGTCCTATCACGATCCGCACGTGGGCAAGCTCAAGGACGAGGCCATCGATCTCGCGTCCCGCCCGCTCACGCCCGAAACACTCGCAGCCGCTGACTGCGTGGTCATCGTGACCGATCATTCGGACGTCGACTACGGCCTCGTGGAGCGGTGTGCGCGTCTGGTCGTCGATACGCGGAACGCCCTCGAGACGGCTCGGCGGCGGAGGCAGGCGCCCTGAAGATCGCCGTCGTCGGTACGGGGTACGTCGGCCTCGTCGCGGGGGCGTGTCTGGCCGAGACGGGCAACGACGTCGTGTGCGCGGACGTGGACGCCGCGAAGATCGAGAGTCTCCGCCAGAACCGGCTGCCGATTCACGAGCCGGGGCTCGAGCCGCTCGTCGTGCGCAACCAGCGCGATGGGCGCCTGGAGTTCACCACCGAGGTGGGCGCGGCGGTCCAGCGCTCGGACGTGATCTTCATCGCGGTCGGCACGCCGCCCGGCGAGGACGGCTCGGCCGATCTCCAGCACGTGCTCGACGTGGCTCGTACCATCGGCCGGCACATGGATCGCCCCAAGCTGGTCGTCACCAAGAGCACGGTTCCCGTCGGCACGGCGGAGCGGGTCCGCGCCGAAATCGCCAAGCACACGGCGACCGCGTTTCACATCTGCGCCAATCCCGAATTTCTCAAGGAGGGCGCGGCGGTCGAAGACTTCATGAAGCCGGACCGCGTCATCGTGGGTGTGGATTCGGCCGAGGCGACGGACGTAATGGCGCAGCTGTATGCGCCGTTCGTACGGACCGGCAATCCGATCATCTTTATGGACTTGTCGTCGGCGGAGATGACCAAGTACGCGGCCAACGCCATGCTGGCCACGCGCATCTCGTTCATGAATCAGATCGCCCTGCTGTGTGACGCCGTGGGCGCGGATGTGACCTTCGTCCGTAAGGGGATCGGGACGGACCGGCGCATCGGACCGGCGTTCCTGTTCCCGGGGCCGGGCTACGGCGGATCGTGCTTCCCCAAGGACGTGAAGGCGCTGATCCGCACCGGCGAGGACCGCAGCGTGCCGCTCCACATCCTGCAAGCGGTCGAGACCGCGAACGAGCGGCAGAAGCGCGTGCTGTTCGAGAAGGTCGCGCGGCGCCTCGGGGACGGGCTGCGCGGCGCCACGGTCGCCGTGTGGGGCCTCGCCTTCAAGGCCGAAACCGACGACGTACGCGAGAGCCCGGCGCTCGTGCTGGTGGAGCAGCTGCTCGGGGCGGGCGCGCGGGTGCGCGTGCACGACCCCGCGGCCCTCGCGTCCGCCCGCCGCCAGCTGGGAGATCGGGTGACCTACGCCAAGAACGTGTATGACGCCGTGGACGGCGCGGCCGCGCTCGCGATCGTCACGGAGTGGCTGGAGTACCGCAATCCCGACTTCGAGCGGATCAAGCGAGCCCTGACGCGGCCCGTGATCGTCGATGGACGGAACCTGTACGACCCGCAGCGCATGGCGCGGCTCGGGTTCATCTATGAGAGCATCGGCCGCCCCGTGGCATGCGCATCCTCGTAACCGGCGCCGCCGGGTTTCTCGGATCGCATCTCTGCGACCGCCTGCTCGCACTGGGCCACCGGGTGGTCGGGATGGACAACTTCATCACCGGCAACCGGTCGAATCTCGACCACCTGAAGAGCCACCCGAACTTTCAGCTGATCCTGCACGACGTCGCCAACTTCATCGAGGTAGAGGGGCCACTCGAGGGCGTGCTCCACTTCGCGAGTCCGGCGAGCCCGATCGACTACCTGGAATTGCCCATCCAGACGCTCAAGGTGGGATCGCTCGGCACCCACAAGGCTCTCGGCCTCGCGAAGGCGAAGGGCGCGCGATTCCTGCTCGCGTCGACATCGGAAGTGTACGGCGATCCCCTGGTGCACCCCCAGCCGGAGAGCTACTGGGGAAATGTGAACCCGGTAGGGCCCCGGGGAGTATATGACGAGGCCAAGCGGTTCGCGGAAGCCATCACGATGGCCTATCATCGCTCCCACCAGCTCGACACGCGCATCGTGCGTATCTTCAACACCTATGGCCCCCGCATGCGGCCCCGCGACGGTCGCGTGGTGTCGAATTTCATCGTGCAGGCGCTCCAGGGCGAGCCGCTCACGGTGTACGGTGACGGCTCGCAGACCCGTTCCTTCTGTTACGTGGACGACCTCGTTGAGGGCATCGTGAGGCTGTTCGAGCGCGGAGGGCCTGACCCGACGAACATCGGCAACCCCCACGAATTCACCGTGCGCCGGCTGGCCGAGCTGGTGCTGCGGCTCACCGGGAGCCGCAGCCGCATCGTGGAGCGGCCCCTCCCCACCGACGATCCGAAGGTCCGCCAACCCGACATCCAGCGTGCCAGCGAGATCCTCGGCTGGGAGCCGAAGGTCTCGCTCGAAGACGGGCTGCGCCGCACCATCGAGTATTTCAGCGGGCTCACGCCGGCGTGAGCGCCCGGTTGCTCGTCACGGGCGCGGCCGGGTTCATCGGCTCGCACGTGTGCGAAGCGCTGCTCGCCCGGGGTGACGAGGTCGTGGGCGTCGACAACTTCGATCCGTTCTACCCCCGCGCCGTGAAGGAGCGGAACCTCGACGGGCTGCGCCGGGCCAAGGGCTTCCGCTTCGTCGAGGCGGATATCGTCCGCGATGCGCTCCCACTCGACGGCGTATCGGTCGTGCTGCACCTCGCGGCCCGCCCGGGGGTGCGCCCCTCGCTCGAGGACCCCGCTTCCTACGGCGACACCAACGTGACCGGAACGGTGCGCGTGTTCGAGGCGGCGCGCCGCGCCGGCCTCCAGCGGATCGTGTTCGGCTCGTCATCTTCGGTGTACGGCGACGCCACGCCCGCCCCCTTCGCCGAGGACACCGCGGCCGTCTGGCCGATTTCGCCCTACGCCGCCAGCAAGCGCGCCGGGGAGCTGATGGCGTACGCGTTCGCGCACCTCTACGGCCTGCAGATCGCCTGCCTCCGGTTCTTCACGGTGTACGGGCCGCGCCAGCGGCCCGACCTCGCGATCCATCGGTTTACCCATCTGATCGCCGCTGGACAGCCGATCCGGATGCACGGGGACGGGTCGAGCGAGCGCGACTATACCTATATTACGGACTGCGTGGGCGGCATCCTCGCGGCCGTGGAATGGACCGCCCGGCCGCGGCCGGGCGGGCTTGCCGAGCCGATCAATATCGGTGGTGGGGCGCGGGTGCGGCTCGACCGCCTGATCGAGCTGATCGGGCGGACCCTGGGGCGCGAGGTGCGGATCGAGCGCCACGGCGACCAGCCGGGCGACGTCCGGCTTACGGCGGCGGACTTGCGCCGCGCCGAGCGCGAGCTCGGGTACCGGCCCACGGTGGGGATCGAGGAAGGCATTCGGCAGTTCGTCCGCTGGTACGAGGCGATTCATGGACGTCAGCGCTGAACATCTCGTCGAGCAGGCCCGGGAGCGGTTCCAGCTGCAGGACTACTACGGGGCCATCCACCTCCTCGAGGAGGTGGTTACGGCGGGCCGCGCGTTTGCCGATGCGCACCACATGCTCGGTCTGTCCTACTCGCTGGTGGGCCAGCAGGACCAGGCCCTCGCGCAGCTCGACCGTGCCCTGGCCCTCAACCCCCATTACGTCGAAGCACTGGTGCACCGCGCCATCGTGCTGAACGAGCTGGGGCGGGAAGCCGAGGCGGATGCCGCGTTTCGGCGCGCCGCCCAGGTCGGCGGTGAGCCGCGGCAGGGGTTCGCGGCCCACGTGGCCGCGAAGCTGGCCAACCAGCACGCGGCGCTGGGCGACGCGTACCTCGGGGCCGGCGGCCTGACGCAGGCGATCGGGGAATACCACGAGGCGCTCGCGCTGGGCCCGGCGTTTCACGACCTGCGGTACAAGCTGGGGCGCATGCTGCTCGAGGCAGGCCGCGCGCTCGACGCGCGCGAGCACTTCGAGATCATCGTGCGTGCGCGTCCCGCCTACCTCGACGCGGCCGCCATGCTCGGGCTTGCCTGCTACCTCGCCGGGGACGGGCTCGCGGCGAAGGCGGTGTGGGAGGAATGCCGGGAGCGCCGGCCGGAGGACCCGCGCGTGGAAGCGTACCTGGCCATGTTGGTCCGCAACGACGACGCCGTGGCGGCTGCCGTACCGGCTTCCGGTGGGGACGGCGATCCGCCGTCGATGCACCCGTCGGGTCGAGCCGGGCGGAAGAAAAGATCGTGAGACGCTGGGCACTGCTCGGCATCGCGCTGGGGCTCGCCTGCCAGCCGAGCGCCGCAGACCATGAGGAGCTGGGCGACCGCGCCTACGCGGCGGGGGCGTATCGCGATGCGCTCGCTGAATACCAGCTCGGGCTGAAGGCCCATCCTGGCAGCGCGGACCTGAATGCCAAAGCCGGCGCGGCGGCCCTGCACGTCGGCGACTACGCCACCGCCGTAGACGCCTACATGCTGCTCGGGGAGCGCGACGGGTCGCGGGCTGGGGAGGCGGCGGACGGTCTCGAGCGGGTCGCCCGGGCCGCGCTCGCCGCAAACGACCGTGGCGATGCGGCGAAGGGGCTCGCGGGGCTCCGGGCCGTGGCTCCGACCCGACCGCTGGGTCGCTACACCCGGCTGGCGGCGCTCGACGCCGCGGATCGCGGCGATACCGCCGGCGCGATGGTGCTGCTGCCGGGAGCGATCGCGGCCGCCTCCGACGCACGGATGGCCGATTCGCTCCTGTTCGTATACGGGATGGCCGCGGTGCGGGCGCGCGATTGCGCTACGGCCGTGCCGGCGTTCGAAGGCGTGATCCGGCGGCAACGGGAGCCCGCGGTCGCGGATCGCGCGCGCGAGGGGTTGGGGCTGTGTTCGCTGGTCGAGGGGCAGCGGTTGCTCGAGAGCGGGAAGCCCACGGAGGCGGAGGACTGGTTCCGACGGGCCACCGCACCGGGGGCGCCCGCGGACGTAGTGCGCGGAGCGTTTCTCGGGCTCGGAGACGTGCGGCTGGCACAGGGCGACGTGGCGGCGGCGCTGGAGAGTTACCAGCAAGCACTCGTAGGCGGCACGCCCGGCGATACCATCACCCAGCGGGCGCATGAGAAAATCAACGCCCTCGGAAAGGCGGACGCGCCGTCGCCCGCCCCGCAGAACCAACCGTGAGGATCATGCGTCGCTCGCTGCTCATCGTCGGTGCTGCCCTCGTGGCGGCCTGCCACCACGGCCCCCGCGTCGTGCCCGCGCCGGATCCGGTCGCCGAGTTGGCGAGGGCCCGCGCCCAGTTTCGGAGCGGCAACTTCGGCAAGGCGCTCGTGTCGTTCCGCCGGGTCACGTACGAGCTGGGCCCCAGTCAGCCCGAGATGGCCGACGTGCGATACCATCTCGCCGAGTGTTACTTCCAGACGGGGGACCGCGTCCAGGCGGCCCACGAGTTCCGCCAGGTCGCGGACCAGTATGCGACGAGCGAGTACGCGCCCATGGCCCTGCTGCGGGCGGGCGACGCGAACCTGCGGCTATGGCGGAAGCCGGAGCTGGATCCCTCGTACGGCGAAACGGCGCTCGCCATTTATCAGGAGCTGGCGGGGCGCTATCCCGGAACCGATGCGGCCGCCCGGGCGCAGATGCATGTGCAGCAGCTACGGGAGTGGTTTTCCCAGAAGGACTACAAGAACGGGATGTTCTACTTTCGGCGACGCGCCTACGATTCCGCGATCATTTACTTCAAGGACGTGATTGCGACCTATCCCGGGACGTCACGCGTCCCCGACGCGTTGATGCGGCTGGTGGACAGCTACCGCGTCATCGGCTACGGCGACGAGCTGAAGGAGACCTGCACGCATCTGCGCCGCTACTTCTCGCAGACCGAGGGGCTCGACAAGTCCTGCCCGGCCGACTCGAGCAGCACCACGCCCTCCTGACCTCGCGTGGAGGCCCTGTTCGGCGGCTCCTTCGATCCCGTGCACGTCGGGCATCTGATCGCCGCGGAGGCAGCAGGGGAAGCGCTCGACGCCAGGGTGCGGTTCGTCCCGGCGCGCGTGCAGCCGTTCAAGCGGGCGGCGCACCGCGCCAGCGCCGACCAGCGCGCGGAAATGCTGGAGCTTGCGGTCGCGGGCAACCCGCGGCTCGCGGTCGAGCGCATCGAGCTCACGCTCCCTGCTCCGTCCTACACGGTCCGCACGCTGCAGGCGCTGGCCGCGCGGGAGCCGGGGAACCGCTTCACGTTGTTGTTGGGGGCGGATGCCGCCGCCGAGCTCGCCGCCTGGTACCAGGTCGACGCGCTGCCTGCGCTGGCGGACGTCGTGGTGTTCGCGCGCCCCGGGGCCCCGCTCTCGCGGCATCCGGCCATCCGCCGCGTGGTCGAGGTCCCGGCGGTGGACGTTTCGGCCACGATGATCCGGGAGCGCGTGCGGCAGACCCGCTCCATCCGCTATCTGGTGCCCGACGCGGTGCGCGAGTACATCGCGGCGCACGGGCTGTATCGCGAATAGAGGGCTGATGCACAAGGGTTGGTTCACCAAGATCTTCGGGACCCAGTTCCAGCGAGAGCTGAAGCGGATCCGCCCGATCGTGGACGCGATTCATCGCCACGAGGAGCGGCTCAAGGCGCTGTCCGACACCGAGCTGCAGGGCCAGACGCCGAAGCTGCGCAGCCTCGTCGCCGAGCGCACCAGCACGCTCGCCGCGGAGGTCGAGCGCCTCAAGCGGGAGAAGCACGACTGTCCGGACGCCGAGCAGCGTGTGGAGCTCAGCCAGAGGTTGTCTCAAGCCGAGGCGGCCTACGTCAAGGCGCTTCAAGTGGCCCTGAACGACGTCCTCCCCGAGGCGTTCGCGACCGTCCGCGAGGCGTGCCGCCGGCTGGTGAGCAGCGAAGTGGTGGTCACCGGCCATGCCCTCAAGTGGGACATGGTGCCGTACGACGTGCAGCTGATCGGCGGGATCGTGCTGCATCAAGGGAAGATCGCCGAGATGGCGACGGGCGAGGGCAAGACGCTGGTCGCGACGCTGCCGCTGTACCTGAACGCCCTCGCGGGCCGGGGCGCCCATCTCGTCACCGTCAACAACTATCTCGCCCGCCGGGACTCGCAGTGGATGGGCCACCTCTTCACGTGGCTCGGCCTCACGGTCGGCTGCATCGACGACACGGAGCCGTCGACGCCCGAGCGCCGGGCGGCCTACCGGTGCGACATCACGTACGGCACGAATAACGAGTTCGGCTTCGATTACCTGCGCGACAACATGGTGTTCACGC
>Ga0207646_10001750_pt1 | contig 26353 bp, 47 predicted proteins | sample KBSK5502metaG_FD_184343 | JGI IMG/M metagenome (GOLD analysis project Ga0207646, IMG submission 184343) | Corn, switchgrass and miscanthus rhizosphere microbial communities from Kellogg Biological Station, Michigan, USA - KBS K5-50-2 metaG... | ecosystem: Host-associated > Plants > Roots >...
TTACAACGATGAAAGGGTTTACCATCAGTCATTTACCGCCAGGTGCGCTTCGTCCTCATGTGCGCACATGGTGTGCACCCACTGCGCACCGTGTCGACACATGATTACCCCTGTGCGTGCTGCATCACGACGTCGCCGCGGCTCGCCGTCCGCGTCACGTCGATCACCGGCGCCGTCGGATCGACTCCCCGCACCAGGCGCCCAATCTGCCGCTGAATCCGTTCGAGCGTCTCCGGGTCGTGCACGTTGTCGACGATGACCGTCACCATCCCCAGCGCCAGCGATCGAACCTGCTCGACCGGGATCATCGTCCGGAGCTTCTCGGCCTGTCGGTCCCGGGTCTCGACCAGCTTCCGCTTCTGCTCGATCAGCCCGAGCATCCGCCCCTCTTGCTTCTCGGTCATCGCCCGGTCGGTCTCCATCCAGCTCGATGCCCGCCGAATCAACAGCTCGACGGTCGCGATGTCGTCGTCGACCCTGGCCGCCTCCGCTGTCGCGACGATGTTCCGGTGTAGCGCCGCCAGCTCCTCCTGCGCAAACCGCGACGTGAGCCGATAGCCCTTCATCGCCAGCGCGCCCCTCGGCTGCTTCCCCCCGTGGCGCCGGCATGACGTCCGGCCCTTCTCGACTCGGTCCCAGCAGTAGAACGCGCCAACCGAGTCCACGCGCTCGGCGTTACAGCGCCCGTCCTTCCGCTCCCGATGCCTGAGCTGTGGCATGTTTTCCTAGCTTCCCCTGATGTTACCGGCTAACGATTCCGTCATTCAATGGTACCGGCCCCTGGTTCTGCACTTTTTCTGTGCAGCCCGACCCGCTCCCAGAACTTCCCCGACGGCTCTACTCGATCCCCTGCCACCTGGATCCAGCCGTATTCTTCCAGCCGCTCCAAGCCATGCTTCTCCAAGCTAGTCAGCTTCGTTCGATCCACCAGGACCGCGACAGTCCCAGCCAGATGCATCCCGAATTCTTTGAGCACCACTAGCGCGGCCAGCTCGCACTCCCGCTTACCGAACGTGTTGACCAGCTCATGGCAGACGCCAAGACCCACCTTGACCCGAGAGCCGAGCCAACACAAGCGCCCACACTTCGTACACCGGTCCGTCACGACCGCCTGGCCCCGTTCCACTCGGCCACCAGCCCTGAGAGCTTCAGAAACCACGAAGGCACCGCGTCGAGCCTCAGCTCGTACAAGCGCCCGCGAATCTCCTCGACGAGCTGCTCCAGCCGCGGCAGCATCGCCGGCCCGTTTGTGATGCCGAAGTGTTCCCGGCAGACCAGCCAGCCGCCGAAGTTTCCAGACGAGCAGAGCGCGACCGCTTCGCAGTCCGGCCATTGGCACTTGGCAGGCAGTTGCGGATCGACGAACTCCACCCGGTCGCAGGTCTTGCACCGGTAGAGCGTCCCCTGCAGCTCAACCTGCCCGCCCTCGTGCACGTCGATGGCCTTGGCGTCGTGACTCAGCGCCGGACAGGTCTCATACCATCTCGGCATCGGCCCGCGGCGCGCCGTCGCCGTCACGCCCGCCTCGTTTTCTTGATCAGCTCGTCCGCCGCCGCGACGACGCCATCCGCGCCGGCTTCAACGCCCGCCAGAAACCCCTCCCGAAACGCCGCCGCGACGGCCCTCGCTCTGAGCGCCTTCGTCGGGCCCTGGATGCCGGCGCGGTAGATCGGATCCGCCTGGAACTTCTCCAGCGATGATTCGCACCGCTCCCGTAGGCTTTCCTTCCGTCGCTCGCTCATTCCCGCGACCTGAACCCGAGTAGCCGCTCAGCCTCGGCGCGCCATGTCTCATCCGGCATCGCCTGCTGATCAGCGAGACTGTCGAGCAGCGCCCACGTCCGCGACGCCAGCGCGTCCAACTCGTCGCGAAGCTGCACCGCCACGTCTCGGGCTTCGACGTAGCCGCAATCGCACGGCGTGCCGTCCGGATCGATGCTGCAATCGGCCCGGTGCAGGGACTCGCCCGCGAATTCCTCGATCGCCAGCAGACCGGTTTCGATCGTTTGCTTCAAGCTCGCCATCTCAGTCCGGCACCTTCCCGCCGCCGTGCGTGAGCCGCCATGTCTCCATCGCGTTCGCAATGAGCAGCGCCTCCTCGACCTTTTTCTGCGGCGCCCCAGCCTTGTACGCCCGCTCGGCCCAGTCCCGCACCGCCTCGGCCGCGCACTGGTCCCGCGCCACCAGCGTAAAGACCGGCTCGTCGTCGTCGCTCTTGCCGAGACAGCCGAGCCCCTCGAAGGCTTCCGCCTTCACCGCCCCCGCCGTTGCACCTTTCATCATTGCCCCTCTCCGAAAACCTTCGAGCAGATCGCCTCGACCTTCTCCAGGTCGAACCAGTCGTCTGTCCTGACGCCGCTCTCCATGTCGAGCCAGTAGGGCCCGCGTGCATCGATCAGCTCGATTGCCCGGCCGATGTTTCCCAGCTCTAGCCCGCCCGCGAAACCGTTCAGAGCCGGGCCCGCATGCACTGGCCAGGCGACCGACCAGATCCCATGGCCGCCCGAGCAGTCATACAGCCAATCGACCGCCGTCGACTCCGGAAAGGCTCGCTTGTCCCGCGACTGCAACACCGCCCGGACCCCGTTCCGCGCGCCAAACCGTTCAGCCCCGGCGGCCGCCAGCGGGTCATCCTGGTGATTGATCTGCACCCGGTCCAGGTGCGCGAGCGTCACGATCGGCAGGTCGTCGAGCCTCTCCCCCAGCAGCGCCTCCGCTGCCCACGTTCCGCACAGGTGCGCCGCCCGCCGGCATTCGCCCCGCGGTAGGTTGAAGACGAACCGCTGTACCGTCGCCCGGTCTGGATACCGCGGCTCCCGCCCCATACGAGATAGGCTCAAGAGGATCGCAAACTCGACCCGGCCAGGCCAGCGCCTGGACAACGCCCGCAGCTTCGCCAGGTCGGTCCGCTCATCAACCCCGGTGAACGTCAGAAACTCCGGCCGCCTCACCATCGCGCGCGCTCCTCGTCCGTGAACGGGATCGGCTGCAGCGTTTTCTTCAGGTACAGCGGATGCCCAGGACTCCCGTCCTTGTTGCGTTTCAGGTAGGCCGATTTAGGATGCTGCACCAGCAGCCGCTCGATCGCGCGCCGACGCTCCGTCTTCGGGCCGTCGTTTCCCCAGGCACAGATCACCAGACGCGCCCCCCATATGAGCGCCCGAACGTGCAGCTCGTTTTCTGGCCCGTAGGGATCCGCGTGATCGAACAGCGCGCGCGGATCGGTCGATCGCAGCGCGAACAGGTTGCCCTTGCGGTAGACGTCGAACCCCCAGGCCCGCGCGTAGGTCGCTTCCCGCCGGCAGGTCGGATCGTCGACGTGCTCGTCCGCCTTCGACGGATTCAACCCTGCGAACAGGACGACGCCTCCGGCCGCGGGCTCATGCGTACAGTGCTCGATGAGACTGACCGGCAGCGACAACCCTCGAATGAGCGAATACCGGTGCACACGGTCCGGACTGAAGTGCGCCGAGCTGCTGACGTAGGGGAGCCGGCGCGTCGTCATGGCGCCCAGCCGTGGCAATGCTGGCAGGCAACGATCAGCCCCCCGATCGTCGCACCCACGCCGCCGCTAAACCAGCCCTTCCCGCAGGCGCACCGTTTCGCGCCGTACAGCTTCAGGTGCCCAGCGCAGTAGACCTGTCCAGGCTCGGCCAGGGCTCCGCACTTCTGCTGTTGGGAAATGGGTCGGTTCCGTCCCGGTGCGTTCGCTTGGCAGATTGCCACTTCGTGCGTGCCCTCCCCGTGCGTGCGTGCCGGGCCCTACTGTGCCCCAGTCACATTGCCCGCGTCAACTACTTTCTTTCCTTCCGTTCTCTCACCGATGAAATGGGCAATAGAACCGCTCCAGCGAGATCAGCGCCCAGAGAATCGACTCCGGGACGTTGACGTCGTGCGGCCCCTTCCCGAACTCCCCGCGGCAGCGAATTGTGTGCAGCCTGCGGCCACGCCAGATCACGACAGGCAGGGCCGCGATCGCGCGCTCCCGCGCCTGCTCATCGAGCTGCGGCCGCGCATCAACGAAGGCCGCGCGCGCGACCGCTAGACTGGCCGCACCGTCACGGTCCCAGGCCCGGCCCAAATGCCTGACCATGCTCATCGAAGGAACTCCGCCAGCACCTTCTCGGCCTCGTCGACGGATGGGTATCCGCGGAGCGGAGTCGTCGCCCGCAAGGCGGCCCACTCGACCGCGTGCGGCTTTCGCATCTGCAGATCGATGCTCTGCCTGGCCTGACTGGCGACCAGGAATACGGCCAGCTCCCGAACGAAACGCGCTTTCTTGTCCGTCGTTGCTTGCATCGGTCGTGCGGCCTCTACTCGCCGCGCAATTACGCCGCCTATCCCTGCCCGTGGCATTACCGCAGCCCCAACGGTCTCGGCTCCCTCAAGTAGGCCAAGGCATCGCGCAGCACCGAAGACGGGACGTGATGAATCAAGTCGCTCCCAGGACCCAGCAGCTTCTCCAGCTTTTCCTCGGCCGCATGACGAATCGCAGCACCGCGGATAGTCGTCATGGTCAAGACAGCCAACCAGGCCAGAACGTGCCCGGCTTCTCGTTCAACATCGCCCATGTTGTCGACTGGCACCCCTTCGACGATATACCGACTGTCCCAGCCGTGCCGCGTGACCTTTCCGAGTGCCTGCAACAGCTCTCCCTCCTCCTCCTGGAGACAATGGATCGCCTCCGCCTGTGCCGGGGTCAGTTTGTTGAAGTGCTCCATCTGGTCCCCTCCTCCTGTTCGATCGTTTCGACCGCTCGCTCGATGAGCCCCCGGACCGTTGGCGACTCCGCGCGCGCCCAGCGGCGGATCACCGAGTCTCGGCCAGCCATATAGGCCCTCGCCTTTGCCCGTCGCAGCTCCCGCCGGATCGCCGGCAGTAGGTCGGCCGGGCTGACGAGTCCATCCGGCCGCGTCGCCTTGCGCAAGTCGGCCTGCAGCCTGGCCAACACGCGCGCCCCTGCCTCCCGGATCTGTGACTGCCGCCCCCGCTGCAGACGCGCCAGTGCATCGCCTGTATCGAGCGTCATCGCGCCAACGGCTCGCCCGGCGCACCGGCGCCCGCAGTAGTGCGCCCAGCGCACGCCGTCAACGATGCGCGCCCCGCCCTTCCCGACAGGCGCCGACGGCCGGATCCGCTTGACCGGTTGCGTTGTGCACTGGAGACAAGTCGGGGGAGCCGGCCTGGCGCCGCTCCCCCGTGTCTGTGCTTTGGTTTCCATCGTGTGCGTGCCCTTTCACAGCCCCCGACAAATGAGCAGAACATGCCAGCGATTGTTCGCCCTGGCGCCCGCGGCCAGCTCCCAGCCCTCCGCGGCCTTGCCATTCAGCTCCGAGACCGCGACCGTCTCAGCCCAATTGGCTCGGTCATACTGCCCTATCTCAGCACCCGCACTGCTCCCGGAAGCCCCAGAGCAGCCGGAAACCCGAAAGGGTTCGACAGGACCCAGGCCGTCGCGAACCCATCCGGGGCCTTCGTTCGAAGGCCGACCGCGAACGCCGTGCCCTTGGGCACTCCCAAGATCTCCGTCGGAAGCGTCGTCAGTTGGTAGCAGTCCGGCGCTGTTGCGACCCCTACAGACGTGAAACTCGCCCGCGGAATGCTCAACATCGAGATAGGAGACCCAGTCGCCGGCACACCCTGGCCAAACACTCCAAGGTCATAGGATGCGACGACCGGTACGCCATCGAGACCGATCTTTGTCTGGTCAGGTAGGGTCGCCGTGATCTTCGTCGGCGCGATCGCGATGGCCGGCGCCGTGCCGTCCGTGCATGGGTTCTGCGCGAACGCCACGCCTGGCAGCAGCCCGACCAGCATCAGCAGTATCAGCAGCACCAGGGCCGGGCCCCAGCGCCACGATCCAAGAAAGCTCCGCATTGTTGTGTGTCCTTTCGGTTGAATGTGAACCGACCCGGACGCGGCCACCTGTTGCCCGCGCCCGGTTGCTATTCCGTTAGACGCGCCGCCGTCAATCCTTCCAGGTCGGCGTGACGGGCACCGGCTTGGTCCAGCCGACAGTAAAGCTCGACGCCTTCGAGAGCGCGCCGCCGCAATCGCCGCCCAGCTCGTAGGCGATCGTGCCGTCGTACACCCCCTCGACGATCCCCCGCTCAAGATGATGCAGAACCGAGCCGTTGCCGCTCGCCGGACCTGGCCGCTCCTCCAGCTCCCGAATGACCACCAGCGGCCCAGCGCCGCCATGGTCCCGGCGCCGGTATTCGATGCGCACCTGGGCCGCTGCGGGATTGTGGCCCCAGTCAAAATCAATGTGTCCCGCCGAGCTGATCTCGACCCGGAACGATGGCGCTTCCATCGGACAGCTTCGGCCCGCGGGATTGACCGGCACCGGGATCCCGCCAGGCGCGTTGGTTGTCGACATCGTGACCGGTGCGCCGCCGCCACCCGTCGCCCCCGGACTGGTTGGGCTCTGGAATGCCCCTTCGCTGCACCCTACCGCAAGCACCGCCAGCAACAGCGCCGCATTGACTCCGACGATTGATCGTGTTTTCATGCCGTTACATTCTCCTGCTGGTCTGTTAGATACAGGCGTCGGATCGACGTGCGAATGTCCTCCCCTGGACACACGTCGTTTCCGATGCCCGTCCAGCCCGGGACCAGCTCCCGAGCAAAGATCTCGACCTGATGCCGGCGCGACTCGTGCGCGATCCCCTTGGTCGCCTGCTCCAGCATCGTCCGAAAGATGGCCGGTTTGCGCGAGTGCTCACCAGCCGGCACGGTAACCCATAGCGTCCGATCGAGCATCGGCTCGACCGGCTCCGACCAGAACCGCTCGCCGTGCGGACCGGTCCCGAATCCGACCGCCCACCCGCGCGCGTGCATCGCGACCGCCATGTCCGGGTCATCAAACCAGGTCACGTTCCCAGTCTCCGGCGCCTCGACTGCATTCGGCGTGCCCGTAAACCCTGCCGCCAGCGCCGGTGGTGTGACGTGCCCTCGTGTGCAAATCAGGAACTCCTCGACGATGTTCCGGCCCCAGAATCCCATCCCCATCCTGGTTTTACGCCAGTACCAGGTCGTCCGATAGGTCAACTCCCAGGCCCGCAGGCATGGGTACGCGTGCGAGAACTTCAGCGCCGTCGGTACCCAGACCCCAGCGATCGCGTTGTCTTCCAGGACGGTCTGGATCGGGAGCGCCTTGATCTCCTCCAGCGCCATCGTCGATCGGCCCTCATTCTCGTCCTGCGTCGTGTAGACCTGCTCGGCCCCGCTCTTGAAACTCCCGCCGGTCTTGATGTTGTTGAAGCGCCACGGGGGATCAATCGTCGCGACGTCGAATCTCACCAGAGCCCCACGTTCCCAGGCTCCAGACCAGCCCCAGCCACCACAGGCGCAGCCGGCGCCAGATACCCACGCATCGCCAGCGAGAGCTGCTCGATCTCATCGGCCTTGACCCCGTCCCACGACTTCAGAATCCGACGCGCCAGCCCGAGCCATTCCGGGTGAGCCGCCGCCGAGTAGGCCAGGACCGCCTTGAGCGCCTGCTCGCCAGTTTCTGCGATGACCACTGGGCCTGGCCAGTCCCGCAGGAATGCCTCCTGTTCTTTCCTCAACTCGGCGCCGCCCTTGGCGTGCCGGTTCTTGATCTCGACCAGGACGTTGACCGCATGCGGCGCCCGCAGCGCCATCAGCGAATCCGGGCAGCCGTTGCCGACCTGCGTAAGCGACCGCGCCGCGACGCCGAAGTCCCGCACGTATCGGAACAGCTTCGGCTGATTGGCGTCCGCCCGGTGCACCTTCCGAAAGAATTTCTTCCCCTGCGCCATGCTCCCCCGCCGGTGTGCGTGCTCGCCGTTCTTGAGTGCTGCAGCAGGTTCGCGCCCTGGCCTTTCGGCTGGTGACGTCGGATACACCCGATACTTTGCCCTGTGCCCTGTCGATTCAGGGACTGCAGCGAATCCTGGAGCCGGGAGATAACCGCCTCCCGGCCTGCGGCCGATCCTGCTTTGTATCCCACCGATCGATCAGCGGCTGCCGGCTTAGCCGGCCTCTCGACACGGGCCCAGGCGGTACGTTGCCACTTGCCGCGCTCCCCAGGCATCGCCTGGCGCCAGCGCCTTCCGGACGATCCACCCTTCGCAGGCTCCCCGGCAGGTTGAACCATGCCGACTACCCCCGCAGTCCCCGATCTCTCGGTTTGGCCCTTTGGTGGGATAGCTGTTCTACATCGCTGCGACGCCAGGCCGCAGCTCCTCACCAGGCGCGATCGCGTCGCCCGCATGGTCGTCGTTGGCCGCGCGCGCCTGGCCTTCCTGGATCTGCTGCTGCGCCTCCGCCTCGGGCTGCTTCCGCCCGCGGCGCGTCTTCGGCTTCTCGACCGCCTTCGGGCCGGTCTTCGCCGCCGCCGGCTCTCCGGTCTCGGTCTTGCGCTCATCCGCCAGCAGGTCGCCCTGCTCCGGGGCCATGCTCAGATACAGACTGCCGCGCTTGATCTTCGAGATGAGCGCCAGCTCCGCCTTGACGCCCTTGAAGATCCAGCCGACCTTGAACGTCAGTACGAACGACTCACCATCCGCCCCGCGGCTGATGTAAGGGTCGCGGATCTGGGCGTTACTGTAGGTCGCGAAGGCCGACAAGTCTGGATGCTCGAACGCCGTGACGGTCTGCATCGACAGCGGCGGAGTGAAGACCGGCGAAAGCCCGCCCACTTCTGGGCGCATGCTGCCGTCGTCCTCATACAGGTCGCGCGCGAGCGCCGGCATGATCTCGTCGACCAGCTCACGGTCGATGGGAATGCGAATCACGAACTCGATCAGGTTGTTGGGATCCTTCTGGCGGAGATCCTTGGGCCGGATCGTCACACCGTCGACGTGCGCGAGCTGCTTGCGTGATGCTGAGAACATTCCTTCGCTCCTCTCGTATGTGCCGATCTACCCGTTACGACCCGTAGGATACTCGTCCCAGCCTCGGCCGTCCAGTGTATTCCCGGCTGCTTTCTTTCCGACTCCGAACAGCAGCGCCGGCCGCGGATCTCTGAGTAGCGTGGCCTGGCGCCCGTCGAGTGTAATCGGACCGACGGACGCCCCGAGCGCCTCGTCGCCCTCGAACCGCGGAAACCACTGTCCCCATTGTTTAAAGTGGAACGCGACCCCGTGCTCCAGCGCCTCGTCGCGCAACAGCCTAACCCAATCCGGATGACAGGGCCGCGCCTCGTCGCCACTCTCCCCGCCCGCGACAATCCAGTCCAGATGGCGCAGCCAGGACCCCTTGGCCAGCGTCAGCGGCTCGATCAACGGCTCGGCCGAGACCCAGAGCGGCGGCAGCACCAGCTCCGGCGTCCGCTGGGCCCGCTGGTCGAATAGGATCGCCAGGTCTACCAGGACCGGCATGAACTCGTCCGCCGCCTTCTGGTGCCCCATCGACGCCCCCAGCCAGACATTCTCCAGCGGCCAGCGGGTCGGCGACAGCTCCGTATACCACTGCGTGCGCTTCATCGCCTGTTCGGCGTTCGTCAACGCCGCGAACCAGGTCCGGGAAATGTCGCTGTCATCGACCAGCCGCCGGACCCGTTGGTACGTCGTCGGGTCGCGGAAGTACTCCAGCATCCGCGCCGGCCGCTTCGTCAGCACCTGGAACGTATGCCGGCGCGCCAGCGCCATCACCGCAAAGATCCGATCGATCTCCTCGAATGGCAGGTCTTCGAAGAACAGATCCGACATGGAATTTACGAAGACCTTCCGCGGCCGGCGCCATCGTAACGGGTCGGTCAGGTGCTCCGGCACCGTGCGGATCGTGCCGTTCCAGCGCCCGTTCGTAATCAGGCCGAAGTAGGGACCAGGCGGTCGGATCCGCTGTGACGCAACGTGTCCGTCATTTGCGTCGAAGTCGAACCGCGCCGCGACCGTCTCCGCGTAACAGTGAATACAGTCCTTGTTCACCCGCCGACAGCCGCGAATTGGGTTCCAGGTCTCCTCCGTCCATGAGATGCCGCCGCTACGCTGATCCGCCATGTGCGTGCCCTTCCCTGCTGATGAGCGGCGCGCCCGTCTGTTCGAGCTGCCGCAGCGCCTCGACCCTGAGCGCGTCCGGTAGTTCCCAAAGCCCTTGACTCCCCCGGCACGGGAGCGGCAGCGGCAGCCGCCGCACGTCCGGCAGCCGCCAGCCCCAGCGGTCGGCCCCGTAGTCGCCGAAGCACTGCTCCTGATACGAGAGCGGCACAGGCCAGCCGCGCAGCGCCTGACGAACCTGGTCGCCGCGGTCCGTCAGATCCCGCGCGCGGAGTAGCTCCTCCGTCCGCGCCGCGCCCGCATACTGCGCGAACCCCAGGAGCGCCCCTCGTGGCAGCTCCGCCCACTGGTTGAACCCGTGCCGCGCCAGCGCGCGCTCGAACGTCCGCAGCGCGACCGTCGCGCGCATATCGACCGGCGCCTGGCTGGCGTGCACGCCGAACCACTGGCCCACGGCCAGCGCCGTCACCGGCCGAAAGCCGCGGGTCTCAATCCCTTTTTCCCCCAGGACGACAAGCGTCGCCCAGGGCTGGCGAAGCGTCAGCGCGCGCATCGGAGCGGGGTCGATGCGTGCGGCTTACAGCTTCACGACCGAGACCGCCCGTGGGCCGCCTCGGCTCATGGCGTCGTGCGAGTCGTCCAGCTCGAACTCGATCGCGTGCCCTTCGGCGAGCTGATCGAACCGCCGCCCGACGACGCCCGTCGCATGCAGAAAGTACTCGCTGCCGGTCTGGTCATCACGCACAAACCCGAACCCCTTGGCCGGGTTCAGTCGCGCGACCGTCCCCCGATGCTTCCCCGGGCCCATCGCCCCCGCTGCTACGCCCCCCATGCTGTGCCCCTCCGTCTGTCTCGTGCGTGCGGTATCCGGACACGATCGGCAGATACCCTGCCTGCCGGCCGCGCCACCAGATCCGCAAATTGCCCGGTTCGTTTGCCCGCGGTTTGTCGCCCGCGTACTCGATGCGCAGGTCGCCGGCATGGATCGCGTCGTGGCAGGCGTGGCAGACCCCGACCTCGTTGTCTGCCGTGTCCTCTCCGCCGTGCGACTGGCGCCGCACATGGTGCGGATGATGGATCCCACCGACGCAGACCGGGCTGACCGCGACCGCGATGCACTGATGGAACTGCCGATCGATAATCGCCGGCCTCACCGCTGCCTGCGTCGCCTGCTCTCGGCGACGCCTGGCCGCCCGGCGGCGCTTCGGCGTCTGGCCGTCCTTTGCGAAATGCAGTCCCTTGTACAGCTCGCTCATCGTCGACCGTCCCGTGTGCGGGCCGCGTGGAGCCGCCAGTCCTTCCCATCTAACTTGACGACCTTGCACTGCCCTGCGATCCGGCTCACTAGGCGATCGCCGCCGGCCCCCATCTGTTCGACCAGCTCGTCTAGTTGATAGTTAGACGTCCAGATGGTCCGATGCCGGCGATCGATGCGCCGATCGAACAGCTCCTGGAGCATGCGCCGCGCGTAGTCGCTCCCCTTCTGCGCCCCCAGATCGTCGAGCACCAGCACCGGAACCGTTTCCAACTCCTGAAACAACGCGGACGCTTGGTCTCGTCGATCTGTGTCGTCGTCGAACTGCCCGACCAGCCGCTGCAATAGGTCCGTGCACCTGATGAACCTGCCCGCGTCCCCGCCAGGCGTCCGCCAGGTCGTCCCCAGAATCGCGGCTGCAATCTCGCTCTTGCCCGTTCCGCAGCCGCCCCAGAAATACAGGCCCGTGTGCAGTCGCTCGATGAACAGGGCCGCATGGTGCAACGCCTCCCGGTTGTCGTCGTCCGCGAACCGTGGCCCCGTCCGCGCCCAGCTCGCCAGCGTCAACCCGGCCGCCGTCGTCGGCGTCCCTGCCGGATCACCGACGCGCCCGACGCTACAGCTCGTGCACCGGCGCGCCCGCGCGATCCCGGACTCGTCGACGAACTCCTCCCACGTCGTGCCGTCGCAGGCGCCACACGGCCGGCGCAACGTCGACAGCGGATCGGCATCGCCTGCGACCCGCTCGACCAGCCGGCGCGTCCGCTCCGTGATCGCGTCGATCTCCGCCTGACGTGTCGGAGCCGCGGCCGCCTCGTCGAGCGCCTTGACGAACATCTCCCCCGGGGTCGTGCCCTTTGGTCGGTCAGCTTCCGATGCCGCCATACTTCCGCCTCTCCGTCCCCGTTGCGCCAGCCGGCGCCGCCTCTGCCTTGAGTTTTTCCAGCGACTTCTGCAGCCGCCCGTCCTTGCAGAGCCAATCGAGATCCGCCGTAAAATTCGGGTGCTTCCCTTCGTAGCGCGTGTTTGGTTTCCCGTCCGCCAGGAACCCAGGCCGCCGGCACCAGGTCTGCCGATTCAACCAGGCGACCGCCTGCCGCCAGTCGTCCAGGTTCGGCGTCCGCACCAGCTCCCGCGCGAAGGTCCGCCGCCGGCTGTCACTCAACCGCCCCAGGTCGACCTTCGGGAGCGGATGCGTCGTCCCCTCGTTCCACACTTTGACCAGCGCCTCGACCTGGTCCGCGCCAGCGAGCGGCAGCGCGGGCCCCTTTTCTTTTTTCTTACGAGAGCTTGTACTTTCAGATGGTAGAGGTAACTTCTCAGGCTCTACCGGATCTGTGCGCACAGTGTCCGCACCTGACGCGGGCCGCTCGTCGACCTCTCCCCGCCGCAGCCGGCGCTGCGTGTAGACGTCGGCCCGCTTGATCATGCCCGGGAAGATGACCAGCCGCTCGGCCGCCCACCGTTCCGCGTTGATATGCCCCTCCGCCGCGCAAGCCTCCAAGAGCTGCTCGACAAAGGCCCTCGGCACCCCGCAGTGTTTGGCCATCTTCGCCAGGCTGAGCGGCCGCCCCTCGCGCTCCTCCATGTAGCCCGGCAACCTGGCGCCCTCCTGCCGCGCCGCCAACGCCCACAGGTCGACCAGGACGCCATGCGTCACCGCTTGGACCCATTCCTCCGGCGGACCGGCGCCGACGCCACTCTCGGCCGCCTGCTCCATGCGCTCCAGGATGCGAACGATCCGATCTTCGTCCGACCAGTCGCTATCGACCTTGAACCAGCGCACGGTTCACGTAATTACGACTGCCGAGCCCTGACAAATGCGCTGGCCGTGAGACGACCTGCGATCGCCGTGACCGCGTCCTCCGGCGTCATCTGGGCGCTGGCCTTGAGCTGCTCCTCCAACTCCGCGGCGCGCGTCGCCTGCGGAATAGTCGTCCCGCTGGGCCCCGCGATCTTGTACAGCCCGCCGAAGCTCACCCCGAGCAGCTTAGCCCAGCGTTGCCAATCCAGGCGCAGCCGGATCCGCTCCTCCCGAAGCTTGGCCCTGATCCCTTCGACTGGACCCCTGGCCGTCCGCACTGGCTCTACTCCCGTTCCGTTGTCACTCATGCCCCATCCCTCGGTCCGTCAAACTGACCACCTTTTCCGCGTCAGGCGACCGCCGCCCGACCACGGTCCATCCGCACAACCTGCAGGCCTGCGCCTTGCGGGTCCGCTCCGTCCTGATCCCCCTTCGCCATCGCGATGACCACCTGTCCGACAGCGGCCGACATGATCATGCCCGTCAGGAGCTTGCGCGCCTGCAGCCAGGTCGAATGGTTGACGACCGCCTCCAGGTCGTCGATGCAGCAGAAGCCGAGCCCAGAGACTTCCGCCAGCGCGAGCTGAAACGCCGCCGCGGTCCAGGCCCGCTCCCCCTTCGAGAGCCGCTCGAACGGCGTCACCGTGCCGCCGTGCGCGACCTGTACCTCCCACGGATCGACCTGGAACGCGAGCTGGAACCCGAACGGCTGCAGCCGCGCATTGATCGCCTCGTGAAACGTATCCAGCGCCGACGTCAACTTGGTCAGCCTGACCCCTTTCGGGCCCAGTAGCTTGACCTTGGCCTCGCATGCCTCGACGTCCTTGGCCGCCGCGTCATACGCCGTTTGCATCCGGTCGCGGACCGCTTTGATCGACTGGTAGGCCGACGCCGCCTTGACCTGCTCGTCGAGCGCGTCAATCTGCGCCTGGCGCGCCGCCCGCGACTCCCGGCTATTCGCCAGCGCCTGATCGGTTTCGGCGGCCGCCTCCTGCCGTCCGTGCAGTGTCGAGACCGCCGTCTCATAGGCCTGCACCGACGCGGCCGCCTCGTCGAACCGGTTGCGCGAGTACTCGACGTCTCGGACCGTCTGCCGGTGCGTCGTCTCCAACTCGACGAGTTGGCTCGCCCAGATCTGCGCATCATCGATCCGGTGCTGCAGCTCCAGGTTCTGCGCCTTCAAGCCCTCGACGTAGCCGCCGAACTTCGCCGCCGACGTCAGGCACGGGATGCCGGCATCGAGCACGCAGCCCCGCTCTGGGTTGTGATCGATGATGCGCAGCACCAGCGCCGACCGCTGGGACTGTGTGTCCTGCGCCTGCTTGACCTCGAAGGCTGGCGCCTGCGTGCGGTGCGCCTGTAGCGCCGCGCTGGCCTTCGCCTCCGCCGCGATCGATTCCTCCAGGAGACCCTGGAGCGTTTCGAGCTTGCCGCGCCGCTTCTCCAGCGAGTCACCCGCCTGCTCCGCGGCCGCCGTGGCGATGTCCGCCGTCAGCCGCTTACGCGTCGAGTCGAGCCCGCCAATGCGCTCGTCGAGCGCCTGCAGTGATTCCCGCTGGCTCGCCAGACTGGCTTCTGCGCCCTCGGAGACGAACGGCACGACCGACGGCAACGCCGGCACCTGGATGGCGTCCCTGGTGCGCTTGAGCATCGGCCGGGCCTTGTAGGCTTCGTCATACAGCGCGACCATCTTCTCGAAGTCGATCGGCTCGGTCACCCCGCAACCGGGCAGCTCCTCCGGCGTCGCCTGCACCTTCAGCAGCCGCAGGAGCATTGCCGACGCGGCCGCGTGATCGTGCTCGAAGAACGTCTGGCCGTAGACCAGCGCCTCGATCATGCCGTCGGTTACCCCGAGCTTGTCGGCGATCGCCTGCGGGCTCATGTTGGCGCTGTTCCCCTTCGGCGTGATCTCCCGCAGGATCTCCCCGAAGCTCGTCTCCAGCTTCAGCCGCGCCGACGTCCCGCCAGCGCCCACCAGCCGCGCCTGACCGGCGCCGCGCGCGTCCGTCCCGCGGCACCGCCCGAGCAGACAGAGCGCGATCGCGTCCAGGATGGTCGACTTACCGATCCCGTTGGGGCCAAGGATCAACGTCCGCGGCTCCGTGAACGCCAGCCGGAACGACTGGAAACAGCCGAAGTTTGTCAGATCGATCGCCAGTATGCGCATGGTGTGCGTGCGTGCCCTTTCTGTTTGTGTCATCGAAACGGGTAGAGCGTAGCATATTCGGTTATATTTGGGAAGCCACTTCCCGTATTTCCTCCGGAGCTTGATCTCGGCCGCGGCGCGGGCGTGGTAACGGCGATTCATCAGCCAGCCGCGCCGCTTGACCAGGAACAGCAGGATTGACCCATGCCCGCGCCGGCTGTTGCACGCCTGGCAAGCCGGCGCCAAGTTCTCCCAATCGTTACCGCCCCCAGCGACGATCGGCGTCAGGTGTTCCCGCGTGCCGTCATGGTTCGGCATCCGGCCACAGTAGACGCAGGGCTCCAGATAGATCGCCAGCTTCCAGCTCGCCCAGGCGCCACCGCTCCGCAGCTTGGCCCGGGTCAGAAACGCCGCAGCGTCGAGCGGCGGCACCGGGTCACCCGGTCCGGCGATGCAGCCAGCCGCATCGGCAACAGATCCAGGCCGTCCAGGCTGTCGGTACGGTCAACAGCGCGCCACAGCGGCACTTGCCAGCGATCCATCCCGGCGCCCAGGCCGACGGATTACTCGCCTTCATCATCCGCCAGGCGCGCCGCTAGGACGTCGATCGCCCCATCGGGATGCACTTCCCCGGTCTTCTGGTGCCCGAGTCGATACGTCGTCTTTGCGATGACGACACCCGCCAGCAGCTTCTCGTCGACGGCGCCGCTGGTCTCCTCGATCGCCTTGTCCACCATCGGGCGCGTCACCGTCAGACCCGCCTCGTCGAGCGCCGCGATTCCGTCCGCCAACGCATCCTCCGCCGTCTCACCTGATCCGAGCGCGAGCGCCGCGTCTCGGACTGGGTAGCTTGTCCCTGTGGCGCCGCGATACGCGAACGTCTGACCCCCGACATGGACCGGGCCCTCCGTCTGACACCAGCCGGCCAGGGCTTTCTTTTTCGCCTTGAGCCGCTGCTCCAGCGCCAGGATCTCCCCGCCGGCTGCCTGCGCCTCCGCCAGGTTATGCACCCGCCCCTGCAGGCGATCCACCTGGTCAAGCACCGGGCAATTGAGCCGGCACAGCGTGCAGTGCGCGCCGGGCAGCGCCGGGAAAGCCTTCTGCTCCTCCGCCCGCGTGATCGCCGCGACCTGCGCGTCGACACCCGGCGCGAACTGCTCGATCTCCTCCGGCGTGAAGACCAGCGATACGACCACGTTCAACCGGATGAACCAGAACGTAAACCGGTACGCCGGGAAGTTTGGGAACGCCTTGAGCGCCTGCGTCAGGTACCACCGGAGCTGTAGCTCCCGGCGCGCCTGCGCCTTCGTCAACGCCTTGTAATGCGTCTTGAAGTCGACGATCTCGACCTCTTGCGGCCGAATGTACAGCAGGTCCGGACGGAAGCGCCGGCCGTCAATCGTCTGAAAGATATCCTCCGCCGAGTGATACGCGCGCTGGTCCAGCTCGAAGTACTCGACGAACCGGAAGAACAGCTTTTCGCAGTCGTCGATCACCCGGTCCGGCACCGGCGAGATAGCCAACCCCTGGACGAACGCCTCGCGCGCCAGCTCGTGATCCTGGTCGACCCGATGATTGACCAGCAGCACGATGTACAGGTAGAGCGCGACGTGCACAGCCCGCCCGCGGACCGCTTCCTCGCTCGTGTCGTCGACGCCCTCCAGGACCAGTTTCTGGTACCGGTAAGGACAGCCGAACGCCTCGACGTCGCTCCGCCGTTCAATTCCCATCGCGCGCCGATTCTCCCCCAGTCTTCCCTACCCTGGCAAGCATTGAATCCACCGGTGCCCCATACTCCAGCTCCTGCATTTTTTCGTGCAGCTCCTGCGGATGCGCCCGGCGCCAGTGTTCGAGCACCGCGTCGACGGTTACCTGCACCGCGTCTCCAGAGCTGGACGCCAGCGCAGCCTGACAGCTCGTGCACAACAACACGACCGGCATTCAGAACAGCCCCCCAGCGTCGGCCGGCACAGGCTCCGGCGTATCGATCCGGTCACTGCAGTCCTTGGCCGTGATGTCGCAGAACTTGCACCCGCGGACGCTCGGGGCCCGCGCCGGCTTGGCGCCAGCCACCATCCGCACCGCCCCGACGATCGCCTGGACGCGCTCCGGCGTCAGCTCGTCCTGCGCGATCGTGGTCGTGTCGCCCTCCTGGTAGGTCACGGCCCCCGTGATCTCGGCCCCCTTCAGGTCCGGGAAAAACAGCGGCGCCGCCAGCATGTAGATCAAGACCTGCCACCAGTGTTCGGGCCGCTCGTCCCCGGTCTTGCAGTCCTCGACCCATGCCTGAAGGCGGCCCCCCTCTCCAGTCTGCCGACGACCGATCAGGTCGATCTTGCCGACTAGGACCGCCACCTGGCGCCCCACACGAAACCGGTTCTGGTCTTCCTCCGTCACGATCCAGCCGGCCGCCTCCAGCTCCTCCCGGCGCCGTCGCACCATCGCGGTATGGGTTGCCGTCCAGCCCGCTTTGTCGAAGCGTTTGCCGCCTTTGTTGAACCAGAACCGCGCCTGCGCCCAGGGCTGCCAGGCGCAGATCGTCTCCCCCGCCAGGTAGCGCGTGATCGACGTGACCCACACCTCGATCAGCTCCCCGAGCGCCAGCTCCTTCGGCCGCGGCATTTCAGAATGACCCCGTAAACCCGGTCGCCCGCTTGGCCGGATCCGTCGGTAGATCCGGCTTCGGCGGCTCCGGGCTCGGCGCCGGTTCCTGCTTGGGCTCGTGCTTCGTCTCACTGGTGGCCGGCTGGACCGGCGCAGGCGGCGGTGACTTGGTCACCTTCCCGCGGATCTTCGGCTGCGGTTTCTTCCGCGACGAGCGCGACGACTCACGGTCCGGCGGCTCGGGTTTGGCAACATGGCGCTGCCCCCCGCTCGACCGCTGGACGAATTCCCCCTTGAGCCACTCCAGCAGTTTCGGCGGATCGTTCTTGAACTCCCGCAGCCGCTGGAGCTTCTGCGCCTCGTTCATTTCGAGCTGCTCGAAGCCGGCGACGATGCGCCCCGCGACCTCTGGATCGTTGCCAACCATCTCGTCGATGAGCTGATCCGACGCCTCGATCACTTCTCCAGACGTCGCCGTCGACCGCACCAGCTCGCCCTCGATTACCTGGCCATGCTCCAGGCTCTCCGTCGCCGGGATGCCAGCGATCACGTCCGAGAATCCCTGATTGGCCGCCCGCACCCGCGCGCGCCGCGGATACATGTCCTGCGGGAAGTGCCGGTAGTTGTGCTTCTGGTGCAGCGGCATGTACCGCCCGACCGCCGCACCGTCAGCCGGCGGCGCCTCGTCGTCCTCGTCTTCGACCTCAACCCCGCCGCCGGGCCGCTGTCCCTTGCCCTTTTCCTTCCGCGGCACCTGGATCCGGTCCGCGTCCGCCCAGGAGAACGTCCGCACCGTGTCGCCCTCCCCGCGGCGCCGCATGATGCACCATCCATACTCCCGGGACAGGTCCATCGCGTAGCCGGCCGCCGCGCGAATCTCCGCCGCCACGCCCGCCGCCCAGACCTGCGCCGCGTCGACCGCCATCCCTGCGCCGCCCGTGACCGCGCGCGCCGCCAGCCGCTTCTCCAGGTCAGCGTCGGTCTTCTGCCACCGCTCGAAGCCCTCCGCGTAGAACTCCAGCAGCCCCGACTTGCGCACGACCGCCAGCACCAGGTCCGCTTTCATCGAGAGATTGCCGCTGATCACCACGAACGAATTGAGCGCCCGGATCGGCGTCAGCCCGATCTCGATGCCGGCCAGAATCGCCGTCAGCACCGTATCCGGCGCGCTGCGGTAGCTGAATGGAATAGCGCGCGACTTCGAGAGCGCCGTCGCCAGCGTCATCGCCTCCCCGATCGTGCCGGGCACCAGGCCGGCCAGCGCCAGCGAGACCGTCGTCTGCCGCGATGCCTCCAGGGTCTGGACCGCCCCGGGCCCGTCCCGGCGCGCGATCGCGCCTGCATCTGGTCCCGGCTGTTGCGTATGTGTGCTGTCGCTCATGGTGTGCGTCTCTCCTGTCCCTACAGTCTAGCCGTTCTTCCCCTGCGCTGTCCGCTCATTCCCTGAAGACCCGCTGGCGCGCTGACTCCCAGGATGCGTATACCGCGGACGCCCGCAGCCGCCGCAGGTCGTTGGATGCCCCAGGTTGGCGAAGGCATGATCCGCCGCGGTGCTGAAGGTCTTCAGCGCGTCGACGAGCATCGGCCCAGCGATCTGCACTTCTGGGCGCACGACCCCAGTCATACACCCCACCGTGGCCGCTTGTACTCGTGGTCTCTGGTCCCGTGATCGCCTGGCCCGCTTCCGCAGATCTCGCACGGCTGATCGCCCTCGCGCAAGACTCGATTGGCAGGGAAAGCTGGGAAGTCAAGTCTTGCTTCCCCTGCCCCATGCTCCCCAGCCCGTGCCCGATGCATCCGGCGTAACAACTCCTCGGCCACCGGCGCCACCGGCCCGAGCTGGTCGAGCAGCTCCTCGCGCGTCTCGGTCTGTAAAAACATGCGCTGGCGAATTCCCCAGGCCGCCGGCAGATCGTCATTGACGCCCTGCTCGGCGACGAGCTGCCCCGGACTGGCGACCTGCGCCGCGATCCCGATCTCGATCGAGTCGATCACCCCGTCCGCCGGCAGCGTCCGCTCCAGCCACGCGACGAACTCCGCGCGCGTCATTCGGTCACCAGCGACGCGAAGCCCTCGCTCTGCCTGGCCGCCCGCACTGCCTCGATCGCGCACTGCTTGGCCCCCTCACCCGCGCGCTCGATCAGATCGAGCAGCGGCTGCTCGTCGAGCGCCGCCGACGGGATCTCCGCGTTCAGCGTGCGGCGCAGCCGGAGCTGCACCGCGAACAGTCGCGCGTTTCCGACGTGCTGCTCTGCCAAACGCCCCCACGTCCTGGCCCTCTGGCGCAGCAGCCGCTCCAGGTCTGTCATCCCCATTGCACTACCCTCCGCGTCGCGCGATCCGCCCAGCCGTGGATCCGCTGGCGACCCGCATCCGTCACCAGCACGAAGTCGAAGAATCTCTGCCCCGCCGCGCCGGCATTCGCCAGCATCGGCTCGGCGACCGCGACGAACTGCCGCGCAACGCTGACCCCGATCGCGACGCCGCGATCCGTGTAGACCGCGCCGCAGCTCGTGCACGACAGCACGAACGGGTGACCAGCCGACGGCGCGCTGGCGCCGCTGCAGGCCGGGCAGGTCGTCGTCTGGGTTGCGGTCTTGGTCGTCATCAAATGTGCCCTTCCGTTCCGTGGCGGCCTAATTGCCGCGACCAGAGAAGTCTACCGCGCCGTCTCTTTCCGTGTCAACTACTTTCTCACCCTACTCCTGATGCAGTCCGCCAGCCGGCGCCAGCCGCGATCGTCGTCCTGCGCCGGCACGTTACTGCTCACAAACACCAGCCGGCGCCCGCAGCAGTCCGGCACTGGCTCCCGCAGGACCCCGCCCGCGATCATCCGCTTGACCTTCCGGCAACTCAGACATACGAAATTCCCCTTCCGGATGTATGTCCCAAGCCCCATTCAATGCCTCCCCCGCGGGCCCCGCCGTCCCTGCCGAAGCGAATCGAGTATCAGGTTGACCCCGTGCAGTGCCGCAGACAGCCGCTCGACCGCACCAGCCGCCATGACAGCGGCCTCCCCCAGCTCGGCGACCTTGACCTGCGCCAGCTCCAGATGCCGGCGCCGCTCGTCCAGGGCCCAATTCGCCCGGCATGACGGCTTGCAGAAGTCTTTCCGCCGGCCATGTATCCGCGGCGCCTGAACCGGCCCGCCGCACTGCTTGCACGGGATCCCGGTCGTCGCTGGCTCTACTCTATCGTGCGCAATTACGGAAGGTTGACCTGCGCTCGTCGCTGCCTTGTCGCTCATACCCTCTCCCGCGTGCGCAGGCGCCACAGCTCCCACAGCCCCGCCGCTGTCGCAGAAGCAGCGACTAGCCCACCTGACCAGGCGTCCAAGAGGTAGGCCGCAACCGCCACCATCCCAGCGGCCGCCGTCAGCAGCGAGAACATCCCCGCCAGCGGACACAACTCCGCCAGGTCACGCCGGTCCCGGATCGTCACCTTGAACCTCACTTCTCACCCCGAGCGGCAAATAGGGTCTCCGCATGGACACGGATCTCCCGCAATCGTGTGTGATACGCCGACTCCGCCGCCTGCCAGGCGTCCCAGAGCTTGACGATCTCCTCCGCCTCGATAGCATCCAGCCGACGCGCCAGCGTGCCGTCATCGCCCTGTCGTTCCTCGAACGTGCAGACTTCCCCCTGCTCGTTGAGATACTTCGTCACCCCAGTCTGCTTGTTGAAGCCGACCAGCTTCACGTTGGCCACGAACAGCCGATCATGGTCGTCTGAGTGAAACGGCCCGCGAAAGACCAGCGACGCGACGATTGGCTCCCTGGCCGCCTGCTGCTGAAAGTGCCTCCGGATCCGCCGCTCGATCTGCTCGATCGTCGCGCCTTCGAGGTAGGGCTGGCCGTCTTCGAGTCTGGCTGCGAAGCCGCCCCGTTTCGTTACCCAGATATGGACCGTGACGCCCTGCGCCGTGATCGACTTCGCTCTGGCCAGAATGTCCGAATGCTGAACCGGTGAGCTACCCTTCATCGCCATCCTTTGCCCCTCCTGCCTCGGCCAGCGCCGCGCGCTCAGTCAGCACTTCTCCAGGAAGTGCGATCGGCGCCTGTGTCAGCTCCGTCAGGTGCGTCAGGTGCGCCAGGCCGGCCCGCTCGATGGTCCGGGTAATGTGCGCGTTGATCTCTACCCTGGCCGCCTCGATCGTGCTCTCGACGTGCTCGCCGAAGACCTGCTGAACCCAGGGGATATTTGCTTCGAACTCCTGCCGGATGCGATACAACGCATCCGCGATCGGCTTCGCCCGTGCCTTCGACAGACCAGCCGCCTCCAGTGCCGCCTGGGCCTTCTCCAAGTCCGCCAGGAGCTGCGCCAGCTTGTCCGCGATCTCCCCCTTGAACTGCGCCCGGCGATCGATAGGTGCCGCGATCTCCTCGACCGCCAGTCCGTCGATCTGTTCGAGCGTGCACGGCACGCCGCCGCCCATCCCGAACGACCCCACGAAGGCCGCCCATTGCGCGTGACTCATCGAGAACTCAACGATCGCCGGCCCGGTCGCATGGTTCCAGTCGTGCGACAGGTCGCGGTATTGCACCCCGTGCCGCACCCGGACCGTGATGAACCCGTGATGCTTGAAGTCTGAATCAAAGAGCACCGCCGACCCGGAGACCTTCGACAGCTCGACAATCCCAAAGGCCGGATGCTCGACCAGGATCCGGTCCCGACTCCCAGGGCTCGGGTCTGGCGTCTGCGTCGGCATCGTCGCCGGCATGCGCGGGCTCACCAGAGCCACCACGCCAGCAGCCCAGCCGCCAGCAGTAGCCAGCCGCGGCGCCGGTTCCGCCGACGCCTGGCGATCTCCCGCTGCTCGCTCCTGAAGGCCTGCAGTAGCTCCTGATCGAGCTGGTCGTCCGGCAGAAGCTGCATTACGTTGGGATCGCCAGCCACGCCAGCGGACCTCACGACAGCCCCCACGCCAGCGCCAGCATCGCGCCAAGTAGGCCCCAGGGAAGCGCCATCGCGATCCCCTGCCGCTGCTGCCGGCGCGTCGGGCCGGTCAGGCTCGCCCGCCGATCCCGCCCGCGGCGCGCCGCCCGCCGCTCCTCCCCGCTTCGTCTGTCCGGTGCGTCCCAGATCATGACCGCGCTCCTGTTTGCAAGTGCCCCCATCGCTGGCGACTCTTGATCATGCTGATGGTTGCCTCAGATACCCCATACGCGACCGCCAGATCGATCCCAAGCGCCCCGGTTGTCAGGCGCGCCCGTATCTCGTCGACCTGCGCCTCGACCAGACGAGCCTGCGGGAGCTGCGAACCGCGGCGCCGCGCTCCGTGCAGATCGACGTCTGCCGCGTTTTCTTTCGGCGTCGCCCAGTAGATATTTCCCTGACCGTTGTCGTGCTTGTTGCCGTTCCGGTGCGCCGCATGCCGGCCAATAGGCCGCGGCCCGTGAAACGCCAGCGCGACCAGCACATTGATCCGAAACTTCGTCGCCCGCCCATGCTCGCACAGCGAGATCGTCAGGTACCCCTTGTGCCCTGGCGACAGCGTTAGTAGTCCGGTCTTCGTCCCGCGGCCCGGTGCGATGCGCCGCACCCGGCCATGATCCGAGACCTCATACGAAGGCCAGCCTGGCACGCCGACCCATCTCTCCATTACCGGCCACCCTCCGCAAGCGCCAGCGCGATAGCCCGCGCCACGGTCAACCGCCCGGCGTGCCCCGCGTTGTCAAGCATCCAGGTCGCCCAATCCATCCTTGTTTTGTTGGCGAAAAACTCTCCCCGCGCCGCCCGCGGGTGCGGCTGCTCAGACCAGGCCGCCGTAACTTCGCCGATCCGCTCGATCGCCGCCGCGATCTCGACCACTTCAGCCGCGCGTTTCTTCTCGGCGCGCGCCTGGCGGAGATCTGCCTCGTGCTGCTGTTTCGCCGTCTTCACAGCGACAATCAGCGACCGATCGCTCGTCGTCTTTAGAATGCAGTCACAGCCGACCTTGAACCGCTTCCCGTCTGCACTCTGGAGCCAATACTCCAACGAGATCCCGGTGCCGCAGTAGTCGCACGAGCTACCAGGCTGCACAGGCGCATCCGGCGCCGCCTGGAAAATCTTCTTTGTGACGCCCATGAATCGGTAGGGGAACGCCCCGAGCCCAGCGATCTCGAACTTGTGAACCTTGGCGCCTGGCGTGGGCTGCTGGGTCGTCGTCATGGTGTGCCTTTGCTTCCAATCGTGGCGGCCTCATTGCCGCGATGAAGGTAGATTACCCGTCCGCGTTCCCCGTGTCAACTACTTTCTTTCCGTCTCACGCCGCAGTCTCCCGCAGCGCCGTCATCAGCCGATTTCCCTCCTGGACCCGCGCGCGCGCCGCGTCCAGCTCCGCCTGCAGCGCCGGATCGAGCCGTCTTGTCGCCAGCCGGCGCCGGTATGCCCCATTCCAGAGCTGATCCCCCCACACGCCCCGCTTGGTCAGATTGGCCTCCGCGATAAACGCCGGCTCGTCGGTCCGTAACAGTAGCAGATGCGCCAGCGTCCGATCGGCCGGCGGCAGGACGTGCCCCTCCTCGTGTAGGCAGTAGCCGCCACAGGTGTACCAATACCGGCCGTGCCGCTCGACCCGCTCGGCATGGCCCACGCCCGGCCAGAGCCGATACCAGCCGCCGGCTGACCCGCGCACCCGGAACGCCCCAGCCCGGAGCTGCTGGGCCTGGGCCAGCGTCAGCCATGACCGCAGCAGACGCATCGCGCGACGCTGACCGCCCCCGCGGCGCTTCCGTCGCTCCAGCACCAGCAGCCGCTCATAGCCGGCCAACTGCCAGACCAGGCGCCGCTCGTCCTCCGTACAGTGGTCGAGCGCGCCCATATCTGGATGCAGCGCCCCCTCCTCGATACCGCGCGCCAGCGCGCAGAGATCCGCTGTCGAGAGCGCCACCGCTATCCGCCCCTCATGGCCGGCACTGCGACCGTGCGCCGCTGCCGTGGCTGGAACTCCCGCGGCGCCTGCACCAGCGCGCCTTCGAGCTTGCCGTCGGCCCGAGCCTTCAACCGTGGCCGGCCGGCGTCCGTGAAGAACGCATACCCGGCCGCCTTCAACCGCTCGAACTCCGCGCGCGCCTTCTCGGTCTCCTCCGGGTCCGCCGGATCCCAGACGAGCGTCAGGTCACCGGTTCTATCGAGTGTGTGCAGCGTGCATCTCATGACTTCGCCCGCAGCGCGTTTTCCAGGTCCGTGATCCGCTGGCGCATCGCCTCCAGCTCCCGCGAGACCCCCAGCGCGTCGAGTATCTTCCCGAGCAGCGCGGCCTCCGCGTACGCCGCGCCGTCCGCCCGCCAGCGCGTGATCTCCTCCCCCAGTGAATCGCGGTACTGCTGCGCGAGCTGCGCCCGCATCGCGTCGATCCCGTCAACGATGACCACCCGCACCGGCACCGGCACCGGCAGCCGCTGCAGGGCTGCATGCGCCCGCGCCCGCCGCTGCGCCGGGGTCGGTTTCCACGGCGTCCCTGGTTTCTTGCGTGCTGTCATTCCGGCTGCCTCCTGTATTCCCCTCGCACCAGTTGAGCGTCGACCAGAATCCCGACGATCTTCGAGCGCCCCTTGACCTTGCGCGCGCGCAGATCCTCACGCGCCCAGCCTGGCGCCTTGTGTAGCGCCCCGCTCATCCCCTGCGGGGTCGCCCATGTGAACCGCTCTACCCTGGTCCCGTCACCGAGCCTGACCTCGACGTAGACCTCGACGTAGAACCCTGGCGGCGCCTTGCCGGCGTTCACCTGGCGCCGTTCCCTTCCCAGCGCCGGCCGCGCATCGGCGCAGTTTCCGGCGACGTATCGCGGGCCGCCTGCTGCTGTGCACCGTTGATCGTTTCCTTCCGGCGCGTCGCCTCCAGGAACCCCCGCAGCTTCTCAACTCCGCTTTTCGCCTGCTCAACCCGCCCGATCCCGAGCCCTGGCTTCTCGGCGCAGTAGAACTCGACGACCGCGATCATCGCCTCCAGCTCCTCCGACGTGAGCGGCTTGCGCTGCGCCTGGCCTAGGTGATACTCCAGCCGCTCCCGCAGCTTGATCAGCTCCCGATCGCTGGCGTCCGCCAGCAGCTCGACGAGTGCCGGCGCCGCGTCCCGTGATACGTCGACTTTCATCGTCCCGATCCCTTCTCGCCGCGTGCCGCGGCTATTCGTGCCTGTGTCTGTTCGATCAGCGCCTGCGCCATGACCATCGCCCGGCGGTAGGCGCCGGCCGGCGTGCGCGCGTAGCTTTCCACTCCGCCCAGGAACATATTGAGCGGGCCCGCCTCCTCGAAAATGAAGCAGTACTCCCGCTGGCCGTCCTGGCGGATCGACAGGTCGCCGCGGATCGCCCGGTAGTGCCAGCCGCTGTTTTGCCAGACCCTAAGCTGCCAGCCCTTCCCCGGGAGCGCCGCCACCAGCGCGCGCCCCTTCTCGATCGCGCGCGCTTTCCCGACGTTGTGCGATGCCGGCCGCTCCTCTCGAAGCTCCCCCGCCTCGATGTCTTCGGTCGCCGTGACCAAGCCACGCGGATACGGCTCTACACCCGTCACGATGCCGCCTCCGACACGACCCGCGGCCCTTCGAGCTTGGCGTCGAACTCCGCCCAGCCGGCGACAATCCGCTCGAAGGGCCG
>Ga0207646_10001751_pt1 | contig 26322 bp, 30 predicted proteins | sample KBSK5502metaG_FD_184343 | JGI IMG/M metagenome (GOLD analysis project Ga0207646, IMG submission 184343) | Corn, switchgrass and miscanthus rhizosphere microbial communities from Kellogg Biological Station, Michigan, USA - KBS K5-50-2 metaG... | ecosystem: Host-associated > Plants > Roots >...
CCCCATGCCGGAGGATCTCGGTGCGAACCTCGTCCACCGCCAGGTTGGCGCCATTGATGATGAACTCGGTGCAATAGCCCCAGCCCGCCGTCGGCGCTTCGATGGCCTTGGGCCGGGCATGCTGGGTCGCGGGTCGCTCGAAGGTCGCGAGCGCCTCGCCGGTCATCCGTTTGAGGAAGCCTTCGAGAATGAGTTGCAGGCCGAAGCCGCCGGCATCGATGACCCCCGCCTGCTTGAGGATGGGCAGTTGCTCGGGTGTGCGTTCCACCGCGGCCGCTGCTGCCTCACACGCCGCTCGCACCACCTCGGTCAGATCGGTGCTGTTGGCGGCCTTCGCCTCGGCCCCTTTGGCCGCCTCTCGAGCCACCGACAGCATGGTGCCCTCGGTCGGCTTGATCACCGCTCGGTAGGCCACATCGGCGCCGACCGTAAAGGCGTGCGCCAACTCGCGCGCGTCGACCGCATGTCTGGAGGCGATACCGACGGAGAAGCCGCGGAAGATCTGCGAAAGGATGACGCCCGAGTTGCCGCGGGCTCCCATCAGCGCCCCGTGACTGGCGCGTTTTGCCATCCGCGAGAGGTCGGCGTCGTCGAGGTCGCGAATGTCGTCCATCGCCGATTGCAAGGTAAGGAGCATGTTGGTACCCGTGTCGCCGTCTGGAACCGGGAAAACATTGAGAGCGTCGACCTCATCACGGTTAACGGTCAGCCAGGCCAGCGAGCCAAGCAGGGCCTCTTTGAAGAGACGGCCGTCGCATTCGAGGATAGGCACGGTGGCCGCGCCGGTCAGGCTTTGGATCTCAGCTGCCGCCGCTCCCGCTGACGTGGATCCCCTGGACGTTGACGTTGACCTCCACCACCGGCAGGCCGAGGGTGCGTTCGACGGAGTAGCGCACCGCGTTGCCGAGGTTGTGCGCGACCTCCGAGACCCGAGTGCCGTATTCCACGATCACGTAAAGAGAGACCGCGATCCCGTCCTCGCGGACCTCGACCTCGACGCCCCGATGGACCTTGTCGCGGTGAAGCCGTTCCGCCAGGCCGTCCCGCAGGCCGCGAGCGGCCATGGCAACCACGCCGTAGCAGCCGGCGGCGGCATGCCCGGCGATGGTGGCGACCACATGGCGCGACACCTCGATCCGCCCGAGGTCCCTGGCCTGGATCAGCGTCCTCGGCGGCTTCCCGGTCCGTTGGGGGTTGGCCTTCGTTTTTGAGTCCATCGTGTGCTACTATGTGACGCTGATTTCGCCTCAATCATACGCGATGATCCGCGAGGCGCCCGAGCAAACAAAACCATGGCACAACGCTGCGCAATCTGCGGAAAGGGGCCCCAGTACGGGCATCACGTGAGCCACTCGAAGGTACACACGAAGCGTCGCTTCATGCCCAATCTGCACAAGGCGCGGGTCTTAATCGACGGGCGTTCGCAGACGGCACTGGTTTGCACCCGCTGCCTGCGCACCCAGGCCAAGTCGGCCTAGTCTCCGCCCACCTCGGTCACGGCGCTTACGGCACCGGCATGGCCACGAGGCGATACCCACAGCTCGACGCTCGCCCCAGGACGGAGCCAGGAGCGGTCGGCGTTCAGCTCCTGGTCTGACACCACCAGGTAATAACTGCCACCGCCCCGCAAGGCGATGACGCGGCCCTGGACGCGCTCGGCTACGCCGACGACCTGCTTGGGTAACGCCGTATAGCTCTGGGCGCTCAATAAGGCAAACCAGGTGGTGACGATCACGCCCGCCGTGGCGATCGCCAGCAGGATGCGCCGGCCCCAGGGGGAACCCCGCCAGAGGAGCGCGTAGACCAGCCAGGGTAAGACGATGGCGACCAGGGCGAGGCTGGTCTGCGTCTCCTGCCAGATGTTGGCGGCATAGTCGCGCTGCGCACTGTCGGTCATGTCGGCCCCTGCGGCCATGAAAGCCGGGATGTGTAAAGCCAAAAGGAAGAGCGTGATACTCACCACCAGCGTGAGCACGACCCGGCCAAAACGGACGTTGTCGGGCAGCATCTGCCGATTGATCCGCAGGGACCGGCGCAGCGCAGCCGTCACAAACCGTGTAACTTGCGGGTCGGTCAATTACGGCACCCCCGAAAAGAGGAGAACCAAATGCAGAAGCCACCCCAGCCCCTACCGACCAAGCTCGAGGAAGGCCAGGCCCCCGGAATCCGCTACCGGATCGACGGCGAGCTGGTGCCGGTCCTGCATACCTGGCTGGACGGCACAGTGCCCATCTACTTCGAGCACCACGTGGTGCTCTGGAAAGACCCGCAGCTCAACATCGGCATTCGAGCGATGAAGGGTGCGTTCAAACGGATGGTGGCGGGCATGCCGATCTTCTTGACCGAGGCCCAAGGCCCGGGGGAGGTCGCCTTTTCACGCGACGGCGCCGGTCACCTCTTTCCCCTCCACCTGATGCCGGGCAAGGCCGTGTTAGTTCGCGAACACCAATTCCTGGCGGCAACCGGCAACCTCGACTACACCTTCAACCGGGTCAAGGGCGTCAGCAACATGCTGCTGGGCTCGACCGGGTTCTTCGTGGATCGCTTCAGTGCCTCACAACAGGAAGGCGTGCTCTGGCTGCATGGCTACGGCAACGTCTTCGAGAAAGAGCTGGCGCAAAACGAGCAGATCGACATCGAGCCCGGTGGCTGGGTCTACCGGGATGAGACGGTGCGCATGGACGTGCAGATGTTTGGACTGAAGACCGGCATCTTCGGCGGCGGCGGCAACATGATCTGGAACCGCTTCACCGGTCCCGGCCGCGTGGGCATCCAGTCGATGTACCTGCACATGCCAACCAGCGAGTAAGGGGCCGTCAACCCCGACGATAAGTCAGCCCTTGAGCCCGGGCCTAATTTGCATTGGGTTGACCGCGAGGTCGCCACAGGAAATAAAGCCTCCACTCCAGTCGCCGCCACGTGTGGGAATGACGATCGCCACGTACTCGTCGGGCGGCCAGATCTCAAGGCTGGCAACTGCGGTCATTCGATCACTGCTGCAGCTGACGTCTTCCGAGGTGACGTCAAAAAAAGCGTGGCCAGCCGCCCTGGTACGCAAAGGTGAGGTGCCTGGGGAAAGCAGGATGCGAGTCGGAGGGTCACTCTGGCCGAAAAAGGAATCGGTCGAGCGGGTGAGCGATTGTGGAAGCGCGCGCCCATGGGCGTCCAACAACTGAAAGCCAACGTAGCCGTAAACCCAACACGGGGCGCTCGAACGATTCCGCATCTCGAAGCTGTTGAGGACATTTCCGGTTGCCGCGCCTGCGCCGAGCAAGGCGACCTCGAGCTGGTTGGTATGGCAACGGTCAGTTCCGGCCGGAATCGGAAGCAGAGCATAGTCGGTCGGTGATGGGCTGGTACTCGGACTTACACTCGGGGAAGTAGCGAACGCCACTGCGCCTTCGGTGGTCGTTGGCGATGGCGAGCCCGATGGCGCGAGTGCATGAGGCGGCGGCGACGTGCATCCGCCGACGACGAGGACCAGCCCAAGGGCGAGACTGCAAATGACACCTTTTGACATACCCGCTCAGCCATCTAACGGCGAGCGGGAGCCGAAGGTTATCTGAGTTCCTGGATCGCGGCCTTTGCGCCCTGCGGGTGACCGAAGACGAAGCTCCCGGCGACCAGCACCGTGGCCCCACTCTGGGTCGACTGCCGGCCGGTCTCCGCGTTGACGCCACCGTCGACCTCGATCTCCAATTTGGGGTTGAGCCGGTCGCGTAACGCTCGCGCCGCCTTGATGCGCTCCGGGCTGCCCTCGATGAACTTCTGGCCGCCCCACCCGGGATTGACGCACATTATGACCAGCAGGTCGGCGTCTTTCAGCACCGGCTCGACCAGCACCAGGGGGCTGCCGGGGTTGAGGCAGACGCCCGGACGCATTCCGGCCTTCCGAATGCTCTCCAGGACCCGATGAATATGCCGGGTCGCCTCGACGTGGACCGAAATGGTGTTGGCGCCCGCGTCGCGGAAGGCGTCGATGCTGCGCTCCGGGTTCTCGATCATGAGGTGAACGTCAAAGGGCAGCTTCGCGTAGCGCCGGCAGTGCTCGACCGTGCGCGGCCCGATGGTGATCGGCGGAACGAAATGCCCATCCATCACGTCGAAGTGCACCCAGTCGGCACCGGCCTGTTCAAGGACAGCTACTTCCTCACCCAACCGGCTGAAGTCGGCCGATAGGAGCGAGGGCGCGATCAGCACTAGGAAACAGTCGGGATGCTGATCGTCACTGGCGCGTCGAAGTCGTGGTAGTTGAGGACCACGTGGGCGGTCGCGTGGATGCTGGAGCCGGCGGGCATCTGGCTGCTGCCTGCCGACGGCGCCCCCAGCGAGCCCAGCAGCTGGTTGAGGTCGATGGTGTAGTCGGCGTCGGTGGAGACGCGGCGGACGAGGTGATCGTCCTTGCCGAACCAGACCTCGACCGTCATCGTGCCGCTGTCGAGGACTTGCTTGATCGCCGCCAGCGCCTGTGGGTTCTTGACGGCGGCCTTGTCCATGGCGGCGAGCAGTTTGTCCTTGTCGGGGACCAGCTGGTAGTGATGCACCGCGGTGCCGTCGAGCGTGGTGTCGCCCAGGTCTTTGATCGATTTCACGTTCTTGAGCAGCTGCTCGTACGAAAGTGGGTCGGGTTGGCTGAACTGGCTGGTGAGGCCGCTCGAGGCCGAGACCTGCCACTTGCCGCTCAGCGGATTTTTCACATAGGCCTTGCCGTTGGCGACGACCACTTCGGTCGCGATTGACATTCCGGACATCTTGGCGTTGATCACCGCGTGGTAGCGGTCGGGGAACTGCGCCTCGCCGGTGCCGCTCATGTCGAGCGAGATCGACCCCGCGCCGGCGCCGCTCTGCCCGAGCATCGCGCCCAGCTGGGCGGGGAACGTCATCTTGACGCTGCCCTGGAGGTCGAACTTGGCCGATTTGAGCTGGCTGGCGCGCTGCGCCGCGGCGTCGAGGGCCTGCTGGGGGGTTTCCGCCTTGGCCAGCGGCGAAGCGCAGGCGGCCAGCGCCAGCATGGTCAACAGGGCAGCGGCGAGTGTTCGTTTCATCGGGATTCTTTGAGTATATCGGCGCCCGGACGCCGTTCCTTCATTGGCGATCCGGGACGTAGGTGGCGTCAAGCCACCCCGGTAAGTCGCCAAGGCGGTCGATGACGTGGGTGGGCTCGATGCCGGGGATCGGGATGGCTCCGGGATGGCGCAGCCAGACCCCGGCAATGCCGGCGTTCAGGGCGCCTGCGACGTCGGTATCAAGCCGGTCGCCGACCATCACGGTCTCGTCCAGGGGAACGCCCAAACGCCGGGCGCCCTCGACGTAGATCGCGGGGTCGGGCTTCGCCTTTCCGAAATCCCGCGAGGTGACCATGGCATCGATCAGCCCGAGGATCCCCGCCTTTTCGAGGGCGTCGGCCAGCTCAGCATCACCCGATCCCACCGTGTTGGAGATGACACCGAGGCGGTAACGCGTCTTGAGTGCCGTCAAGACCTCGACGACATCCGCCATCGGGGTCATCGCCATCTCCCACAGATGCTTGCCCGGCTCCTCGACCAGGAGGGTATTGCCCGCGTCGAAAAAGATCCCGGCGAGCGGCCGGCGCATCAGGCGGGTGCGGTCGCGGTCGGCTGCAGCTGCCGGGCTCGCAGCTGGCCGCACGCGGCGTCGATATCCAGGCCGCGCGTGGCGCGGATGGTGGTCGAGATACCCGCTGCCTGCAAGACGGACTGGAACGCTTGCGCGCGTGCCTTCGATGGTGGCGAGAGCGGGCTGCCGTCGATCGGGTTCATCGGAATCAGGTTGACATGCGTGAGGCGGTGACCGATCACGCTGGTCAGCCGCCGAGCCTGTTCGACGCTATCGTTGACGCCCTGCAATAAGACGTACTCATAGCTGGTGCGCCGGCCGGTCCGCTCCGCGTGCGCTCGTGCCGCCGCGACGATGGCGGCGATCGGGTACTTGCGGTTGACTGGAATCATGCTGCTGCGCAGCTCGTCGTCGGGCGCATGCAGGGAGACCGCCAGGTTGACCGGGAGCCCTTCGGCGCTGAGGCGCATGATGAAGGGCACCAGCCCGATGGTCGATACCGTGACCCGTCGCGGGCTGAAGTTGAGCGTGTCTTTTTGAGCCCAACGGCGGATCGCGCCAACGACCGCGGCGTAGTTGTTCATCGGCTCGCCCATTCCCATGAAGACGACATTGGTCAGCGCGCGCTGTTTGTCACCGAGGTCGCGGCTGGCTGCGAGGAACTGGTCGACGATCTCGGCTTCGCTGAGGTTTCGATCGAAGCCCGATTGCCCGGTAGCGCAAAAGCTGCAACCGATGGGACACCCCACCTGCGAGCTGACGCAGATGGTCGTTCGCGCCCGCGAACGAGCCGTCGCGTCGTAGTGCATGACGACGGTTTCGATGGTCCGGTCATCGCCGAGCTTGAAGAGGTATTTCACAGTCTGGCCGTGATCGGCTTGCCGTTTTAGGTGGGGCGTCACCGTGCTGAAGGCAAACGAATCGTCGAGCTGCCGGCGCGCCGACGGTGGCAGGGTGCGCATGGCACTGAACGACGGGGCCAGCCGTTGCCAGAACCACTGCTGGGCCTGGTCGACGCGGTAGGGTGCTTCGCCGGCGAGCCGAGCACGAATCTCCGCCGGGTTGGCCGTGGCGAACGCCGCGCGCTCAGTCGCTACGGCGATTTCCGAAAACGAGCGAGGCGTAGTAGAGCAAGGTTAGGACGGCGCCGAACAGTGCTACCCAGTAGGTGAAGGCCGCCGCGCGCAGCATCCGTCGCGCCCCCTGCTGTTCCTCGGGATAGATGACGCCGTTCTCGGCGAGTAAGCGCAGCGCGCGGCGACTCGCGTCCAGTTCGACGGGCGTTGTGATCAGTTGGAAGAGGACGACCGCCCCGAAAAGGAGCAACCCGGCCACGGCAACGTAGAAGCCGAAGACGCTTCCGGTGAAGACCGACAGGAGGAGACCCGCGATCACGATCAACGGACCGGCCTGCGAGCCCAGGTTCGCGGCGGGCACCAGCCCGGAACGAAGCCGCATCGCGAAAAAACCCTGGTGATCCTGCAGGGCATGGCCGATCTCATGGGCGACCACCGCCTCCGCCGCCACGGATGTGCCGGTGGCGACGTCTCGTGAGAGATTCAGGGTCTTGGTGCGGGGGTCGTAGTTGTCACTCAGCTCGCCGTCGATCACCTGGATCGTGACATCGCTCAGACCGGCGCCGCTCAGGATGCGACGGGCGACGTCCACACCACTGAGACCGTTGGCGTTGCGAACCTGAGAGTAGTGCTGGTAGGTGCGCTTGACCCAGCTGCTCGCAATGAAGCCCAGCACCATGATGGGCAGCGCGAGGTACAGAAAGTAGCCCCAATTCCAGTACAAGAACATCTGATCCGCCTCCCGAAGATTCTACCCAGCATCGGAGTCGGCAACCCCGCAGCTTCGTGGATGAACCGCTGCCGTGCCGTGCCCATTTTTTCACGCTGCGTGAAAGGATCCCGCGAGGCGGGTCGTTTCACCCTCATTGGGGCCGGGTGCCCCAGAAAAACATGTTGGACGAACCCCAGCGACTCACAATGTCGGACGTTTTCACCCTGTTCGGCCGCCATTCGGAGGACACCCGATGGGTCGCCTCGGCGGATTCGCAAGAATACCTGGCCGTTGTCCTTTATCTAGTTCAGCGGAACAACGCCCGATAACCCCTCTTTTCCCGGCCTCTCTCTTGTGATAGTATGTGTGTTATATTAGCTACCGGTTAGGTATCAAATGTCTGAAAAGCTGACCTTGAGCGAACTCTTCGCCCTCTTCGGCCGCACCAACGAGGATACCCGCTGGGTGGGATCCGCCGATTCGGAAGAATACCTGGCGGTCGTCACCTACCTCGTCCAACGTTCGAGCGCCCGCTAGCCGATTCGATCGGGCTCCGAGCGAGTCGCCGGCATCGGTCACAATCTCGACACGATCGCGGCACGACGCGTCTGTTCGGTGGCCGGTCCCTCGTTATAACGCTCATACTCGAAAGGCGGCGATCGCCAGGCCGAGTAAGAGCAAGCAATGATCACCATCCTCGCGTCCCGGATCCGGGCTCTTATGGGCTGGGAGAGCGAACGCGGCCAGGCGCTGGTCGAGTACTCGCTGATCATGTGCCTGGTGGTCATCGTCATCCTCGTGACACTGATCGTCCTGGGCAACCAGGTGCGCAACACCTACTGCAACATCCAGGGCGCCGTCGTCGGCGCCTGAGCCTCGCTCGCTAGCGCTCGCGCACTTCTCCGGCCGGATTTCCCATGACGACCGCGCCTGGCCCGACGTCCGCGGCGACCAGCGCACCCCAGCGAACCACGGCCCCCTCCCCCACCGATACCCCTTTGAGGATGGTGGCCTTCCCCTGGACCCAGGCGGTGCGTCCGATGCGGATGGGCCGTCGAGTAGCTGGCGCGCCCTCCTGTCGTCCGGTGGGACCGACGGCGTGAAAATCGGTGTCGACCACCAGGCACGGCCCGAGGATGGCGTCGTCGCCCACCTCGATGAGGCTGGCCGCCATCAGCCCGGCGCCATCGATTTCCACTCGATCCCCGATGTCGATCCGGGCATCCGAGGCGAAGGTCAGGAGCGCGGTGCGACCGGAGTCGTTGCGCACCCGGACGTTGCGGCCAAAGGTAATCCGGCCGGGGCCGCGGATGCGGAGCCGCCACGGTCCCTCAAAGCCCGGACCGAAACGGTGCCGCCGGTAGCGCAGCCGCAGGTAAAGGGTGCTCAGGCTCACGTGGGTAAGAGCTCTGCCCGGGAAGGGATTTGAACCCTTACAAGCTTGCGCTCACAGCCCCCTCAAAGCTGCGTGTCTACCAGTTTCACCACCCGGGCGAGGGCGAAAAGGATTTTAGCCGCTCAGACCGCGGGGATGGGCCGACCGACCGATTCATCCTCACCATGCTCCCCATAGGCTTGCCCCACGGGGGCGCGAGAGGCACCGCTCGCGCCCTTTTTTTTGCCCGGCGCGTCCCAGCACGAGTCTGTAACAAGCGCCGTAAGCCAGCCTCTCTAAGGTGAGACCGAGTCCGGGCCAGCCCGCTTCTGATGTGACCCTGACGCGACAAGAGTCATCACATCGTAAAGAGGAATCGTAAGGAAATGCATGACGAGGGCCATATACCTTTGCCGGCTCTCCAGTCGGACCTGAGCCAGCAGCCGCAGGTCCAAATCCATGGTGGCCGGTCGGCAGCGCGACGTGCACTGGCCGCCGGAAGAGAGGGGTTTAACATCGTCAACCGGTACCGGATTCTGATCGTCGACGACGATGCGATGGCGCGCGAGATCCTCAAGCGGATCCTCGAGCACGCCGGCTACGAGGTCATGACCGCCGGAAGTGGTCCCGAAGCGCTGCGCAAACTCCACGAGGGAATTCCGCACCTGGTCGTCGTCGACCTGATGATGCCGGAGATGGACGGCTTCGAACTCTGCCGCCGCATCAAAAGCCACCTCGATGTCCCGATCGTCATCCTCAGCGCGGTCGCGGCCGTCGAAAGCAAGGTCGAAGGCCTCCAGATGTACGCCGAGGATTACATCGTCAAGCCCTTTGAGAAGGAAGAGCTCGTCGCCCGCGTGCAGCGCGTGCTGCGCCGCTACGGCGAGTCGGCCGGTGTCGAGCAGCCGGAAGTCGTCATCGATCAAGATCTGCAGATCAACTTCGTGCAGCACTGGGCTCGCGTCAAGGGCCAGCAGGTTACCCTGACGCCAACCGAGTCCAAGCTGCTCTTCCTCCTCGTCCGCAACGCCGGCCGCGTCGTCACCAACGAGACCCTGCTGGCCAAGGCATGGGCCGGTGACGAGGAAGCCTACGAAGAGGGGCTGCGGGTGCACATCTCGCGCCTGCGCAGCAAGATCGAGCCCAACCCCAGCAAACCCGTCTACATCCAGACCAAGCGTGGCGTCGGCTATCGCTTCAGCGCCAAGGTCAACTACCCCGCCGGGCAAGAGCCGCTGGCGATGGCGGGATGAGCATGCGCACCCTGGGTCTCGGCCTGCTGATCTTCGTTCTCTCCTTCCCGCTCTGGCTGCACTGATCCCATCGCGGGCTTAGCGCCGCTACACTCGACCGATGACTCACGCGCTGAGTCTTGGGCTCACCGTCTTCGTCGTCATCTTTCTGATCGAGCTCCCAGATAAGACGGCGCTGGCCGCCCTGTTACTCGCCACCCGCCATCGCCCCATCCCGGTATTCGTTGGTGCGGCCGCCGCCTTCCTGGTCCAGAGCCTCGTGGCGGTCATCGCCGGCTCGATCTTCGCCTTACTGCCTCGTGAGCCGGTGCGGATCGGCGCCGGCCTTCTCTTTCTCGTGATGGCCGGCCTGCTGATCCGGCAGAACCTCAAGAAAGCCGAGGCCGAGGAGGCCGCGGAGGTTGAACGCGAGGAGGGGCGGCATCGCCGTCCGTTCCTGACGGCCTTTACCGTGGTCTTCGTCGCCGAGTGGGGCGACCTTTCGCAACTGGCGACCGCGGCCTTCCAGGCTCGCTATCGCGAACCGCTGATTGTCTTCACCGCAGCCACGCTCGCCTTATGGGCCGTCTCGGCGATCGCGGTGGTTCTCGGGAACCGCCTGGGCGCGTGGGTCCCGGAGCGGCCGCTCCAGTTCGCGGCCGCCGGCGTCATGGTGCTGGTCGCGATCGCGTTGATCACCGGGTTCCTCGGCTAGCCGAGGCCGTCAGGCCGCGCTCGAGAGATCGATCGCGTCCGGGACGGCCCGCTGCGGAATGGTGAAGGTAAACGTGCTGCCCTGGCCGGCCGTGCTCTTGACCCAGATGCGGCCGCCGTGCATTTCCACCAACTGGCGACAGATCGCCAGGCCCAGGCCGGTGCCCTGGTACTTGCCGCTGATGCCGCTCTTCCCCTGCTGAAAGCTCTCGAAGATCCGCTCCGCGTCCTCAACCGGGACGCCGATGCCAGTGTCGCGCACGCTAACGCGCAACTCAGCGCCCTGGCGCTCGGCGGTGATGCGAACGCTGCCGGTCTCGGTGAACTTGATGGCATTGCCGAGCAGGTTCAGCAGGACTTGCTTGAGTTTCGGGCCGTCGGCGAAGACCCGGCCAACCTCGGCCGAGACGTTCGCGCTCAGGTCGAGCTTCTTGGTCTTGGCCAGGGACCGGACGCTTTCGACGCACTCCGAAATCAGCGGCTCGACCTCGACCTCGCCGCGGTGCAGCTGCGCCTTGCCCGCCTCCAGTTTCGAGATGTCGAGCAGGTCGTTGATCAGCGCCAGCAGGTGCTGTCCATTCTGGGCAATGATGTCGACGTCCTGGCGCTGGTCGCCGGTCAGGACGCCGCCGTCACCTTCGAGCAGCAGCTGCGAGAAACCCAGGATCGAGTTGAGCGGCGTCCGCAGCTCGTGGCTCATGTTGGCGAGGAACTCGGCCTTGTGCTGGTTGGCGCGCTGCAGTTCGAGGTTGAGCGCGGTGAGCCGCGCCGTTTGCTCGGTGGCAAGATGAAAGAGGTGCGCTTCCTGAATCGCGGTGGCGGCGTGCTGCGCAAACAGGGTGAGCAGCTCGATGGTGTTGCGGTCGAGCGGGCGCCGGTGATAGACGGCGAGTACGCCCAGCAGCTGCTCGCCCACGACCAGCGGAAAGCCCGCGAATGCCTGGAGGCCCTCTTCGGTCATCCACGGATTGAGTCCAACCTGACGGTGGTTAGCTGGGTCATTGGTGACAATCGGCACGCGTAGCTCGGCAACCTGGCCGATCTCGCTCATACCGCGCTCGACTCGACCGGGAACGGGCGGCGGCTCGCCCGTGGTGTGGTGGCTGGCACGCCGCCAGAGCGCGCCGTCGCTGGGCTCCAGCAGCCAGACCTGCGCCGCGGCGAACCCCAGGTTGCCGGTGAGGGCGGTGGCCACCACATCCAGCAATTCCGGCTCGAAGAGCTTCTGGTTCATCTGGTCGATCGATTGGTTGAGCAGCTCGAGCCGACGGGCGCGCTTCTCACTTTCCTCGAAGAGACGGACATTGCGCAGTGCAACCGCCAGTTGCTGCGAAAGGACCTCCAGCGCCTCCTCCTCCCAGCGCGTCAGGCGTCGTTGGTCATCGCGGGTCTCGAGGTGCAGCACGCCAAAGACTTTGCCTTCCAGTACCACGGGCGAGCCGAAGGCGCGCGCGTAACCGGCCGCGTTGAGCGCGTTGAGGTCGAAGAGTGGCGGTTCGACCAGCATGACGAAGCGCTTCTCGCGCACCACTCGGCCGACGATGCCGTCGGCCGCCGAGATGGCCACGCCTTCCAGCGCCCCCGGCAAACGGACCGAGGCGCGCAAGGTGAAGACGCCGCGATCCTCATCCAGGAGGACGATGGCCCCGGAATCCATCTGGAGTAGCTCCATGCCGCACCGGATCACGGTGTTGAGCATCCGTGAGACGTCGAGCTGTCCGACCAGCTCGCCCAGCACATTGCGCAATTGTTCCGTCTGGTCGAGCCGCCGCCGCGTGCCACGAATCTCGGTGTTCATGGCGCGTACCGCGGCGCCCAGGCCGGTGATGACGACGACCGTCGGGATAGCGCGGAGCACGGCATCGCGCACCGAGATGGCGAGACCCAGGTCACTGGTCTGGAAGAGGATGACGCCGCTGGTGAAAAAGAGGCTGGTCCCGATTCCGCCCCAGAGCTCGAAGCGAAAGACCGCTTCGGCGGCAACCAGCGCGTATAGCAGGTAGGGAAGGCTCGAGGATGGACCGGCGAAGAGCAGGATCCAGGCACTGATGACGGCGTGGTCGAGAACCAGCAGCAGGACCGCCATCGGACGGGCGAAACGCGCTGCCGCCCGCCGGCGGATCGCGAGCAACGCGACGCCGTTGTAGGCGGCCATCAGGCCGGCCAGGACGATGGTGATCGCGACCGACGCCGAAGGCAGCCAGAGGAGCAGGCCGAATGGAATCGCGAGCGCGGCGAAACGGAGTCGGACGAGCTGGCGGTCGAGGGCAGTCATGCCGGCCCTCCGGTCCTAGGCGGCCTGGCTGATATGGAGGTTGTTGATCATCTCGAGGAAGCGGTCTTTGCCAAAGTCCCCTTTCTGGATGATCGACTGGATGTTCCCCTGCAGGCGTTCGCGGTCCTCGCTTGTGATGTTTTTCGCCGTATAGATAAGGATGGGGATCTGGCTCGCGGCCGCGTCCTCTTTGAGCTTGGAGACGACCTCGAAGCCGTCGACGTCCGGCATCATCAGGTCGAGGATGATGAGGTCCGGCTTCTTCTTCAGTGCCATCTCGACGCCCGCCTTGCCGCCGTCGGCGACCATGACCTCGATGTTGAACGGCTTCAGCATCGCCTTGATCAGGCGGATGTTCTGCGGGTCATCGTCCACGATCAGGATGGATGACGGCGTCTTCTTGCCACGCTTGCCGTCGGCCAGCAGGTCGAACTTCACCATCATTTGCAGGAGCTGCTGACGGTCGATTGGCTTGGTCAGGAAGTCGGCCTGACCAATGTCGAAGGCGAGTGATTCCTTGTTGACCTTGGAGGTCAACACGATCGGGATGTCCTTGGTTTTCGACTCGCGTCGCAGGTCATAGACGAGGCCGCTTCCGCCGTTGGGCGGCAGCTGAGTATCGATCAGAACCGCGAGCGGTTGCATTTGGACCGCTTTGCGCAGGGCCTCTTGGGCACTGGCGGCGATCACCACCTCGTAGCCAGCGTGGCTGAGGAAGGGCTCGATCCGCTCCTTGACCGCCGGGTCGTTGTCGGCAACCAGGATGACGGGCGGCTTGGTCCCGGTGCCGACCGGCGGCATCATCTGCACCGGGCGCTCCTGGATCCCCGATTCCTGCTTGGCGAACTCGATCAACTCGCGAATGTGTTCGACGAGCCGCTTGCCGCTCTCGTTGATGTGGGCGACGAACTCCCGACGCTCTTCGGGCGTGGTCTTGTTGGCCTTCTCATCGAGCAGGATCTCGCTGAAGCCCAGGATCGCGTTGAGCGGCGAGTTGAGGTCGTGGCTCTGGTCGTAGATGACACGGAACTTGGCCTCGAAATCGCGTTTCGCCTGGACCAACGCGGGCGCCGTGTCCTTGTGTTTACCGCTGGCGGCCAGGTCGTTGCGCAGGCTGTCCAGCTGCGCCTGCATGGCTCGCTTCTCGGCTTCGTAACGGGCGAGGACCTGGCTGGTTGGCGGTCCACTGCCGGCGGCCTTGCGCGCCTCCTCGAGCTGCGCTTTGAGCGACGCCTTCTCCCGCTTCCAGGCTTCGTCCAGTTCCTTGGCTTCCGCCGCCCGTTGACTGTGCAGCTCGTTGGTCTGCGACATCATGTCCGAGAGTTGCGCCTGCACACGCTCCAGGTCGACCTTGAGCTGGTTCTTTTCCGAGGTGAGTCGCTGCTCGCGCGCTGTCCACTCCTCGGCTTTGCGGTTGGTCTCGCCGGCCAGGTCAGCATGCAGCGACTTGAGCTTCTCGGCGTCATGCAGCACGGCGGCGAGCTTGGCGGTGGCGTCGGTGACCTGCTTCTTGAGCGCGGCCTTCTCCTCGGCGACGGACGACTCCCGACTCTGCCAGTCCTTCTCCAGCGCCTTGAGCTTGCTCAGGAGCGCCGACCGCTCGTCGCTGAGCCGCTGGAATTCAGCCTCGGCCTTGTCGAGGTCGGCGCCCTTCTTGCGGGCCTCCTCGAGCTGGCCCTGCAGCAGCCGGCGGTCGGACCTGAACTGGGCCTCGGCCTCCTGCGACCCCTGCTCCAGCCGCGCCACGTCGGCGATCAGCCGCTGCCGCTCAGCCTGCCACTTCTCGCGGGCCGCCTTGAGCGGATCGAGCTCGGCCTGGACGGCCTTCAACTGCTGTTGCTGTTGGGTCGTGAGTCCCGTCAGCCGGACCTTGTCCTGGGTGAGCTCGGCGCGGGCCTTCTGCCAGTCCTGCTCGAGCTGCGCCTGCTTCGCCACTGCGGTGTCGCGATCTTTCAGCAGCGTCTCTCGATCCATCGCCCATTGCAGCTGCGCCGACTGCAGGCTGTCGAGGTCGTCCTGTGCGGACTTGAGGTCGGCCCGGATCTTCTTCTGGTCAGCTTCGAATTTCTGGGTGATCTGCATCCGCTCCTGCTCCAGCTGTCGGAGCTGGCTGCGTCGCTCCTCATCGCGCGCCTTGCTGCGGGCGACATCATCCTTGAGCCGCCCGAGTTCGACCTGGGAGCGATCGTGGCTCTGCTGCAGGTCCTGGTGTCCCTGCTTGAGGGCTTCGTGCTGATCGAGAAGGCCCTGGCGGTCGACGGCCCACTGGAGCTGGGAATTCTGCAGCTCGTCGGTCTCCTGCTGCTTCGCGGCCAGCTGGCGTTTCACCAGCGCCAATTCTCTTTCCTTCTCTTCCAGCTGGGCGCCGATGTCTTCCTGCAGAGTCTGGAGGTGCGCGATGAACTCCTGGTTTTGCTGGAGGATGTCGGCGAACGACCTCGCCTTGGAAGGCTCGGGACTCATCAGGCCGCCTTCCGACCCTGCTGCAGGTAGCGCTCGACGGCCGAACGCATGGCGTTGAGGTGGGCATCCATCGCCCCCAACTGGTCCACGCGTTCCTGCTCGAGCTGGTGAAGCTCCTCCTGGCGGGCCGCCTCCCTTTCGGTCGAGCGGCGAAGCTCTTCCTGCAGCCGGGCGATCTCCGCCTTCGCCTGGTCGTAGGCGAACTTGAGCTGCTCGAGCTCCTTCTTGCGGACCTCGTCCTCGTCGCTCAACCCCTGAAGGCCGCGCACCAGCTCCTGGTTGAGCTGGAGGATCTCGGGGTACGAGCGGCTGGGTTTCGGTGGCTGCTCTGGCATCAGGCCGACTTCAACCGTCCTTGCTCGAGATACCGCGCCACCTCGCCCGGCAGCCCCTGGGGGTCAACCGGCTTGGGAATGTACCCGTCGCAGCCCGCCGCCAGGATTCGTTCCCGGTCGCCGGCCATGGCGTGCGCCGTGAGGGCGACCACGATCACGCCCCTGAGTCGCGGGTCGGAGCGGATCTTGCGGGTGACCGCCAGCCCATCCTCGCTGGGGAGCTGGATGTCCATCAGGACGATGTCCGGAAGCTCGCGGGCCATCTCCGCCAGGCACTCGGCGCCGCTGCCGGCCTTGCGGACGGTAAAGCCCTTTTTTTCCAGGAGGAACTGGGCCAACCTGAGATTGACCGGATTATCTTCGACGATCAAGACCTTGCCGCCGGTCACGCCCTGTCCTCCTTCGCCTCTGAACGATGTCCAGGGCCTTGATGGCGTGCAATACGGCATCAGGCTCGGAGAGGCCGGTAGGTATAACGGCGCTCCACGCCGTCGCTGGCACCCTCGGTGAAACTTCACCCAGGGCCACCAGGGCGGGTTGCCCGGGCAGCCCGCGCAGGCCCAGGACCCATTCCGGCTCCGGGGGCGCCAGCACGACCACGTCGGGGGCCGCCGCCCGAGCCTTTTCGAGCGCCTCCTGCAACCCGGGCGCCCGGAAGACCTCGAAACCTTCCTCGACGAGGGCGGCCGCCAGCGGCGCCAGCGCCCGCCGGTCGCGATGGACGAGCAGCACCCGCACCCGGTCGCGGCGGCGCTTGATCCCCAGCCCGACGCGACGGAGCTCGTCCTGCATGGTTTTGGTCGCCCACGGCTTGGCGACGTAGCCGACGACGCCGAACTCGGTCATCAGCCGCTGGTTTTTGGTCACCGAGCAGACCAGCACCGGAACATCGGCGGTGGCCGCGCGGGCCCGCAGTTCGGTGAGCACCTGCCAGCCATCTTTGACCGGCAGCACGGTCTCGATCACGATCAGGTCGGGCAGGATCTCCATCGCCTTGCGTACCGCCTCGTTGCCGTCGACCGCGTGCGCCACCCGGAAGCCCACCCCCTGGATCTCGGCGGTCAAGCGCTGACTGCTGGCCGGGTCGTCCTCGACGACGAGCACCAGGGGCAGCTCCATGGACTCGACTGTCTGCGCCTCTTCCACGGAGGGCTCGGCTGCAGGCCCGAGCCGTGCGTCCCGGGGGATGGTGAAGGTAAAGGTCGAGCCCTTGCCAAAATGGCTCTCCGCCCAGATTCGGCCGCCGTGCATCTCGACGAAACGCCGGCAGAGCGCCAGACCTAAGCCCGTGCCCTGGTAGCGGCGGGTGTACGACCCGTCGATCTGCTCGAACTCGCGGAAGAGTTTGGGCAAATCCTCCTCCTTCATGCCGATGCCGGTGTCGTGCACCGAGACGGTGAGGTGCTCGGGCGAATCCTTGACCGTGATCGTGATCTGCCCGGGCGGGGGCGTGAACTTGACGGCGTTCGACAGCAGGTTGTAGAGGACTTGCTTGAACTTGCTGCGATCCGCCATGATGACGCCCACGTCGGCCAGCCCGGCCATGATCAGCTGCAGCCCTTGCTGGCGGGCCATCGGTTCCAGGATCGACGTGACTTCCTGGAGCGCTTCCGCCACCGGCATCTCTTCGGCGTGCAGCTCCATCTTGCCGGCCTCGATCTTGGCCAGGTCGAGGATGTCGTTGATCAGGCCCAGCAGATGCTGGCCGCTGCTGTGAATGTTGCGCAGGAACTCGGTGCGCTCGCCGCTGGTGAGGTTCATGGTGGCGTCGAGCAGGATTTCGCTGAAGCCGAGGACGGCGTTGAGCGGAGTGCGCAGCTCGTGCGACATGTTGGCGAGAAATTCGGACTTGTATCGGTTCGACTGCTCGAGCTGCCGGTTGATCTGCAGGATTTCTTCGTCGGCGCGGCGCAGCGCCGCGTGCTGTCGCATCAGGTATCGATTCGAATCCTTGAGCCGGGCCACCAGGCTCTGCCGTTCGGCACGCAGCCGCTGCTTGTCGAGGTTGCGTTCCAGCAACGCGCGCAGCCGCTGCAGGTCGATCGGTTTGGCGATGTAGTCGTCAGCGCCCCCGCGCAGCGCCTCGGCGGCCACCTGTTCCGAACCATAGGCCGTCATCATGACGACCACGGATTCGGGGTAATCGCGCAGCATCTGCGGCAGGAGGGCCAACCCACTCTCCTCCGGCATCTGGACGTCGAGAAAGATCAGCGCGGGCCGGCGTGAGTCAAGCTGCCGGCGCGCCTGGGTGGCGTTCGGCGCCGTCACCACCTCGAAGCCCTGCTTGGCGACCGCCTTGGTGAGGAAGGCGCGGTTATCGGGATCGTCGTCGATCGCGAGCAGGATGGGACGCTCCTCGAGCTCCGGCTCGGCGCCAAGCAAGGTGCGCACGGCCTGCACCAGGTCCTGGCTCCCCAGCTCGCGGCCGGAACCGGTCGACAGTGGGCTGAGGTCGCTCAGAAAACGGTCGGCGCCGGCGGCGAGCGCCCGCTGGCCCTCGTCGGCATCCACGTGCACGCCCGCCGTGAGCAAGACGGGGATGTTTGTCGTCGCCGGGTTGCTCTTCAGGATTTCGCACACCCGAAGCCCGTCGATGCGGCGCAGCAGCAGGTTGAGGATGATCGCGTCCGGTAGTTCCTCGCGGGCACGATCGAGCGCCTCCAGGCCGTCCTGCGCGGAGAGCACGGTAAAGCCCTCCTGCTGCAGCCGCTCGACACTGCTCCGCAGGCGTTCCGGATCGTCATCCGCGATCAGGATCCGACGGGGCGTGCCCTGCTCGCTCACGCCACCCTCCCAAGGGGTCCCGGCGAGAGCGTCGCCGGTGGGACCGCCGCCAGCATCGGAAGGCGCGGGATCAAAAAGCGAAAGACACTCCCCCGTCCGGGTGCGCTTTCCACCCAGATCTGGCCGCCCTGCAATTCCACCAGGCGCTTCGAGAGGGCCAGGCCCAGCCCAACGCCTTCGTAGCCGCGCGAGGTCGAGCCATCGACCTGGCGGAACTCCTCGAAGAGTCGTTGCTGGTCTTCCGGTTTGATGCCGATCCCGGTGTCACGGACCTCGACGATGGTGCCGGGGACGCCCTCGGAGGCGCTGATGACCACGCTCCCGTGATGCGGTGTGAATTTGATCGCGTTGTTGACCAGGTTGTGGACGATGTGGCGAAGGCTTTGGGGATCGAACACGACCTGCATTCCGCGGTCCACCTGCGAGCTGACCGTGAGCTCCTTCTGGTTGGCGGCCGCGGCATTTTCCGATAGTGCGGCGTCGACGGCTTCGGCCAGCACGCAGGACGCGGGATGTAGCTCGAGCCGGCCGGCCTGGATGTGGGTGAGTTGCAGGATGTCGTTGATTAACTTCAGCAAGCGGCGGCCGCTGCTGTGGATCGTCCCCGCGAACTCTTCGCGCTCGGCTTCAGAAAGCTCGGGCGTGGTACGGATGATCTCCGAGAAGCCGATGATCGCGTTCAGCGGCGTGCGCAGCTCGTGCGACATGTTGGTGAGGAACTCGGACTTCATCCGGTCGGCTTCCTGCAGTTCGAGGTTGGCACGCTGCAACATCTGGATCGTTTGCCGCTCCCGCTGGAAGCGGCGCGCATTGTCGAGGGCGACCGCGGCCTGGTTGGCGAGGATCTGCAGCACCTGCATCAGGGTGGCGTCGAAGGGGCGAACGTCGTTGAAGTAGACGGACACCGTGCCGACGAACTCACGCTCGAGGAACATGGGGAGCCCGAGGGCGGCCCGCCAGCCGGACTGCTGGGCGAACGGATCGAGCGGGAAGCGACCGTCGAGCTGGACGTCCTCCGAGAAGACGGGCCGCTGCTCGATCACGACCTGGGCGACGAGCCCGGGGACCGCCGGCGTCGTGGCGCCCGCCCGCAGTCGTGGGTCCGCGCTCTCCCCCACCTCGACCGCCTGCTGGGCCGGATTGCCGGACTGGGTCAGGGTGATAAGGCAGGAGGTAGCGCCTGAGACACCGATCACCGCCCGGGCGACGCCCTGCAGCAGCGCCGTCGGTCCCACCGTGGTCGCCGTCAGCGCCTGCGAGACCTGGCGCAGCATCTCCATCGAGGCGTCGAGCCGCAGCGCCTGCTGGCGGGTTTGTTCGAACAGGAACGTGTTTTCCAGCGAAACCGCAACCTCGGCCCCGAGTGAGGCGGCGAGCTTGACGTCATAGTTGCCGCTGAACAGCCCATTGCGCTTGTTGGCGAGCATCAGGACACCGAGCGGGCGGCCACCGGAGCCGAGCGGCACCAGAAGAAGGTCGTGATAGCCGAAGGTCTGGGGCAGCAGCTGGCCGGCTTCGATGTCGTGCAGGCAGTCGGCGATGATCACCGGCTGCTGGGTGACAAAGACCCGACCGATCAGGGTCGACGCGTTGGCGCTGAAGCGGAGCTGGTTGAGCCGCATCTGGTTGAAAAGCCGGCTCTCGCGCATCCCGGACGGTGCGGCCGGCGCGATCAACGCCTCGAGGCCGTCCTGGTAGAGGAAGAAGCCGCACATCTCGACATCGAGCAGCTCCGCCAGCTTCAGGGTGAGCGTGCCCAGGTCTTCGCCGAGCTTGGTGAGGTTGGAGACCGCGGTCGCCGTCTCGAAGAAGTGGCTCAGCTCCTGAAGGTTCTGGTCGGCCCGCCGGGAGAGCTCGAGGTTAAGCTGGACCAGATTGAAGTACTTGGACGACCAGAAGCCGGTCAGCACCATGACCGGCAAGAACAGCACCGCCAGGAAGTAGGTGACCGGCGAGGGCGCCCACCAGCGCGCGACATAGATGAGAAAGAGTTCGGTCAGGGCCCCCAGCACCACCCACAGACGCCAGTTGAAGCTGGTCCGGAAGCTGGAAGTCGCGTGCGGTTTGGTCACCAGGCCCTCTTTTTCGGCACACTGACCGCCCCCTTTTCCACGCCGGAGGCGGCTAGTGGCGCATTGATTTGACGCGGATCGGGGGCATTGCTTCGCACTACGACGTCGCCCCGGGGTCCCGGTGGCGGGCGGTTTCACAAGGCTTTACGCAACCGTCACCCGTTCGTCCGGATTCGGATGCCGTTCTGGCCTTTGATACCCTCTAGGCGTGCAGCGGGAGACCGCATTCAACGTCTCGGCCATCAAGGACACGGTCCTGCGATCGATCAAGCTCAACCAGCAGGCCTACAACAACCGCGACGCCGACGTGTTGCGCGAGGTCTACCTGGAGCCGATGCTCTCGCAAGTCGCGCACGACCTCTCGGGCGATTTCGAGTCCTTCCCTGCCGCCCGGCTCGACATCACCTGTGAGGTCCTCGACGTCTCCTACACGGCCTACCTGCAAATCGGCAAGGTCGAGCTCTCCGCCTACGGCCTGGAGGCGAGTCCGCAGAACGTCAATGTAACGACCAAGGAAGAGTGGATCTACCGGCTGGTTCCAGATGCGGAAAAAGGCGTCGGCCTGGGCCGGCGAACGACCCATCGCTTCCTCGGCTACTACCACTACACCCTGGTCGACATCGACGGACGCTGGTGGATCACCGACGTCCAGTCCGCCAGCGAAATCTGGCTCCCCTAACTTAAACGCGCCGATGCGCGGCTCGCCCTGCGGGCTCGCTGTTCCGCTAACTCCGGACCTCGACGCGCGCGTCGAGCTCTTCGACAAGATTTCTCACGCGGGCGTTGATGTCGTCGCGGATGGCGCGGACTTCAGCGAGCGACCGATTCGCGGGATCGGTGAGATCCCAGTCGATGTATCGCTTGCCCGGGATGTACGGGCACTCATCCCCGCAGCCCATGGTGACAACGACATCGGCCCACTCGGCCAGATCGTCGGTGAGTTTCTGGGGACGGTTGCCGAAAATATCGATGCCGATTTCGCGCATCGCATCGGCGACCACGGGGTGCACGTGCTCCGCCGGACGCGTGCCCGCCGAGCGCGACTCGAACCGGCCGTTGGCCGCGCGCTGAAACAGCGCGTCGCTCATCTGGGACCGGCCGGCGTTCTGCTGGCAGACGAAGAGGACTTTCGTCATCGCCCTTTCAGACCAGGACGTCGAGCAGCGCCCGGGTCTTCTGCTCCAGGCGGCTGGCCAACCGGTAGTACGCCCAGATACCTGACTTGCTGACGTCGACCAGCCCGGCCTCCCGCAGCTTCGCCATGTGATGCGAAATGGTCGGCTGACTCAGATCGAAAGCCGCTGTGAAGTCGCAGATGCAGACCGGCTCCGCCGAGCGCTTGAGGATTCCGATCATTTGTAGACGGGTCGGATCCGCGAGCGCCTTCAGAACTTCGACCGATTGATCCACCTTGGCGAGCGCCATCGGCATCGCGGGTGGCGAGCATACCCCTTTGACGCGATCCGGGAGGGAGCTCTTCATCAGTCGCAGCTTATCAGTTCCATTGACATGTGTCTATGGCTCTGCTAGCATCCCATCGATAGCCGTCGATCTCTCCAAGAAGGGGTTTTTCATGGACAACATTCGGGATTCCGTCCGAGCGAAGTACGCGGAGACCGCGATCAAGTTACGTGATGGCGGAAGCTGCTGCGACCCGAACTGCTGCGGCGGATCGGATGCCATGAGCGGCCCCATCGGCGAAGAGGAGTATTCGAAAGCGGAAGTCGCCGACCTCGGTCTGACCCTCGGGGCCAGCCTTGGCTGCGGCAACCCGACGGCACTGGCTCAGCTACATGCCGGTGAGGTCGTGCTGGATCTCGGCAGCGGCGCGGGCCTCGACGTGCTGCTCTCGGCGCGACGGGTTGCGCCCGGGGGCCACGCCTACGGCGTGGACATGACGGACGAGATGCTGATGCTCGCCAACGAGAACAAGGCACGCGCGGCCGTGGAAAACGCGACCTTCCTCAAGGGGACCATCGAGGCGCTTCCGCTCGCCGATGCGGCGGTCGACGTCGTCATCTCCAACTGCGTGATCAACCTCGCCGCCGACAAGAGCGCCGTTCTGAAAGAGGCGTTCCGGGTGCTGCGGCCGGGCGGACGGTTGGCCGTTTCGGACATGGTCGAGCTTGAGCCGCTGCCGGCGCGCGTCAAGTCGGCGATCGACGCCTGGGCCGGCTGTGTGGCCGGCACCATCCCGATCGACGCCTACCGCGCCGCCGTGGTCGAGGCCGGCTTCGATGCCGTCGAGATCGAGATCACCAACACCTACGGTCCGGGCGAAGCTGGCTTGCCGGAAGCATCAGGAAAGATCGCCAGCGCCTTCATCCGCGCCGCCAAACCCTGACAGAAACAAAAAGACCCGGGCGAGCAGCTCGGGCCTTTCGGATTCCGGGTTAGTGAGTCCTAGGCGACGCGCACCCGCGAGGCCCGCGGCCCCTTGGGAGCGGATGCTTCGACGTCGAAGCTGACCTTCTGCCCCTCTTGCAACCCCTCGAAAGAGCCCTCGACGGACGACCGGTGGAAGAAGTACTCCTTGCCGTCCTCGCCGCTCAAGAATCCAAAACCGCGGTCCATCACCAGTCGCTTGATCGTTCCGTTCTGCGCCACGTCTGTCGCTAGCTCCTTCGCAAAGTTATCCCCGATCCGCTTGCGTTGCCTGGGCGTGCCATGACCGGGCTGACAGCACCCGAAATCAAGCATATCATGGGTGGTATTGCGACGGCCAAAACGGCGGCCGGGTAGCCGGCTGAAGGAGGCGCGGATCCCGATGCGGAGCACAATGCCCGACTTCCCCCTGACGCTGCAGCACTTCCTCTGGCGTTCGACCACCCTCTTCCCCACCAAGGAGATCGTGACCAGGCGGGAGACCGGGCGGCACCGCTACACGTATGCCGACTTCGGCCGGCGGGTGGCCCAGCTGGCCCACGCCCTGAAGGAGCTCGGTGTGGGGCCCGGCGATCGGGTGGGGACCCTCGCGTGGAACAACTACCGGCACCTGGAGCTCTACTTTGCGGCACCCTGCGCGGGCGCGGTGCTCCACACCTTGAATCCCCGGCTGTTCCCCGAGCACCTCGAGTTCGTGATCAACGACGCCGACGACAAGGTCATCTTCGTCGACGCCTCCCTCGTCCCGGCATTGCAACGCATCGCAAAAACTCTCAAAGGCGTCAAGCACTTCGTGGTCATGACGGATGGCCCGTCCCCCAACGGCGAGCTCACGCCGCTGACCTCCTACGAGGAGCTGATCGCCAACCGCGAAACCGCCTATCCATGGCCCGACCTGGACGAGCGCGACGCGTCGGCCATGTGCTACACGTCCGGCACGACTGGCAAACCGAAGGGCGTCATCTACAGTCACCGGTCCTCGGTCCTGCACTCCTTTGGCATCGCCATCGGCGGGGGCATCGGCCTGGCCGAGTCGGACAGCATCCTGCCCGTGGTACCCATGTTTCATGCGAATGCGTGGGGCCTCGCCTATGGGGCGACCATGCTCGGCGCCAAGCTCGTCTTTCCCGACCGCTTTTTGGACCCGGTCAGCCTGATCGATCTCTTCCGAGAGGAAGGCGTCACCTTCACCGCCGGCGTTCCGAGTGTCTGGATCGCCTTGCTGCAACACCTGGATAAAACCGGTACCAACCTGGATGGTCTGCGGATGTTCGTCGGGGGTTCGGCGTTATCGGCCGGACTCTACGACGGCCTGACCAAGCACGGCATCGATACCAACCAGGGATGGGGCATGACCGAGACCTCGCCCGTCGCGGCCGTCGCCGCCATGAAGAGCTACACCCCGGAGGGCGATCGCAAGCACGTACGGCTCAAGGCAGGATTCCCGATCGCCGGCGTGGAGCTGCGCCTCGCCAATGTCGACACTGGCGCGCCCGTCCCGTGGGACGGGAAGAGTGTCGGTGAGATCCAGGTGCGTGGTACCTGGGTGACCGCAGGCTACTACCGAGGCGTCGACGCCGAACGCTTTACGGCCGACGGCTGGCTGCGCACCGGCGACGTCGCGAATGTCGATCCGGAGGGCTACATCCAGATCGTCGACCGGACCAAGGACCTGGTCAAGTCCGGCGGTGAATGGATCTCGTCCGTGGAGCTGGAGTCAGCCATCATGGGCCATCCGAAAGTTCTCGAAGCCGCCGTCATCGGCGTCCCGCACCCGAAATGGCAGGAGCGGCCGGTCGCGTATGTCGTCGCCAAGCCGGAATTCAAGGGTGCCGTCACGCAGGCAGAGATCATCGAGTTCCTCACGCCCCTGGTCGCCAAGTGGTGGTTGCCGGACGAAGTTCGCTTCGTCGATGAGATCCCCAAGACCAGCGTGGGGAAATTCGATAAGAAAGTGATCCGCGAGCAGGCGCTCAAGGCACCGGCCGCCGCGCACCCATCTGAGTAAGACAAAACGGTGACGGGCGCGGCACAGTGCTGCGCCCACTTCGCCGGAAGCGTGGACCGCTAACGCGGCGCTTAATACTGTCGCGCTAGAACGGAGGCTAGAAGGATGTGACTCAGAAATGGATGCCTCCGAGAAGTTCGAGGCGCTCGTTCCAAAGCCGCTGGACGCGGAAGGAATTGAGCGGCGTCGCGAGCTCGAGGACATCCACGAAGAGCTGCTCCTGAGCATCCTGGCGCTCGAGGAAGAGTGGCAGCTCGACAATCGGATCGCCTACTCGCTGCGGCAACGCGAGGCCGCCTGACGGGTTAGCGCCGACCTGATCCGCGAAGCATCGCCATCACCTGCGCCAGCCGCCGTCGCTGCGTCTCCGGCTGCTTGGCGCCCATGAGCCACTCGACGAATTCCTTCTTGCGGGTGTAGGAGAGCTTCTCGAAGGCTGCCGCGGCCTTGCTGTCACCCTCGAGCGTCACCCGTAGCGCTTCGGGGAGGTCGACGGTGCGCAGCTCGGGGTCGTATTCCAGGCCCACGGTTAGTTGGTCACCGGCCGTCACGCCCGCGGCCTCCCGGATCTCGCGCCGCACCCCGACGTAGGACTTGCCGCCGTACACCGCGATCGTAGTTCGAAAGCTGGTGGCGTTGATCGTCACCTTGACCGGCGCACGCTTGCGCTGGCCCAGCGCCGTCAGCACCTCGGGCGGCACGCGAATGAAGCACGCGCCCTGGTCGGACTCGAGGTGGCCTTCAAAGCGCAGCTCCGGCATGCCAGTTCATTTTCTGGCAATTTCGCCGGAAAGACGCACGTTTTGGGCGCCGCCCCCGTTTGCATCCCACGACAGGGCCCTACGCCCATCGGATTACAACACGGAGGACACGATGCCGAAAACGCAAAAATGGACCGCGTCGACGTTCGTCAGCCTGGTGCACGAGAACCTCACCGAGAAGGGCCACAAGGTCAAGAAGTCGGACCTCAGCTGGGCCGTCAAGGACGCCTTTGAGGCGGCCGTTGCCGCCGGCGCGCGCGGCATGCGCGTGCGTTTCCCCGAGATCGGCGCCCTCGCATCGCGTGACGTCAAAGCCCGCAAGGCAGGGAAAGGCACCAATCCCTTCACCGGCGAGTCGATCATGCTGAAGGCACGGCCCGCGTCCAAGAAGCCGCGCTGGTCGTTCCCCAAGGCCGTCCGCGAGGCCTACATCCGCACCGCCGCCCGCAAGGCCGCGTAAAAAATAGCGCGCCCCGGCGTGGAAAGGCGCGCGTAAAAAATAGCGCGCCCCGGCGTGGAAAGGCGCGCGTAAAAAATAGCGCGCCCCGGCGTG
>Ga0207646_10001753_pt1 | contig 26300 bp, 32 predicted proteins | sample KBSK5502metaG_FD_184343 | JGI IMG/M metagenome (GOLD analysis project Ga0207646, IMG submission 184343) | Corn, switchgrass and miscanthus rhizosphere microbial communities from Kellogg Biological Station, Michigan, USA - KBS K5-50-2 metaG... | ecosystem: Host-associated > Plants > Roots >...
GATCCAGGAGCCGCTGCCGCCGAAGGAGTGGAAGCGGCAGTGACGGTGGCATGTAGCGGGTGCGATCAGGCCCGCGCTGCGTGACGGCCAAGGCGTCGCTAAGGATGCACTCCGACCGCGCGTAAGAAGGTGGCGGTCCCGTAGCCAAGGATGAAACAGCCAGGGATCGTGAGGACCCAGGCGGTCACGATCCGTCCGGCGATGCCCCAGCGAACCGCCGAGAGGCGCCGCGTCGACCCGACGCCGAGGATGGCGCCAGAGATCGCGTGCGTCGTGGAGATAGGAATGCCAAACCGGGTCGCTATCTCGATGACCGTGGCTGCGGCGGTCTCCGCCGCGAAACCGTTCACCGGCTTCAAAGCGGTGATGCGCATGCCCATGGTGCGGATGATCCGCCAGCCGCCTGTGGCGGTGCCGAGGCCGATCGCGAGCGCGCAGACGACCTTGACCCACGTGTCGATCACGAAGGGACCGGTGCCTCCATGGAAGGCGTAAATGGCGAGAGCGATGACGCCCATGGTCTTCTGGCCGTCGTTGCCGCCGTGGCTGAACGCCATGTAGGCGCTCGAGAGGATCTGCGCGCGGCCGAAGAACCGGTTCACAAACCGATAGCTGACGTTCCGCAGACCCCAGTACAGGGCCAGCATCAGCGCGTATCCGAAGACGAACGCGACGACGGGCGAATACACGATCCCGAAGACCGTCAACTGCAGGCCCGGCGCGATGATGACGTCGAGTCCGTGCACCGACAACGCCGCGCCGATCACGCTGAAGATCAGTGCGTGGCTCGAGGAGGTCGGTAATGCGGCTACGAACGTTATGAGGTCCCAGACGATGGCGCCGATGAGAGCCGCGACAACGAGGTCCTGAGTGACGACGCTCTTGTCGACAATGCCGCTGCCCACGGTCTTCGCGACCGCCTCGCCGGAGAGCGCGCCGACGAGGTTCAGCCCGCCGGCCATGAGGATCGCCTGAAGAGGGGTGAGGACCCGGGTGGCGACGACCGTGGCGATGGCGTTCGCCGCGTCGTGAAAGCCGTTGACGAATTCGAAAACGATCCCCAGAGCGACGACGAGTGCGAGGAGGCCCGTGGCGTTGTCCAACTAGCTGTGTTTCACCATGATGGTCTCGACGATATTGGCGACGTCCTCGCAACGGTCGATCGCGACCTCGACGAGCGAGTAGATGTCCTTCCACTTGACGATCTCGATCGCGTCGTCGGATCCGGCGAAGAGCTCCGCGACGGCCTCGCGCCAGATCTGATCGCCCTCGTTCTCGAGCGTATGGATCTTGATCCAGTGCGGCTCGAGATTCTTCAAGCCTTCGAGGTTCTTGAGCATGGAGAGCATCTCCGCCGCCGCCGCAGTGAGGACCCTTGCCTGACGCACCGCCGGCGGACGGATGGTCTTCACCTTGAAGAGCTGCACGAGCTCGGAGACGTCGTAGCAGACGTCCGTGACGTCGTCGATCTTGCTTGCGAGACCGACGATGTCCTCGCGGTCGAGCGGCGTGACGAAGGTCTCGTTCAGATGCCGCACGATCTCGTGATTGAGCTTGTCCCCGTGATGCTCGATCGCATGGATGTCGCGCACTCTGTTCTCGACATCTGTAAAGTCGCCGAAGAGCTTCGCAAGCGCCTCGGCAGCCTCAACAGCGTTCTGGGCAGCCTGTTCGAAGAGGACGAAGAACTCGCTCTTTCTGGGCAGCAGCGATAGGCGCATGAGCGTTCTCCTTTGGCGGCATATCCTGCCGCACGGCGGCCGCCCGCGCAGAGTTCCGTTAAGCGACCTCTCGGCGGATCGAAGCGACCGCGCCGGTCGCGAGGATGAGCGCGAAGAGCGCGAGGATCCCGATGTCACGAAGGACCAGCGGGTCGCTCAACGGGAACCCTTTGATCATCACGGCCCGCAGCGCCTCGTTCGCGTAGGTGAGTGGGAGCACGTACGAGAAGGGGCGGAGGACCGACGGCAGCTGGTCGACCGCGACGAGGAATCCCGAGAGGAACACCTGCGGGAGGAGGACGAGCGGAACGAACTGGACCGCCTGCAGCTCGTTGCGCGCGGCCGCCGAGACCAGAAGGCCGAGCGACACCGCTCCCACCACCATGACAGCCTCGACGAGGAAGATCGTCGCGAGATTTCCCCGGTACTGGACCTTCAGCACGAAGACCGTGAACGCGATGATCACGAGCGCTTGAAGGAGCGCGAAGATGCTGAACCCGACGAGGTAACCGAGGACCAGCTCGCCGCGCCGAAGGGGTGTCGCGAGGAGGCGCTCGAGTGTCCCGCTCGTCCGCTCTCGGAGGAACGCGACCGCCGACAGCAGGAAGATGAAGAAGAAAGCGAACAGCGCAACGAACACCGGCGCCAGATAGTCGAGCAGCGTGTAGTCCGTCCCGCCGTACAGCTGAGACAGCGCGATCTTCGGCGCGGCGGCCCCGAGGGAGCCGAGCGCCTCGGCGAGCGCGCGCTGGACCGCCGCGGCGGTCGAGCCATTCCGGATGGGGTCCGATCCCTCCGTCTCGATATGCAGGGTCGTCCCCTCGACCCAGACGATCGCGTCGAGCTTGCCCTCCCTCATCCGCGTCTGAGCTTCGTCGAATGGGAGCGTCTGCCCGTGGAAGGCCGTCGAGGCGATGAGCCGGTCGGCGATCGGCGCGGGGGTTCGATCGGTCGCGATGGCGACATCGGGAGTGACGTTCTGGGTCTGGCCCCAGAGCGCACCGACCAGCGACAGGACAACCAAGGGGGCGACGATGAGGAGGCCGATCGACCGTCGGTCGTGGCGGAATTGCGACACGATGCGGCGGGCGACCGCGGCGACCCGGTGGGGACTCATGCCTTCGCCTCGGCGAGGGCGAGAAAGGCGCTCTCGAGGTCCTGCGTCCCGGCGCGCCTGATGAGCTCGTTCGCGCTCCCCTCCGCGAGGACGACGCCACTGCGGATCAGGCCAAGACGGTCGCAGCGCGCCGCCTCGTCCATGACGTGGCTCGAGACGAGGATCGTCACGCCCTTTCCGGCCAGGCCCCGGAAGTGGGACCAGGAATCCCGCCGTAAGACCGGGTCGACGCCGACCGTTGGCTCGTCCAGGAGGAGCAGCCGTGGGTCGTGGAGAAGGGTCGAAGCCAGGGAGACTCGCGTCCGCATTCCTCCGGACAGAGTCGCGACGACCGAGCGCCGTCTGTCGAGGAGGTTAACGGTGCGTAACGATTCTTCTATGCGGCGGTCGACCTCGGAGACGCCCTGCAAAGCTGCGAAGAAGCGAAGGTTCTCGTCGACTGTGAGCTCGGCGTAGAGAGCGGGCGTCTGCGTCATGTAGCCGACGCGACCGGCGCCTACCGCGACGCGTGGCGCATATCCGAACACGGTGAGCCGTCCGGCCTCGGGGCGCACGAGGCCCGCGAGGCAACGGATGAATGTCGTCTTGCCTGAACCGTTCGGTCCGAGCAGCCCGTAGATCTCGCCCTCGCGAATCGAAAGGGACAGACCTGCGAGCGCTTCGATCTGTCCGAAGCGTTTGCGAACATCCGTCGCCTCGACCGCCACCGTCACGTTCACACGCGTGATCGCTCCAGGTCGCCAAGGAAGCGAGCAGCGTACGGCTGCTTCGGTATTGGAGCCGCGGAGTTCCGGCGATCTAATGGCATGAGGTTTGCTCAAGCGCGCGCCAGACGAGTCGCCTTTTGGCGAGAGAAAGAGGAAACACGGTGTTGCTCTTCGCGATCGGGATTATGGCGGGTCTCGCACTCGGGATGATCATCGTGGGTTTTCTCGCGATCGGTGCATATGACCGTGGATACACCGAAGCTCTCCAGCGCCGGAAGGCATGGCGGACCGAGCTTGTCGCACGGACCGTCGTCGGGACGCGGGCACTCGTCTCTGCGCGCAAGGCGAGCTAGAGACCTCCCAAATCAGGTCGAACAGGGCCGCCGAAGGGCGGCCCTTTCGTTTACCTGAGCGGCCTATGGACCGAAGAACTTCCGCTTCAGGTCTTCGATCGCCCTCTGCAGCGAGTCGATGACCCCGGGGATGCCCGTCGGAACGATCTCCACGCTCCCGTCGCGGGCGATGCGCAGCTCGTCCCCTGGTCGCACCGCCGCCTTCACGACGGCGCGGTCGGCTGTGATCGTGAACACCACGCGGTTCTGGTCGTCGATGATCGTGCCGACCCGCAGCTTGCCCTCGGGCATCGCCTTGATCACCGCCTTCAGCTGATCCTCGGTCCGGATGTCGGCTTGGGGCTGGGGAGCTATCCGGCTGATCGTCTTCCCGAGCTCATCGAAGAACGCCGTCGGCCCTCTCATTACCGGACCGAGCACTCCTACCGCGACAGTAATTGCGATCAGGACAACAAATATCCCGATCACAAATTGGACTGCCCACACAGGAACGAATCTCCTCACCGGTTGCTTCACTTAACTCCCTCCGAGCGAGAGCAGCCTGGCGGCGCGACCGAGGGCCCCCGCGCGATGGGGCACCGGCCGGAGGCCGGGGGGTCCCTGTCGCGTAAAGAGGGTTTCGGTCGCGCCGTCGGGCCGTAACCGAGCCTCGCTTCGGCCCAGTGTGTGCAGGGTTCCCTCCAAAAGAAAGAGAGAGGAGTTCCAATGGCTGAGCTCGACACGGAAGACCGGGAAAAGTTGGACAAGCGGGAGTTCGCCTACGTCGACAAGGAGGGCGAGGGGCATCTCCCGATCAACGACGACGCGCACGTTCGTAACGCGATGGCGCGGTTCAACCAGACCGACTTCGAGTCAGGCACCAAGAAGGAGACCGCCCGCAAGAAGATCGTGAAGGCGGCGAAAGGCAGGGGGATCAAGGTGGCCAAGTCCGACAACGTGGCGAAGAGCCGGAGGACGAAGGCCAAGCGCTAGCGCGTATCTGCGACCATTCAATCCGTGACGGGGCTGAAGGTCGTATGCGTAGGCGGCGGACTCGGTGCGCCGACGATCATGGCCGGGCTCCGCCGCTACACGGAGGACATCACGGGCCTCATCGCCGTGACGGACTCCGGGCGATCGACCGGTAAGGTCCGCATCGCGCTCGACGTGCCCGCGCCCGGCGACATCCGGAGCGCGCTGACCGTCCTCGCCGAAGGTGACCCCGCTCTCGTTCGGCTTTTCTCGCACCGGTTCGAGACCGACAAGAGCGAAGAGCTGAACGGCATGGCCTTCGGCAATCTCTTCCTTGCCGCACTGACGCAGCAGGAGGGATCGTTCCTGCGCGCCGTGGAGGAGGCGTCGCGGCTGCTGAAGATCCGCGGGCGCGTCCTCCCCGTCACCCTCTACAACACGCACCTCTGCGCGAAGCTCACCGATGGGACCGTCGTTGAAGAAGAGGTCAACGTGCGCGCCGCCGGCAAGGCGCCGATCGAACGGATCTTCTTGAGAGACGACGACGTCCGCGCGACCGAGGGAAGCGTGGAGGCGATCGCCAGCGCGGATCTCATCACGCTCGGCCCGGGGAGCCTGTTCACGACGGTATGCGCGTGTCTCCTGGTGCCGGAGATCGCGCGGGCGGTCGCCGACGCGCAGGGTCTCGTCGTGTACGTCGCGAACACCACGACGCAGCCGGGCCAGACCGACGGCTTCGGCATCGCCGACCACGTGCGCGTCGTCTCCGACTACCTGGGCGGCACAGGCCTCGACACGGTGCTGGTGAACGACGATCCTCCGCCGGACCAGCTCCGAGCTCACTATGCCGAGCGCGGGGTCACGTACCTCGAGCCCACCGCGAGCGAGCTCGCCAAGGTCAGGGACCTCGGCGTCCGAGCCGTGACCGCCCCGGTGATCGACAAGTGGAGCGGACCGCGTGACCTCTGGCTGAAGCAGGACACGATCCGTCACGACGCCGCGCGCGTGGCGACGGCGTTGCTTCGGCTCGTCGACGAGCGGCGGCCGCGCCTCCGCGCTTTGCCGTAATGGCTGTCGCGTCGCGAGTGCGCCACTTCCTGTCGATCGGCGACCTAGAACGGGACGAGCTGGGTCGACTGCTGGATCAGAGCGCGAGCCTGAAGGCGAAGCGTTCCACGGGAGGGCTCACCGGTCGCACTGTCGCTCTCATCTTCGAGAAGCCGAGTCTCCGCACGCGCCTGTCATTCGACGTTGGCATCGCGCAGCTTGGCGGTCACTGCGTGTACCTCTCGCCGGCTGAGGTCGGTCTCGGTCGGCGCGAGAGCGTCTCCGACGTCGCCCGCGTCGCCAGCCGCATGGCCGACGCGGTGGTGCTGCGGGTGAACGCCCATGAGACCATCGAGGAGTTCGCGCGCTACAGCGAGGTCCCGGTGATCAACGGGCTTTCGGACCTCTCACATCCCTGCCAGGGCCTTGCCGACATCTTCACGATCCGCGAGCGGAAGGGGCCGGACCTTCGCGACGTCGCGATCGCCTACATCGGAGATGGCAACAACGTCGCGCATTCGCTCATGTTGTGCGTCGCGAAAACCGGCGCATCGCTTCGCATGGCCACACCCGCTGGATACGAACCCCTCCCGCGCTACCGGGAGCTCGCGGGAGCCGACGCGAGAACGAGCGGGGCGCAAATCACGATCGGAAACGATCCGGTCGCCGCGGTGACCGGCGCCGACGTCGTCTACACCGATGTCTGGACGAGCATGGGCCAGGAGCAGGAGTACGAGCGGCGGCGCCGCGCGTTCCAGGGGTTCCAGCTCAACGCGGCACTCCTCGCACGTGCGAAGGGTGACGCGATCGTGTTGCACGACCTTCCGGCGCACCGCGGCGAGGAGATCACCGACGAAGTGATCGACGGTCCGCAGAGCGCGGTGTTCGATCAGGCGGAGAACCGCCTGCACACGGAGAAGGCGCTCCTGTGCTGGCTTCTCGGAGGAGAGCGATGAACTCGAGTGACGAGCGCACGATCCTGGCCGATTGCTGCGAGGACTGGATCATCGAGTGGGGCGGCTTCTATCGCTCGGGGCGCGAGTTCCGCTGCCCCGAGTGTGCGACGGAGTGGAAGAAGACCGACGGCGATGCCTATCGTCGCGCCGACGGACGGTCATTCGTTCGCCGTACGCGCTCCGGACCAAATGCTGAATTCCCATACCTTGCGGCCGCGGACGGACACGAACCGAACGTCGACCGGTGCTGCGCGAAGATTCTTCTTGCGCATGGCGAGAGAATGGCCGAGGGCTCGTTTGTCTGTCCGGTCTGCGGTACGGAGTGGGCGCGGACAACACAGCGACTTCACGGTCTGCGTGTTCCCGTGTTCGCTAAAGCTGGCCTTCGCGAGGCGTTGACGGTGCAACCTGGGCGTACACGACCCTTCCTTGTTGCGCTCTCGGAGTATTCGCCGCCGCGCGACTAGGTCGAGCACTCTCCCCTTTGATCGGGAGCCCGACAGCATTACGCGCGGACATCTACTCGGTTGACCAAACAGACCGAGCGAGGAGTCGTTAGTTCCCCCGGCGACGAGCGTTCATCCAGCTGGTTTGAACGCGAGTTGGGGAGGCAAACGTGGCGTTGTCACGTTCGCGCGTTATCGCGACGTCGATACCCACCGTTGTGCTTGCGCTCGGGGTCGGCTCGACCGCGGTGCGCACTCCCGAGGCCGACGCGCGCGTTTCAATTAGCGCCCTCACCGTCGTCGACGGTTCGGTCCTCACCAGTCACGGTGGCGCTGACTTCGCTCCGGCACGTGAAGGCGACGTGATCGTCGCGGCGACACGATGCGCACCGGGCGAGCGCCGCGGCCGAGATCACCTACTTCGAAGGATCGAGTGTTCGCCTCGAAGCGAACGCGGAGATGATCGTCGAGAGTCTGCGCACATCTGGCGGTGGCGCTGGGCAGGCGCTCGGACGCGCGTGGCACGTCGTCACGACGCTTTTCAGCGGAGGCTCTCGTACGAAAGGCGCGGTCAAGCGCGACAGCCTCGGTGCGGGGATAGAGGTCACATGACGGCCTGGACCTGATTAGCGTAGCGGCGTGATCCTCGGGACGCGACCCCGTGCGCGGTCGCGCGACCAGCTCATGTAGTGGGTATTGCATAGGCCGCGGGCGCGGTGTGATCGCTCGCATCCCTCGACGACGCAGACAAGCGGAGGCTCGATCAACCGGACCGGATGGTAAGCCGAAGAGCGCCGCATCGATCGCCGCCGTTCTCCGAAGGCCCATGTATGGCCGCAGCGTACGCATCCACTCGGCGGCTCGGTGACCCGCGATTTGGGCCACGTAGGTGGGACGCCAACCTTCTGTACCCGGCGGCACGACCCAAACCCTCGTATCGAGAAGGTGGGCGGCGCGCGCGATGACTTCTTGCTCGCACATCTCGACCTTGATGACGGGGTACGAGAACCGAGCGCTCTGGTTGGCGATGAACGAGCCCTCACCCTCCAGAAGGCCCGCAATCCACGCGCGGTCGCATGCTTCTCGTGATTCGCCGTCCGCCTGCATTGTGCCCGAGGGATCCGTGAGGGGCACGAGCGGCGGCAAGTCAGGACTGTCAGCTCGTCTTCGGCGCCGCGGTCCCTTTCGCGTTTGCCACGACGAGATCGCGAGATCGATCTGAAACTGGCGGGCCCTTCCGAGAAACGGTCTAACGGCGGACATGACCTGAGCAGCCGGGGCGCCCTTGATCGTCGTCGCGTACGGGAGTTTGTGATGTGGCTTGCGTCGTCGCAAACGGATCACCGCGCGCCCGAGCAACTTGGCGACGCGTTCAACGACGTCGCGGTCGGTCATCGAAACCCGAAGGATCGGTGTGCCTGGCCTGGACGGAGCACCGCGGAGAAATGTGCCCTCGCCTTCCAGGATCCCTACGAACCAGTGGAACTCAAGCTCTTCTACGTTGTGCTATGTGTGCCGAAACTGGACGTCGTGTCAATGGGACTCTGAATCTTGGGCGGCTAAGCGGTTTCGAACCGCTACAGGGAGGTCCACAACCTCCAGTGCTGCCATTACACCATAGCCGCCGTGGATCGAACGCGAATGCGTTCGACACTCAGTCTATCGGACTACCGTCCCGCTTTCGCCTTCGCGTCCGCGTAGAGGCCGCGCACCATCTCAGACCCGAAGTGGTATTGGCCGACATCGAGATACACGGTCCACACGTCCACCGCGCCGTTCCAATCCTGCTTGCCGTAAAGCGCGAGTCCCTTCACGAAGAGCGCGTCCGGGTCCTTCGGTCGCTGCGCGAGCACGCGGTCCGCGGCAACGATCGCGCCGTCGTTGCTGCCCGACGCGACGAGGATGAGCGCAAGCCCGTCGAGCGCCGCGACACTGTTCGGGTCCTTCGCCAGCACCGCTTGATAGCGCGGGATCGCGTCCTGCGGCCGGCCCCCCTTCACGTAACCGTCGGCGAGCGCGAGCTGCGTCGGAACATCGCTCGGGTTCGCGCTCGCGCGTGCCTCGAGCGCCGCAAGCGCGTCGGTTTTCGGGACCGTGCCGGTCACGGTCTCGCCGGGCGCGCGATCGCCCGCTGATGGCGGCAGATAGAACACCGCGGCACCCACGGCGAGCGCCGCAACAAACGCGGCCGCGACGAGGGTTCGCACCGGTGCCGCACCACGCGGCTCGGGGGCGCGCCGCACGAAGGCGTCGCGTTCGAGCGATGCGCGGAGCCGAACGTAATCCGATGGTGCGATCGTTCCCGCCGCGCGCGCGAACTCGAGATCGCGCAGCGAGCTGACCGCGCGGGCCACGTCGTCCCGCGCATCGGGCGGATCGGCGGGCCAGGCGACCGGCCGGCGCGCGAGCGGCGCGATCACCGCCGCGGTCCCGGCGAGAAGCAGCACGATGAAGAGGGCGATGGTCATCCCTCGGCGGCCTCCTCGCGCGCGACACGCTCGCGGAGCGCGGCGACTTGCGGCGCACTCGGCTCCACCGGGCCCGGCGCCTCGACGCGCCGCAAACGGCCCGACACGAGGAGCAGGCCCGCGGCGAGCACGGCGATGGGAACGAACCACACGAGGCCGCTCCACGATGCGACTGGCGGTGACAGGAAGATCCAATCGCCGTACGCCGCGCGGAACTCGGCCTCGATCTCACTGTTGCTCTTTCCCTCGCGCACCCGCTGAGCCACGAGGTCGCGCATCTGCCGGGCGGTCTCGGAGGTCGAGTCCTTCACCGAGAGGCCCTGACACACGGGGCACCGGAGCTCGGCCGTGATCTGGTCGATGCGCTCGTCCGCGGTCACTTCAGGGGGACGCGCCGCGAAGAGGAGCGCCGCGGCGAGCGCGACAAGCGCAAGGGCGATGACGACGCGCCCGTTCATCGTGATGCCGCCTGTCCGCGAAGCTTCTCGATCGCGGTCACGAGGGTTTCCTCATCTATCGGGCCGATGTGGCGGCCGGCGATGATCCCGTCGGAGCCGATGAAGAACGTCTCCGGGGGGCCGAAGACCCCGTAGGAGAACGCGACGCGACCATCGTCGTCGGCGACTGTCGTCCATCCCATACCCATGCGCCGCACGTACGCGAACCCGCTGTCGCGGGACTCCTGATAGTTCACGCCGAGCATCACCACGTCGCTCGCCCGGTAACGCTCGTAGACGCGAACCAGGGCGGGGTTCTCCTGGGTGCACGGCAGACACCAGGAGGCGAAGAAGTTCATCACCACGACCTTGCCCGAGAGGTCCGCGAGCGCGACCTTGCCCGACCCGTCAAGACGCTCGAGGGTGAAGGCCGGCGCGGGCTTCCCGATCGTTCCGGTTCGGATGTCGTGCGGATCGCGCCGGAAGGCGAGCGCGAGCGTCACGACGAGACCAAGGATCGCGACGACGACCGCGATTCGAACGGTCCGGGCGAGCATCATTTCGCCGACACCGCGACTTCCGCGACGGGCATGCGCACCGCACGGCGACGTGGCGCCGGAAGCGCAGCGATCAGCGCGCCGATTCCCACGACCGCGCCGCCGAGCCAGAGCCACGAGACGCCCGGGATGACGCGCGTGCGGATCGTCGCCCACGAGAACGTACGTTGGTCGTACGCGGCGAGGATCGTGTACAGGTCGTCGCGCAGACCGGCGCCGATGCCCGGCGAGCCGACCGCGGCCGTGCTGTTCGGGTACTGCACGAGCGCCGGACGCAGCTGCTCGCTCGCGCCGTTCCCCGTAATGAGCAGGTCGGCGACGATCGAGTCGCGCTGCGGTTCGCTCACCGGCCGGATCGCATCGAGACGGATCGTGTAGCCCGCCACCACCAGCGTCTCGCCGGGCGCGAGCGTCCGCTCTGCGTCGACGGTGCGCGCCTGGCTCGTCGCCACGGCGAGAGCCACGAGAACGATCCCGATGTGCACGACGTAGCCACCGTAGCGGCGGCCGCTACGACGCAGGAGATTCGAAAACGCCGCCGGCCCGCTCTCGCCGTGCAGCGTTCGGCGCGCTCGAATCCCGCGCGCGAACTCCTGGACGACCGTGGCGATGACGAACGCGCCGAGCGCGTAGGTGAGAACCGCGGCAAGCGCGGTCGTGCCGGTCGCGAGGGCCGCGACCGCTCCGGCCGCCGCCGCGACGATCGGCGCGGTGAACTGTCGCTCGAGCGTGGCGCGGGACGCACCATGCCACGGCAGCTGTGGCCCAACGCCCATGAGGAACAGGAGCGCGAGCGCGAGGGGGATCTCGACTCGGTTGAAGTACGGACCGCCGATCGAGAGCTGCGCGCCGGAGATCGCCTCGGCGACGAGCGGGTAGAGGGTGCCGAGAAGAACGGTAAGTGTCGCCGCCATGAAAAGGACGTTCTGGAACAGAAAGATCGCTTCGCGCGAGAGGGGGGCGCCGATCGGCCCGGCGTCGCGCAGGCGCGCCGATCGCCATAGCAGGAGACCGACCGAAAGCACGAGGATCGCGACGAGGTACCCGAGGAGGAGCGGCCCGATGGCGGAGAGGCTGAACGAATGCACGCTGTTCACGACGCCGCTCCGCGTGAGGAACGTTCCGAGGATCGTCAGCGCAAACGTTGTGACGACCAACGCGAGGTTCCACGTGCGAAGCAGGCTGCGTTTTTCTTCGACCATGACCGAGTGCAGGTACGCGGTCGATGTGAGCCACGGCATGATTGCCGCGTTCTCGACCGGGTCCCATGCCCAGTACCCGCCCCAGCCGAGGACCGCGTAACTCCACCAGGCGCCCGCGACGATGCCGACGCCGAGGAGCGCCCACGAGATGAGCGCGAAGCGGCGCGTCGCGACGAGCCAGCGATCGCCGCCCTCGCCGAGGATCAGCGAAGCGATCGCGTAGGCGAAGGGCACCGACGTGAGCACATACCCGAGGTAGAGGAGCGGCGGGTGCAGTGCCATCAGCGGGTGGTTCTGCAACAGCGCGTTGGGGCCGTTGCCGTTCTCCGGCGCAATCGCGAGGCGCGCGAACGGGTCCGCCGCGGGCGTCGTGATCAGCAGCAGGAAGAAGGTCAGCATCGCGAACATCACCGCGAGCGCGGTCGTCGCCAGACGCGGGATGGCGATGGTGCCGCGGAAGGCGATGAAGGCGGTCGCGCCGGCGAGGATCGCGGTCCAGAGGAGGATCGACCCCTCGAGCGCGGCCCAGAGGCTGATGATCGAATAGAAGGTGGGAGTCTCGCGGGCGTTGTTCTCGGCGACGTAGAGGATGGAGAAGTCGTGCGTGGCGAGCGCGAACATCATCGCAAGCGCGGCGATCACGACGAGAGCGAAGCCGACGCCGGCCGCGATGCGCGCGGACACGAGCGCTCGCGCATCACGCCGCCAGGCTGCGTAGATGGAGGCGCCGGTGCCCCACAGCGCGAGGAACAGCGCGGCGCGGAGCGCCGCGGCGCCGAGGTCGCCCGCGCTCACGGAGTGGTCCGGTGCGCCGGTGTCGCTCCGGCCTTCGGCGCGGTGTAGACCTCGTCGTGCTTCGCGATCACCTGCGTCGCGTGAAACGTCCCGTCGGCAGCGAACGCGCCTTCGACCACCGCACCCGCGTCCTCGCGCAGGAGGCCGGGGATCGCGCCGGTCGCGACGATCTGTACATCGACGGTCCCATCGGTGATCACGAAGCGGAAGTCGTTGGCACCGCGCAGGTCGGCTGAGGACATCGATCCCGTCTTCACTAGACCGCCAAGGCGAACGGTCTGGCCGACCGCGACACCCTGCGCCTTCGCCTCGGACGGCGTGAGGTAGTAGACGGCCTGACTCTGCAGATTGGTCGCGGCGACGGTGCCGACGAGGACCGCAACGGCCAGGGCGGCAATCAGCAGAACGCGGCGCGCTCCAAAACGCTCCAGCACAATCTCAGGGCTTCGCCCTGGAGACACGCTCAGGGCTGCTCGGCTCGCTCGTCACGGCAAAGCCGCTCCTCGCTCGGTTTTCAAACACCGCGCGCGCGGAGGGAGATGAGGTAGGCGAGCAGCGCGCCCCACACGATCGCGAACGCAGCGACGATGAAGACTAGGTTCGGGTCCACAGCCGCCCCTGACGCGCGAGCTCGAGCGAAACGCGTGCCGTCATCAAGTAGGCGTAGATGAGCGTGTACGCGCCAAGCGAGACCATGAGCGTGAGCAGCATCGATGAGTCGAGCGCGGGGGATCCCCCAGCGCGAAGGACCGTCGGAAGCTGGTGCAGCGAGTTCGCCCAGAGCACTGAGAGATGGACGATGGGAACGTCGATGACGGCGATGATCCCGAAGACGGCGGCACGCGTCGCGCGCCGCGAGAAGTCCGTCGAGAGCCCCCGCAGGAGCAGGTAGCCGACATACATGACGAACATGATCGCCGTCGTCACCAGGCGCGGCTCCCACGTCCACCAGACTCCCCACGTCGGCTTCGCCCAGATCGAGCCCGCCACGAGGAACAGGCCTGTGAACAGCACGCCGATCTCCGCCGACGCGACGGCGACCCCATCGAAGAACGGTCTCTTCGTCCAGAGCCAGCCGACCGAGGCGAGAAAGACGACGACGAATGCCAGGTACGCAAGCCACGCCAGGGGCACGTGGACGTAGAGGATCCGGTACACGTCGCCCTGCACCGCGTCGGTGGGCGCCCAGAAAAGCGCCATCACGCTCGCCACGACGAACGACGCGGCGGCAGCGATGCCGAGCCAGGGACGGATGCGCGGCAACGTATTTCCGCGCGGGATGGTGGTATCTGTCACTCGATGGCCGCCGGAACGATGGTAAGGCCGATGACCGTGTACACAACCGCGAACGCGAACAGCAAGCCGGCCCACGAAAGAGCCCCGACCGCGTCACCGGAAAGCGCGGCACTTGTCCCGCGGGTCGCCGCGACCAGCTGCGGCACGAGGACGGGCAGCGCCAGGATCGGGACGAGCGCTGCGCGGGCGCGAAGACGGAGCGCGAGCACGACGTCGACGACCACGATCGGCGGAAGCGCGAGAACGCCGAGCAGAACGACGACCAGCAGGTGAAGCGGGAGCGCGATGCGGAGGTCGAGGAGCACGAGCGAAAGAATCCCGCCGATCACGGCGACGAGCAGAAGTACGAACGTGAGCGAGAGGACCTTACCGCCGAACAGCGCGTCACGCCCGCCCGGCAGCGCCACGAGGCCTTCGAGCGCGTCGTCTTCGAGCTCGCGATCGAAGGAGCGCATCGTCGCGAGGATCGTCGCGAACGCGAGCGCGAGCCAGAAGAGCGCGGACGCGACATCGGCGTCGCGCGCGATCTGCGGACCGACGACGAGACTCTCCAGGAGGACGAGAACCGCGATGAAGGTCACCGCCGCGACGACGCCGTCGGGTTGTCTTCGCTCGGCGCGGAGCTCGCGGACGGCGACGAGCGTGATCCGATCGATCACGCGGCCGTGGCCGCGCCGTCGTCGATGGCGATCCGCGCCTTCGCAAGGTCGTCGAGCTCGGGATGCGCGTGCGTCGCGATCACGACCACCCGCCCATCCTCACGCGCATGCGCGATCGCCTGCCGCAAGCGTGTCGCGCCGGCGTCGTCGAGATCCGCGAACGGTTCGTCGAGGAGAAGGAGCGGGACCCGCTCGGTTTCGACGCGCGCCAGGGCAGCGCGCCTGCGCTCGCCCGCCGAGAGTCGCTCGACCGGGCGATCCATCTCCTGGCCGACGCCCCACGCGCGAAGCGCGCCGTCGATCCCTCGCGTGTCGCCGCCGCGGAAGCGGACGAAGAATTCCAGGTTCTCTCGGGCGGTGAGGCCTCGGAGCAGCATCGGCCGATGGCCGATATAGAGGATGTCGCCCGATACCTTTCGATCACCCCGCGCGAGGGGAAGGAGACCGGCGAGCGCACGGAGGAGCGTCGTCTTGCCCGAGCCGTTCGGTCCGCGCACCAGGGTGAGGCCGGGGCCGACGATGAGGTTGACCGCGCGAAGGATGATGCGATCGTCCAGGACGACCGTGGCATCGTGGAGCGATGCGCCCGACAGCACCGTTCGAATGATGGGACGCGTTGTCCTCATATGCATCGCGCTGGCAGTCCTCGTCCTCGCTTGCGCCCCAGAACCTCCGGCGACCGAACCGGTCGCCCGCGGTCGTCAGCTATACCGATCTCTTGGCTGCGCCAACTGCCATGAGCCGAACCTCTTCGGGCAGCGTCTCGGCCCCCCGCTCGACCACATCGGGACGATCGCGGGGACCCGCCGGCCGGGTCTTTCCGCGGAGGAATACATCCGCCAGTCGATCCTTGACCCGGGGGCGTTCGTCGTACCGGGGTACCAGGACTCGATGCCGCGCGATCTAGGCCGAGACCTCTCGCCTACCGACCTAGACGCCCTGGTCGCCTACCTTCTGTCTCTCAAGTGAAACCCCTGCCTAACACCCCGCCGCCAGCCCCCGTTAGCCCCGATGGACCGGACGACGAGGACCGAAACCTCGCCCTACGCGCCGGAAAGGGGGACGCGGCCGCCTTCGGAGCGCTCTATGACCGCTACGTCGAGGCCGTGTACCGATACGTGTTCTATCGAGTGAGGAACGATGCGGACGCCGAGGATCTCGTGAGCGACGTGTTCATGCGTGCGCTCCGCGCGATCCCGCGCTACGAGCCGCGGGTGGCCTTCCTCGCCTGGCTTTACCGCATCGCGCGGAACGCGGTCATCGACCGCGCCCGTCGCTCCCGAATCCAGATCTCGTTCGAAGACGCGCTCGCGCATCCCGGTGTCGATCAGATCGTGGAGCCGGACGCGACAATTCTCGCGCTCTCCGACAAGGAGGCCGTGCGCGGAGCGCTCGCGAAGCTCACACCCTTGCAGCAAGAGGTGATCGTTCTTCGCTTCGTCGAGGGGTACAGCACGCAGGAGATCGCGACCCTTGTCGGCAAGCGCGAGGGAACGGTGCGCGGAATCCAGTTCCGCGCGCTCGAGGCACTCCGCACGCTCATCCCGTCGCGAGAGGCCCTGGCGTGACCGAGAAGCGCTCGCCGCTTCTGGGGCGTCCGGTGCTGCGCGAGCAATTCCGCAAGGAGCTGCGTGGTCGCTTGATGTCCGAGGCCGTCACCGTCCTCGCGCCGCGTCGAAGCCGTTTCTCGTTCCCGGCGATGCTTCGTCCCGCGCTCGCTGCCGCGGCGATCCTCGTGCTCGTATCAGTGGGCGCGACGAGCGCCGCCGCGTCGAGCATTCCGGGGGACCCGCTGTACGCCGTGAAGCGCGCCGCTGAAGACGTCCGACTCGCGCTGACATTCGACGACCTCGCACGGACCCAGCTTCTGTCCGAGCTCACCGATCGCCGGCTCGAGGAGCTGGCGGAGATCGCCAAGCTCCGGCCATCGTCCGCGCCGACCGCGACGCAGGAGTACGCCGACGCGGTCACCAACTTCGCAAACGCGCTCGATGCTCTGCGCCAAGCCGACAGCGAGGACAAGCGCAACGCGGCGCAGGACCTTGCCGAGGCGGCCCGCGCGAAGCACAAGGCCGTCCTCGACGCGGTCAAGGAACAGCTTCCAGCCGACGCTCAAACCGAAGTCCAGAGGGTCAACGACAACGAACAGGAGCGCACGTCGCCGTCGAACAACTCCGGCCGAGGCGGGCAGGGCCGGCCGACGGCGAAGCCGACTCCCAGGAAGTAAGCGGCCGACCGAAGCTGGCACGGCCGGTGCATAGAGGCCCGGGCATGTGTCGTTGCAAGCTCTGCACGAACGAGCGGATCTTCCTCCGAGTTCTCGCCCTCCTCTTCGTCGTGTGAAGCGCGTCCTCATAGCCGAGGACGACCCTGACACGGCGACGGCGATCAAGGCGACGCTCGAAGAGTGTCTTCCGATCGCCGTCGATCACGTGACGAATGGAGCGCTCGTCCTCGATCACATCTCCGCGACGCATCCCGATCTCGTGATCCTTGATGTGTCGATGCCCGGCCTCAACGGGATCGACGTGTTCGATCTGCTCCGAGGCAACGCGTCCTTCATCGACGTTCGGGTCCTGTTCCTGACAGCCACTCCGGATCGTGCGGAACAGGCGTGCGCTCGCTTTGGGATAAGCGACGTGATGGCGAAGCCGTTCGATCCGGATGCGCTCGTACGGCGCGTCGACGACCTGCTCGCGAGCGCCGCTAGGGTGGCCTAACCCCGACGCGCGGGCTCGGAATGGCCAACGGGCTCGCGATCGCGGTATTGGACGGCCTTCGCGATGTGACTAGTAGTTCTTGTTCTACGGCTCGGCCGCGTGCTACAAGACTCGCGCCTTGGGGCAACGTATGCCGGAAGATCGGAGTCACGACGCCCAGACGGATGCGGAGCGCGAGCGGCTGCGCGCACTCATCGCGCGCCTCTCCGACAAGGAGCTGAGCCGGCCGATGCCCGCGGGCTGGACCGTGGCCGGGGTGCTCGCGCACATCGGTTTTTGGGATGCGCGAGCGATCTATTGGCTCGACAAGTGGGCCCGCGGAGTCGCCCCCACGCCCTACGAGCCTGAGAACACCGAAGCCGTCAACGAGTCCGCGAAGCCGCTCTGCCTGGCGCTCCCGCCGCGCGATGCGGCGATGCTCGCGCTGAAACTGGCGAAAGAAGCCGATGGCAAGGTCAAGGCGCTGAGCGACGCGATGCTGGCCAAGATCCGCGCGACAGGCGGCCCGCCCTTCAATCTCTCGCGGGCCATTCATCGGAAAGAACACGTGGACGAGATAGAGAGCGCGCTGCGACGCTGAGCCACAGCGGTACGTGCGGGTGGCACGGCGCAGCGGGTCTCTCACGAAGCGCGGGTGCCCCGGGGCCCCACCCGCAGCGAACGGCAGTGAGCTGCAAGGCGGGGAGGGTGCGCTGAGGGAGAGACCCGCGTAGCCGGGACAGGACCCGCACGTCCTTGGACCCGCCCGTCGAACTTCGCGCTAGCCTGCCGTCTCTTCCGAATCGGATCGCACGGGAGCGAGTCGCGGCCAGCGGCGGCGCACAGCGGCGGCGATGCCTTCAGCGTCGATGCCGTAGTGATGCCGCCAGAGCTTCTGAGCGCCGTGGTCGACGTGCTCGTCGGGAATGCCGAGGATTTCGAGGTCGACCCGAGCGCCGCGTTCGGTGAGAAGCTCGCCGACCGCGGAGCCGAAGCCGCCGGCGATCACGTGCTCTTCGACGGTCACGAAGCGCGGGATCCGAGCGGCGAGCGCGAGGATCCGCTCCTCGTCGAGCGGTTTCGCGAAACGGGCGTTGACCACCGTGGCCTCGAGTCCATCGCGCGCGAGTATCTCGGCGGCTTCCACTGCGGCGCCGACCGGGTGACCGTACGCGAGGATCACCACGCCATCGCCATCGCGAAGGGTTTCCGAGACACCGATGGGGATCTCGGCGAGCGGCGCGTCGAGGGCGACGCCGGCCCCAGCGCCGCGCGGGAAGCGAAGGCCGATCGGCCCACGGTTGGCCGCCGCGTGCCGATACGCGGTCCAGACCATCTGGCGAAGCTCGGCTTCGTCCTTTGGCGCCATGAGCGTCATGCCCGGGAGGATCCGCAGATAGGCGATGTCGTACAGACCCTGGTGTGTTCTGCCGTCATCCCCGACGATCCCGCCGCGGTCCATCGCGAACACGACGGAGAGGTCCTGAACAGCGACGTCGTGAACGACCTGATCGAAGCCGCGCTGCAGGAAGGTGGAGTACACCGCGACGATCGGAACGATTCCCTGGGTCGCGAGACCCGCCGCGAACGTGATCGCGTGCTGCTCGCAGATGCCGACATCGAAAAGACGCTCGGGGAATTCCTTGAAGAGAGGGAGCAGGCCCGTACCACCGGGCATCGCCGCGGTGATCGCGACGGCGCGCTGGTCGGCCTTCAGTACTTCGCGGACCGCGTCGGCGAAGACGGCTGTGTATTGCGGTGCCGCCGCTTTCGCGGACCCGCTCGCCGAGACCCCGTGCCACTTCACATTGTCGTCCTCGGCCGGACCGTAGCCATGACCCTTCTGCGTCTGTACGTGAACGAAGACGGGTCCGTCGCGGAAGTCGCGGGCCTTCTCGAGAACGCCTTCGACCGCGAAGAGGTCGTGGCCATCGACCGGGCCGAAGTAGGTGAAGCCGAGCTGCTCGAAGAGGATGTTCGGGATGAAGAGCGCTTTGAGACTGGTGAAGATCCGGCGACGCGCCTCTTCCGCCAGCTCGCTGCCAGGCATGTGCTCGAGGACCTGACGTGCGATGTGCTTCGCGCCGCGATACGGCTGGGCGGTGCGGAGCGCCTCGAGCATTCGCGAGACCGCGCCGACGTTCGGCGCGATGCTCATGCCGTTGTCGTTGAGCACGACGATCACGCGAGTGCGCATGTGCCCAATGCTGTTCATCGCCTCGAACGCCATGCCCGCCGTCAGTGCGCCATCGCCGATGATCGCGACGACATGGTTGTCATCGCCCTTTAGGTCACGAGCGACGGCCATTCCCTGGGCGGCGGAGATCGACGTGCCTGCGTGCCCCGCGCCGAACTGGTCGTGCTCGGACTCGCTCCGCGCGAGGAAGCCTGAGATCCCCCCGAACTGACGGAGCGTATCGAAGCGTCCTCGGCGCCCGGTCAGCATCTTGTGCACGTAGGCCTGATGGCCGGTGTCCCAGACGAGCTTGTCGCGTGGTGAGTCGAAGACTCGGTGGAGCGCGACCGTGAGCTCGACCGTCCCGAGGCTCGACGAGATGTGGCCCCCCGTCTTCTGCACGCTTTCGACGGTGAACTCCCGGATCTCGCGGCAGAGTTCGAGCAATTCGTCACGACGCAGCAGCCGAAGGTCGCGCGGCTGCTGTACGCGCTCGAGCATGGTCATGTCGCGATACTAGCCGCGATGTTCGATCTTTCTAAGCGCGCCGTAATACTTACGGGCGCTACCGGCAACATCGGGCCGACAGTCCTCCGCGCCTATCTCGAGCAGGGCGCGCACGTCGGGATACCCGTCCGAGACGCGGGCAAAGGTGCGGCCCTGCGCGGCTCGCTTGGTGACCTGGCCGGCGCGCCGGAGGATCCGCGCGTTCTCGTGCGGGCCGCCGATCCAGGCGATCGCGTCGCGATGGAAGCGTTCGTCGAGCAGGTGCTTCGCGCATGGGGTCGACTCGACGTCGTCGCGAATCTCATCGGCGGATACGCGCCGTCAGATGCCGGCAGCGGCGACCTCGCGGCGTACCGCGCCTATTGGGATCAGAAGGTCGCGACGATCGTGACCGTTACGACGGCATGCCTGCGGCCGATGCGCGCGCGTGGCTTTGGGCGCGTCGTAAACGTCGCATCGACCGCGGCGCTGAAGGGGGAGAAAGGCGCGGCCGGATACGCGATGGCGAACGCGGCGCTGGTCCGTTGGACCGAATCGCTCGCGGAAGAGACGAAGCGCGAGGGCATCACCGCCAACTGCGTCCTCCCGCGGATCATCGACAACGCCGAGAACCGCACGGCGATGCCGAAAGCCGATCCATCGCGGTGGGCGACAGCCGCTGAGATTGCCGCGGTCGTCGTGTTTCTCTCGAGCGATGAAGCGAGTGGTCTCACCGGCGCCGCCATAGCCGTGACAGCGCGGACCTAGCCCATGGCAGGTGAGCTGACGATCAGAGACGCGAACGGAGAAGATCTCGACGCGGTAAGCGCGCTGCTCATCGACGCGTACGCGCAGTTCATGCCTCCGCCCCGCGAAATCACCGCGGAAGAGAGCGCCGGATGGGACGGCTACCGTCGGAACATCGCCGACGTATGGTCGCGCGTTCCGGTCTCGTCCACGATCGTCGCCGAACGCGACGGGAAGCTGCTCGGAAGCGTGAACTATTACGCGCCGGGACAGGCCGATTCCGTGGACGGCGCGTGGCCGGACGGATGGGCGTCGATCCGGCTTCTCGGGGTCTCACCGCAGGCGCGTGGCCTGGGAATCGGGCGCGCCCTCATGGAGGAGTGCTTGCGGCGCGCGCGCGCCGACGGAGCGACGACGATGGGATTGCACACGACTCGGTTGATGGACGTTGCCCGCGCAATGTACCTGCGGCTTGGGTTCAGGCGCGTCCCCGAGTACGACTTCCATCCGGCGCCAGATTTCACGGTCGAGGCGTTCCAGCTGGACTTGTAGCGTTAGCTCACCCAGAGAGTGTCGCCCTTAAACTCCGCCTCGCCGTGTCGCTGTTCGCGGTCGTGAAATTTCTCCACGTGCTTCTCGCGATCATCGCCGTGGGATTTAACGCGAGCTATGGCGTGTGGCTTGCACGAGTCGCTCGGGAGCCTGTGCCCACCCAGTCGTTCGTGCTTCGGGGCATAAAGCGGCTCGACGACTGGTTCGCGAACCCGGCGTACGTGCTCCTCGCGGTGACGGGCGTGACCATGGTGTTCATCGGTGAGCTCCGCTTCACAACGTTCTGGATCGCGGGTGGCATCGTCCTATGGGCGATCGCCGTCGCGCTTGGGTTCTTCGTCTACACGCCGATGCTGCGCCATCAGATCCAGGCGCTTGAGACCGTGGGTGCAGAGAGCGACGACTACAAGAGGCACGCCTCGAACGCGCGTTTCATGGGCGTCCTGCTCGCCGTGATCGTTGTCGTGATCATCTTCCTAATGGTGACGAAGCCGACGCTCTCGTAGCGAGGTCCCGGGCCCACTCCGCATACGCCTCGGCCGAGGGATGCAGTCCGTCTGCGGCGAACATCCGCTTTCGCCCCTGATCACGCATCAGCGGGAAGAGATCGATCCACGAGGCGCCGGCACGTGTCGCCTCTTCGTGCGCGATCTCGTTGAAGCGCTCGATGGTGCGCGCGATGGCCGCCAGATCTCCGAAACCGGACCCCGCCGGGGAGAGCGACCAGTCCGGTTGCGGCAGCGCGATAACACGTGCGCCCGCGGCATCGTCACAAATGCGCTTGTGTATCGCGGCGAGCTGGCGCCGGTAGCGATCATCGCTCGATCCACGAACGATGTCGTTCGCTCCGATCAGGAGCGTGACAACGGTCGGACGGAACGAGACGATGAGAGGCAGCTCTTCGCGGATAAGCTCGTCCGTCGCGTAGCCGTTCACCGCGGGATTGGACAGGGCGACCATGCGGCCGTGTTCGGTCCAGATGCGCGCGAGCGCCGCGGGGAACGATCGATCCGGTGTCGTGCCTGTGCCGATAGTGAACGAGTCGCCGAGCGCCAGGAATCTTTCGGGAATGCTCAATTGTTCTAGTGTGAGAGAGCTTTCCAGAAAGGACGTCTGACCCTGACCGACCTCGACCTCATCATCATCGGCGGTGGACCCGCGGGCCTCACCGCGGGCTTATACGCCGCGCGCGCCAACATGAAGACGGTCCTTCTGGATTCCAAGGACGTGGGTGGCGAAATCCTGAACACCGAGCTCATCGAGGACTATCCCGGGTTCGAATCCGTCACCGGTGCCGAGCTCGCTCGGAAGATGGCCGACCATGCAATCAAATTCGGTCTCAAGATCGACACCTACCGGCCGGTGAAGGAAATTCGCTTGGAGGGCGACCGCAAGATCGTGACGCTCGAGGACGGCACCGAACTTTCGGCATACGCCGTCCTCGTCACCGTCGGCGGCGAGCCGACGAAGCTCGGCGTCGTGGGCGAGAAGGAGTACCACGGCCGCGGCGTCTCGTACTGCGCGGTCTGCGACGGCGCCTTCTTCAAGGGCGCCGATCTCGCGGTCATCGGCGGCGGAGACTCCGCGTTCCAGGAGGGACTGTTCCTCACCCGTTTCGCGAAGAAGCTCTACGTCGTGCACCGGCGGAACGAATTTCGCGCCCAGGCCATCCTTCAGGACCGTCTCCTCAAGATGGAAAAGGTCGAGCTCATCACGCCCGCCAGGGTCACCGAGATCGGCGGAAACGGCGACGTGAAGTGGATCGACGTGGAGCGCGATGGCCGGACCGAACGGATCAAGGTGGATGGCGTCTTCGTCTTCGTCGGCTTCAAGCCGGTGGGGCGGCACCTCTTCAAAGAGCACATCGACCACGACAAGAACGGATATCTCATCACAGACCAATTCATGCGTACGAGCATCCCCGGCGTGTATGCGGCGGGCGACACGCGGGCGCAGCTCGCCAAGCAGATCACAACGGCGGTCGGGGACGCGACGACGGCGGTGCTCCACGCAGAACGGTACATCGAGGAGCTGAAGGATCTCGAGCGTGCGTTCCCATCCGAGCCGAGGGAGGTCGTCGCGCAGACGGCCAGCAAGGCCGAGCTCCTGGTGTTCGCGCCGGGCGATGTCGTGCTCAGGGAAGGCGATTCGGCCGATCGCTTCTACATGGTCGTCAAGGGGGAGGCCCAGGCGTCGCATGTTGAATCAGATGGCTCGGAGGTCGTGATCAACCGCTTCGGGCCTGGCGACTATTTCGGTGAGATCGGCCTCCTGAACGACGCTCCGCGTGGGGCGACCATTCGCGCAACGACCTCACTCGAGCTCATGGCTCTCGATCGGGATACGTTCGCCACGCTGATAAAGAGCTCACAGGCGACCGAGGACGAGGTCAGGCGTGTCGCGGCGGAGCGGGCGGGGGCCGCGAGCCCGCGCTAGGGGCGGTCGCTAGGCGTTTCACGTACCCGACTATCACGTTGAGGTCGAACGGCTTTTTCACATAGGTCGCGATCCCTCGCCGGCGGAACTCGTTTGTGGCCTCCACGCCGCTCGCGGTCTCGAAAAGGACTGGAACCCCGCTCGTACGTGGATCCTTCTGAAGCCGGTCGTAGAGCTCGAACCCGGACATCCCCGGCAGACGCACGTCGACGACCATCACGTCAGGCGTCACGTGCTTCGTCGCCTCGAGCGCCTCCATAGGCGCGGCGACGTGGATCGCGCAGTAGCCGGGCTCGTCCGAGATCGCGTCGGCGATCAGCTGGCCGATCGCGGGCTCGTCCTCGACGACGAGAACGACCTTACGAGCCCCCGTTTGTGTGTTTTTTCTCCGCCCCACGCCGCACCTCCTCCCTCGAGGCAGCAGCGTGGGTGCCGAACGCGCCGGATGTCATCCATTCGTATGAAGGTTGTGACGCGATTGGTTGACGCGGATGTAACAGCGAGGTCATTTCGCGGCGGCTTCAGCGCTCGGCGAAAGAGATCCGTTTCGCTGATCCAGTACTTCCAGAAGACGCGATTCAGTCGGCAGCTTCTCCCGTCGCAGCCCTCTTCGGGCCGAGTCCGCTGCCCCGCCGGCCACGCCCGCCCCGCCGTCCGCGACGCGTGCGTTTGCGCGGGACCGCCGCCGCGGCCGAGGTCGGCACCATCTCAACCGGGCTGGCAGCCTCCGTTGGCGCCGGAAGCGCGAGGAGCTCGCCGGACGGCAATGCCGGAGCGGGCCGGGCCGCGCCGTTTAGGCCGTCGAACTCGCCGAGGATCGTGCGCGCCTCCTGGTGCGTTTGGTCGATGACGAAGCCGGACTTCTTCCCATGCTCCTCGGCGCGCATCAGGCCGCGTTCGACAGCACGCCGCATCGTGGACTCGAGGGCGTCGCCCTCCACGCGTGAGAGCAACTCCGCGAAGAGCGCCTGGTTCACCCAGTCGATCCGCTCTCCCTTCGCTCGCGTGGATGCGACGAAGTTGAAGAGGTGGACGATCGAGGCCGCCGGCTGTCGCGCGTACACGACGAGCGGGTGACCCTCGGCGAGCCAACACATCGTGATTTGCCGGCCGTCGCGCTCCACCTGCTCCGTCTGGATCGCGCCGCGCTCCTCCGCGATGCTGAAGAGGGTCTCGAGAAGAAGACGGCGCTGCGAGCGGCCGCGTGCGAGGCCACCAGGCTGATCGGCACGCGAGAGCGGATCGAGGACGGCCTCGACAGCCGGGATACGCCGCGTGTCCTTGCTCGTCACCGTGTCGATGCGGCGGAGAACTCTGACCAGATGGAAGAAGGTCTCCGCGACCAGAGGCGCGGCCATGTTCGGGGCCAGCATCTGCTTTGCTTTCGCGCGGGCGCGGCCTTCGAGCTTCGCGAGGACGGTGCCCTGATCGACGCCGGCATCGATGCGCTGCTCGAGGACGCTCGACGCTTCCTTCTCCGAAAGCGGGACGACGCTCGTGACGAAGTCGCCGCGCGACATGGTGCGGACGTGCAATGACACGAGCTGGTCGAGCAGGAGCACCGCGAGACGCCGTTGCTCCTTGTCGGACTCCGGCGACGCTGTGGGAACGACGGCTGGGACATGCGGCTCGGTCCGCGGCCGCGCGGGCAGGCGGCCTCGTCGCTGGGGGGTCCGCCGCAGCGTCTCCGCGAGAGGCTGGGGCTTGTCGACCTGCGTGTCGTCGGCGCGAAGCGCGGCTCGCGTCCAGCGCGCCTGCGGGATCAGGTCTTCGAGAAGGAACACGTCGTCGCGCAGGTACGGCGAGTCGCGCAGCTCGTTCGCGAGCGACTTGTCGCCGGCGATGAGGTAGACGTGTTTGTCTTCGTCCTTGATCGCCTTGCAGAGCGCGTTGAGGTCGCGGTCGCCGGAGACGATGAACCAGTAGTCGATGTCCTGGCGGTCCTTGTACAGGAGCTTCAGCGCTCTGGTGATCAGAACAGCGTCGGAGCGGCCTTTGAGGAGCCGACCGCTCATGCGCTGCGCAACCGCGATGGGTTCCATCCCCGTGAACTCGAGCGCCATGAGGAGCGTTTCGTCCTGGGTCGCGACCTCCTGTCCGAAGATCGCGAGCTTCACGCGGACGGGTCCGAACTCGGCGGCTTTTTGCAGGATCGCCTGCAGGATCGAGAGTGTTGACGGCAGCGGGCCCGTCGTGTGCTGGCGAAGGGTGTAGTAGACGTTCTCCCAGTCGATTAGGAGAGCAACGTCAGGCAATAGCTTTCTCCGTATGGGCTTCGCACGCCGCCTGACTCGTCCGCGGATCGCGGAGTTCCACCGCGGTCTCGCGCTTCTTGCTCTCCCTCGTCCGCTACCCCGAAACTCGAGGCTCGGCCGTGAGCGCGTCCATCACGAACGCTTCAGTCGTCGCGCGCGCCGTTTCGTTCAACTGTAGCGTCTAATGCGCGCCGTGACCATTACCCGTTCGGCTTTGACCGATCTCGTACACGTCGC
>Ga0207646_10001754_pt1 | contig 26299 bp, 41 predicted proteins | sample KBSK5502metaG_FD_184343 | JGI IMG/M metagenome (GOLD analysis project Ga0207646, IMG submission 184343) | Corn, switchgrass and miscanthus rhizosphere microbial communities from Kellogg Biological Station, Michigan, USA - KBS K5-50-2 metaG... | ecosystem: Host-associated > Plants > Roots >...
AGCACGGGACCGATGGGACCGACGGGCGACACAGGTCCGACGGGACCGACGGGCAGTACAGGACCGACGGGCAGTACAGGACCGACGGGACCGACGGGCAGTACAGGACCGACGGGGATTACAGGTCCGACGGGCCAGACGGGCCCGACCGGCTTCACAGCAACTGGCGCGACGGGACCGACGGGCTCAACTGGATCAACAGGTGATGCGGGCTCAACGGGACCAACGGGACCAACGGGACCAACGGGCAGCATTGGATCGACAGGTCCAACAGGCAGCACTGGATCGACAGGCGCTGATTCAACAGTGACAGGACCGACGGGGCCGACTGGGTTGAGCGGTTCAGGCGGTTCGACGGGGCCGACCGGTTCGACAGGATCGACGGGACCGACCGGCGCGACGGGGCCAACAGGGCCAACAGGCGCAACAGGCACAACGGGCGCGACGGGACCGACCGGCGCAACAGGATCAACGGGGGCGACTGGTGTATCAGCGATCATCCCTTATGCGTCGGCGACCGATATCGCTGGGGGCACGACGGCGTACCTTGGCTTTGGCGGGTCGAGTCTCGTCGAGAATCTGATGAACTGGGTTGTACCTCGCGCGGGTACGGTGCAGAACCTTCGCATCAACGTCACGACCAACACGCTGTTGGCGACTTCGACGTATACGATCAGGCGCTCGGTGTCGTGTAACGGCGCCTTCACGGCGACAGCACTATCGATCTCGGTTGGTTCAGGCGTCACTGGTTGCTTCGTCAACGCGAGTACGCAGGCCGTGGGCGTCGGTGATCGCATTTCGCTGGAGGCCGCTGTCGGCGGCGTCGTCGGACTCATCACCACTACTGGTGGTCTGGAGGTCATCTAAGATGGAACTCAGTATCCTCTACTGTGGCGAGTGCGAATCGATTCTCGCTGCATCACCGGGACTCGGGCTTACCGTGGAATGCATTGCTCACACGGTTGGTGGTGTTTCCCACAAAGGCTACGTCGCCCTGCGCTTGACGAACGCCGACGTCATGCCGGCGGACCTCGCTGATCTGACGCTACTTGCCGCGAAATATTCCAAGGCGGCTTTCGCGGCGCAGCTCAAGCCGCTTGCCGGAAGTTGTCCGTAAAGGGGCGGCTGAAAAAATGGCATTTCAATTCCGAGAATTTCAGTACATGCCGGTTCCGGTTCTCTCGGCCGTTGGGCGTGATGACGCGGCATCTACGTCGAGCGGCGTGCTCGTCGAGATCGGTACTGGAGTCGACGTTGACTTTAAAGGCGGCGTCTACGTGATCGGAGCTTCTGCGACCGTGCTCCCTGTTGCGGGGACATCAGCGACCGTCAAGTTCTTGGCGGGCGGTGACGTCGTCGCCGAGGTGACTCTCCCGCAGAATAATGGCGGGCGCATTGGCGGGCTTCGCATGCTCGATCTTTCTGGACACGAGACCCGACATCTCGCGTGGCAAGCCATGTCTGATGGATCTGCCGTGGTTGATCTCGTGGATCTTCACTTCATCGTGATGGCAATTGGATCTCCGCTGTCGTAAGGATCCGATCCGTCAGAGCAGCCTCATCCGGCATCAAGGGACCCTCCTCGCAACCAACGAAGAGACTCTCGTAACCAACGAAGAGACGAAGAGACTCTCATGCTTCGTCGCGCCGCTCGGCGATCGTTCGTGAGCTAGATGAGCTACAGCGATCGATGACCGATAAGTCGAAGCACCAACTAGCCGAAAAGTGGTTGGGGATCAACAAGCAGGATACGTTTAGGTGTGGCCGATATCAAGACAGTCGGAGGCAGTCTCGACTGCCACGACGACGGCTTGCAAAAGCTGTGACCCCCGAGGTCGTTGAGGTCGTAGTCGTGATCACTACCTACTTCTGAAGCGCAAGCTCGGCCGCTCGGCCGGGATCCGCACTTGCGCTCTTTGAACGTGCCGTCGTATGACGGATCAACGCTCCATGAAGCTTACGCGCGCTGGTCTTGATGCCGTCAACTTCGAGAAGATGTGCCCGTTCATCGGGGATTCGGAGTGGTTCTACGCAGCGCCTGGCCGCGAACATCATCGATTACTGGCGTATCTCTCGACGCTGTTCGATGGACGCACGATTTTCGACATCGGCACGCACTTCGGCGACTCGGCACACGCACTCGCGTACAACGAAACCAACCGTGTCCTCTCCTTCGACATTGTCGACAAGGTCTCGTCGAGCCGTCGCAAGCGGCAGAACATCACGTATCACCAGGCGGACCTGTTTGATCCAACTACGCGCGCGACGTGGAAGCAGGAGCTGCTTGGCAGCGCGCTAATCCTGCTAGACGTCGATCCTCACGAGGGCATTCGCGAGCATGATTTCGTGAGCTGGCTCGCGGCCAATGATTACCGCGGCATCATCGTGCTCGACGACATCTGGTACTTCAAGTCGATGCGAGATCGACTCTGGTACCGCATTGAAGATCGGTACAAGCTCGACGTCACGCACGTGGGGCACTGGTCCGGTACGGGAATCGTGTCTTTCCGCGAGGAGCTTGAATGTGAGGGAAGCTTTCGCGCCAGCGGCACGGCGAATTGGACGCTCGTCACCGGCTACTTCGACCTGACAAAGCAGTCCGACGCATCGACTGCGATCAAGTTGCGTCCCGCTCCGTACTATCTCGATGAGCACGGCACGTCGACGTTGTCGCTCGAGCAGAACCTTGTCGTGTTCTGCGAGCCCGAGACCGAAGCTAAGGTTTGGGCATTCCGTCCCAAGTATCTTCACGAGCGCACGCGTGTCGTTCCGCAGACGTTCGATGACTTTCCGCTTACGCGACATCGCGATCGAATCATCGCGAACCGCGGCGGTGGTCCGTGTCCAAGCGATCCTCGCAATACGGCGAGCTACTATCTGTTCTGCATGGCGCGCTACGCGATGCTGAAACGTGCCATTCGGGAGAACGCCTTTGCGTCGTCGCACTTTGCGTGGATCAACATCTGTATCGAGCGGATGGGCCACCAAAATCTTTCTCATCTGCAAGAGGCGATCGGACAACAGCGGAGCAAGTTCTCGACCTGCTACATCGATTATGTCGATAAAAAGACAACGCAGCGGTTGCCCGACAACTTCGGTCCGCGCTGTCGGGGACGTTGCTCGATGTGCAGCGGATTCTTCACCGGCGACGTCGAGCACATGTGGGCAGTCTGTGATCGCGTCGAGCTGAAGTTCATGGAGTGTCTCGAGCAAGGGTACGGCCACGCCGACGAGCAACTGATCAACTTGGTCTTCTTCGACGCGCCCGAATTGTTCGACTGGTACCTCGGCGATTACCAGGAGATGATCACGAACTACGCACGCGTCTATCAGCGTCCTGAGCGACCGCTACATCAAGTGATCAGACACAGCTACGAGGCGAAGGACTGGGACGTGTGCACGCGGGCATGTGATCTGCTCTGGGATTCGCATCAGCGTGGGGCGTGCTGCCTTATCGACGATGATCTGATCACGCTTGCGAAGATGCGCGCGGTCGCTCTTTTCCAGCAAGGAACCTCATGAAAGATCTCGACGAGCTTCTCAATGCGCACGCGAGCGACAAGCAGAGCCAAAATGGCTACGCACCGATTTACCACGCGCTGTTCAAGCATCTACGTGATCAGTCGATCTCACTTCTTGAAATTGGTATTGGGACGTTGATCCGCGGCGCCTACTGCTCGATGTACGGACATGATCTTCCCGGTTACCGCCCGGGCGCCTCATTACGTGCGTGGAGAGATTACTTTCCGAACGGGATCATTTATGGCCTCGACGTTCAGCCGGACACGATGATTGTTGACGAGTCAAGGATCATCACAGCACTCGTCGATTCGACAAATGCGGCTGCCGTGAAAACTTTTTTGATGAAGCCTTCTGGTTTCGACATCATCATCGATGATGGCGCGCACATCCCAAAACTTCAGGTCGAGACGCTCCGTAACTTCTACCCAGCGCTCAAGCCGAACGGTCTTTATGTGATCGAGGACGTAAACCGCGTGGATTCGAAACAGGAACGCATCTTGATCAATCGTAAAGTCGAGTTTGAAACTATCGTGGGTGACGCATTGTACTTCACAGTGAGTATGCCCAAGGCCGATGTCATCGTGATCTCTAAGCGGGATCGATAAGGGCGGCTCGGCATGGATGACGGGATCCCACCGATCTATTGCGTGTCGGCGCCGGGGAATGAACCGCGTCGGCTTCGTATGCGGCAGCGAATGACACAAGTCGGACTGTCATGCGATTTTCTAGCTAGTCCGCTGACAGCGGCCGACGTCAGCAAGCTCGTCGCGGCCACGGGACAATCGGAACCGACTGGACTGGATCTTCGAACGGCAGCCGTCATGCTGGATCATCTTGAGCTGATCCGCCGCTTCGTGCACGAGACACGCGCGGCACACGTGATCGTCTGCGAAGACGACATCTATCTACGCCGAACACTCAAGCAAGATCTCCCGTCGATTGTCCGGCAGTTCGATGCAAACGATTTGGACGTCTTGTTGCTCGGGTACCTGTGGCCGTGGCGAGAAGATAATGCCGCTGGCTATCAGCTTCATGACTACGACGACGATCTGTGGGGATCTCAGATGTATCTACTCTCGCGTCCGCACGCGATCCATCTGCTAGAGACATACACGCTTGCCTGGGCAATCGCACATTCGTCAGATTCGTCAGATTCGTCAGCGAAGCCATTCTCCCCCGACTGGATTCTCACGAAGGTGGGTCGGCGGGCCCGACTGTCTCCGATGGTCGCGGTGGAAGAAGGAGTGGTCCACACCACCCACGCCGGCCAGATTGAATTTCATCGTCGCTGTGCCGAGGCCCAGTATAACCCCGCGCTCTTCGTGTAAAGCCGCCGGTCATGCGCATCTCGCACGAGGTAGTACTCAATAAGATCGCGGATTACAGGATCTCATGGGAGCGCGACAAGCTGCTGACGTTGGAGAACTTCTTGGATCCGGAGGACGCGGCGGTCGTGTCCGACTTCCTAGAACAACGCGTTAGCAACGAGTGGGCAGTCTCGGCGTATCCGCATCACCCGAGCATCTACACGTTCAGCAGCACGCCCGAGAATCAGCTGACGATCGAGGCTGCTATCAAGTCGGCGACGAACGAATACGCGCGCGGAGGATTCGCCTATTACTTTCGACGCTACGAGCCAGCTGCCAACGACCAGTTCGACTTCCAGCATTTCGTCATGTCTACGCCGTGCTTGATGCTCCTTAAAGACGTGACGGGCCACGATCTGACGACCAGCATCTCCGTCTTTTGCAGCTGCTATTCTGCCGGCTGTTTTCTTTCCACGCACACGGACACAGGGCGCGGCAAGATCGCCTTCGTTTACAACGCGACAAGAACCTGGGATCCAAACGACGGTGGACAGTTCCAGCTCTTGTCTTCGCAGGATTGGTCGAAGGTCGTGAGGACCGTACAGCCCACGCACAACAGCCTGACGTTTTTTGACGTTGAAGGTGATGGCGTTCCACACCGAGTGCTGCCCGTGGCGCCCACGACGACGGCCCGTCGGCTTGCCATCTCGGGCTGGTTGATTTGATGAGGACTCTGCCATGAAGAAACTTGCCCTCGTCACCAGTTTCTACGATCTCGTCAAGCGCGGCAGTACGGATCATCGCACCGCCGACTGGATGTACGCGAACGCGGATTTCGTGCTCGGGCTCGATCGCGAGCTGGTGATCTTCACCGATCCCGAGCTGGAGGATGATCTGCGCAAACGCCGTGGGAGACGGCCCACGAAGATCGTGTCGGTGCCCTTCGAGAAATTGCTTCGCTCGGATCGCCTCGCCGCCGCGGCGCGAGGCGATCTACAGCATAACGCCCGCAAGACGAAGGTGACGCCGGCCTACGTCCAGCTCATGTGGGCAAAGTACGCGATGCTGGAAATGGCGCTCGAAATTACGAATGGCAGCCACGTCGGTTGGATCGACATGGCGATCACGCACGTCGCCAAGCTCCCACCAGACGGCGTTGACGTGTTCGCTGACCCATCTGATCGTCCGCGCGTCCACGTGTTGCGATGTTTCTCCAAGCGGGATGTCGACGCCGCCGACTACTGGCGAAACGTGCAGGGGCATCTCGCCGGCGGTCTTGTCGTGGGCGCGCGCTCTCACATGCGCGGCCTCGTTCGTGATTTCTGGCAGGCCGTGGATCGCGCGATCTCGATGAGCCTTGCTCCACTCGACGAGGGCTTACTGTCCTACGTCGTCGGTCAGCGGCCTTGTGAGTTTTCGTACAGCTACGGTGACTACGAAGACATTCTCCGAAATCACGATGCGCCGCGAGGCGGTGAAGCTCATCGTGACTGGATCGGCTTTGACTCCAGACCCCTCGTCGATGATGGGATTCAGAGTCAGCACCCCGTGAAAAAGAGTCAGCCCCACTAGCCCGCCCGCTTCCATCGCGAGCTGATAGCCGGATCCGATAAAAAGGGCTCAGATGCGGGATCCAAGGTCCGGGGTCCGGGGTAGCAGAAAAGCGGCGGTTTTCTTCTAGCTCCAGTAGAATCGGGGCATGCACGGCTACAGCTACGGCTACGGCTACGATCCGCGTGTCGGTCAAGACTATGATCCGTCCCCACCACGCCTTCAAGCCTACGCGAAGCGTGCGCAGAGCCTGGTAACGGCGATGGCCGCGCAACGACCGACCACGCCTTTCTTCGTATGGATCCTCGATGCGGATGGGCGTGAGTACGTACATCCGTTCATGTCTCACGATGAGATGGGAGCCTTCCTACGCCGGAAAAGCCAGCCGAGCCGCAACTTTTACTACATGGCGCTCTTCAACAGGACAGGCTCTGTTTGGCCTGCACCGGAATCCACGGCTTACGGCTGTCACGCACCCGAATGGAATACGTGGCCCAGTGAATTTCCGCAGCAGCCTGGACCTTGCCCCAGCACTGTGTCCGGTTGGCCGGCCGTTGGACAGACCTCGTCTACTCCAAGCGCGCAGCTCTTGGCTGCCGTCGTCGCTTTCATCAACCAGGGACAAGCACCTGGCGCGACCTCTCCATCGTTATCGTCTGAGGTGTTGGCGTCGCTTTCTGCGGCAGCTCGCCACATTCTCAATTCAGCGCACGAGGTCTTCTACAGGGACCAGCCAGGTCTCGTTGCAAAGCTTAGAGCGTGGGCCGTCGGTCAATTCGCACCCAACGAGATCGTTCACCCGCAGCTCATTGCAGCACAGCTCTTGTGGGCGGAAACCTGGAAACAAGGGTCATGACCCGTTTCCTGCTGTACTTTCCACCTTCGCCGATGGATTTTTAAACACCGGATCGACGCTGCTAATCGGAACGAAGAGCAGCGCTCCAGCGCTCGCGTTTCACCTCTACGGTGCAGGTACAGGTGTTTTTTCATCGTACGTGCTCGACGGCAACTCGGCGAGTTCTCCATCAACCCACGCATCGACGAATCGCTTTATCTCGGCGAACTTCTCGATAGCCTCGGGTGACAATTCATCGAGCCTTGCTTCCCGTGACTGCGTTGGCTCGAATAGACGAATCGCGATTCTGATGGAGATTTCGCTTTCGGTGTTTCCGGTCGACTCATCTTCTACGTTGGTCATGAGGGGCCGCAATTCGCAGTACCACCCGCTCGGTTCGGTCGGTGATTTCTGGCCGAGGTAGTATTTACGTATTGCGTGCTTCTCAAGGTCACGCATCCACGTGAGGTGCAAGTTTGCCACGGCGCGATGTGCGCGCTCGATGACGCGTGCTGTACTCATGGAAGTCCTCGTCTCATGGCTCATTACTCGATCACCGTGAACGCTCCACACCAGCTCAGCCAGCTCGACGATCGTGCCGGCGAAAGAAACGATCGTCGTCGCGTCTTCTGCGCGGTCGTAGCCGAGTTCGCCCCGCATGCCGCTGTGGATCTGCCGTGCTAACTCGATCGTGGCGCGCGTCGTCGTATCAGTCATCGCACACCTCCACGTGTTTTTCGTACGACTGTGCCATCGCCGCGCTACCCTGCCCGTTCATCGCGGCGCGCTCCCACGCTTCTGGCTCTCCTGGGATGACTTGGACCAAGTATTAAGAAGCTCAGCAGCGTGCTCCATGTCTTCGATGACAACTTCGTGAATCTCTGATGGCGGCGGTGATGAGCTGTACTCGTCGGGCACAGGTTGTGCCTGGGTCTCCTTGATACGTTGACCACGACACGTCGACAGATCGGAAGAGATGACTCCGAGTTCGCATGCCCGCTGGATAGCAGTGGCCATTCCACGCGCGCGAAGAACCATCACGCCGATCGGTCTGCGCTCACCGAGAATCTGAAGCACGTACCAGCACTCGGGTTGGTCCAGCTCGCGGAGAACGCGCACCTTTAGTGTGTCCATATTATTACCATCCGGGCAGACACGTGGAACGTGGCTCCTAGCTCACGGCAGTAGGACGGTAGGGACGTCTTTGTCGTCGGCTACACCCGGAAAGGTTGCCATCAGCGCTGCCCATTCAGCATCTGTGTAGTAACTGCGGATGTGATCGTTCATGCGGGTTTGGGCCGCCATGACATCAGCGTCACTTCTGTCGTGGATCTCTAGGTGGCCACAGCCGCAGGTGATATGGCCATTATCGAAACTCTTGAAGTAGTGCTCTCTCATTTGCCTTCCGTAGCGCGGGGATGTTGGCTCGGGGATCGGGGAGCGTTGGTCAGATCGCTTGAGGCGGAGCCATTTGCAGCAATCATCGACAGACTTCTCCGCCCCACCTCTTGCAACCGACGCTGGTATTCGTCAAGTTCGTGCTGCTCGATGGTCGTTCCTGGCGGTTTGTTTCGGAAGAACTCTTGAACCACGCGACGAAGGCGTTGGCGATGCAATTCATCAGTCATCTGTCATCTCTCGATTCTATCGACATGATGCTCGGGGCTCGGGGTTGGAACCTGGAACCTGCACATCGAACGTCTCCGTGGCATTGCGATGTCGGATGCGAACTCTGCCGCGCCATGAGTCTTTGCGCTCCGTGCCCACGAGTTTGGCGGCGACCTCGAAAGCCTCAGCGTACGTGCGGTGACCAGCACTGACGGTCGTGTGCTTCATGAGATCGCCATCCCAAACGTTTGGACCACGCGACCATCGCGAACGATGGCGATCCCACGACTGCCTGCGAGCGCGTCCCGCATCGTGTCCCAGTAGTAGAAGACGTCGCCTTGATGATAGACATCGCGGATGAGCGGTACAGGCTGCCGCTTGCCCTCGAAATCGATCCAGCTCGGACCGCCCGCGCCATAGCGCTGGAACAGCGCGGCGTCATATCGCCATGGATCGAAGTCGGGACGAGCAGCAAGCACCTCTGGTGTGAGCGGAAAGAGCGTCAATCCTTGGTGGAAGATCGCCCTCTTTTGCACACCTTGAAGACCGTATTCACCGCGAGCCACTGGACGGCTCCGTACGCAGCATACCGAGAAGTTCCTCCGGATCGCGGCCGACCTTTCCGACGCTTCGTGGATGATCCGGATAGCGGATTACGTCGAGAGCCTCATCATACTGGCGAAGGATCTTCGCGACGGCCTCGCCGCCGCCCACGATGCTTGCATGTTGCGCGTACCAGTCGCACACGCGGCGAGCGCGCCCGACGTATGCGTAGTCTCCGTCGAATCGAGCCCCGCACGTGCAATCGATGATCGAACTGCGGTTGCCAGGACCGCCCATGATCGTGCGCATGAGTCGTGGCGAGTGATAGGTCGTCGGTTCGCGTTCAGGAGCATCGTCGGACGGTTGAACGGCATTGCCGACCCGAATGTCCTTGATGATCCAGTTGTCGGTGGTCATGTCCATTTCATCCCACGCTTCGTACCGACAACGCCGATGCCGATGATCGCGGCGAGCGCCGCGACGAGAACAACCGCGCCCTTGGTTCCGACGTCGACCTTTGGCTGTGACTTGGTGTCGAACGCGTCGGGGTCGTAATACACGGATCTGGAACCTGGCATTGCGCGAGAGATATCGCGGACCGTCCGCGCTTGACTAGCGTCGTCACCTACGAGTGAAGCGCCTCCTCGAATCGTCACGCTCGGCGCCGACGTGTCGAGCCCCCACGAGGCACCGGCATCCATCTTGAGTTGGTTGAAACGTCCGGCCCAGCTCAGTAGGACAAGCGCTGCCGCACGATCCATCGTTCCAGCGAGTAGCTGCTCGCGCGCGACATTCCATGCTTTGACGAACGGCAACCAGTACGTGAACACGAACCGGGATTGATCGAGGCCCTCGCCAGGTTTCTGACCAGCCGCGCGCCAGTCGGTCTGGTACTTCGCGGCGTAGTCACGATCGGCTTGCTGGATCGCCGCATCTAGCTCGTCGACGCGCTCGCGGAACACGACGGCGTAGCTCCGATAGGTGCCCGTAGCTTCGGGCAAACGTGCGCCGTTACCGACGAAAGCAGGACCATATTCACCGCGGGCCATGCGACCTCCGTTCAGCTTTTAGCAGCGACCTATTCCACAGAATCACGTTCAAACTGAGGGCTAGCCAGATTTCCACGCGCTTCGTCACGCTGCCTTGGACTTGGCGACGATGTACTTGCTGATCACCTTCTGAACGCTCGACGGGATTTTGATGCCGAGGTCGAGCACGAACTCAGCAAGGATCTCGGCGTCTGTCTTCTGATGTACGGGCTCGGCGACGAGACCCTGCTCTCGCATCACCGCGCGCACTGACTTGTTCTGCAATACGGCCGACTGCACGACGTCCGTTTGCTGCTGACGCGTGAGGCCGACGACCTGACGAACAGACGTGAAGCCACCGACGGACTGCCACGTAGTCGCATCCTTCACGACGCTCGCGACGTTCGCACGTAGGACCAACTCCTGTGCGACGTGCTCGGCCAAGCCGAGTTCGATGTCGCACCACTTGATCAACTGCTTGTCAGTGTCGAACTGTTCGCGAAGCTCACGAGCGAACTGCGTCGTCTCCCAGTCCAATTCCTTTTTCTTTCGCTGGATGACCTGCCACCGCTTTGTGAATTCGATGGTTTTCCCTGGCTTTATCACTTGGCGCTCGCTTTCCTGAGTTTGTTGATCTGCTCCGGCGAGATGCCCGGCAGCAGCTTGATTACTTGCCTGCGTTGCCGCTGGTACGCGGTCAGCTTCGCGCGGTTCTGGATGCGGTAGTCACGCATCTGCTTCTTGCGTGCTCGTGGATCGCGCCAATAGCGGGCACGCTGCTTTGCCGTCAGCTTGCCGCGGTTATCGCGACGGTAGCCACGTTGATACGGCTTCTGACGTCCACGGATCTCGTCGCGATGTTCGTGGTAATAAGCGCGATGGTAGGCGCGCAAATCGTCGCGCCGCATCTCTCGCTGGTCGGCGTAGTACACGCGAAGGTGTTCACGTGAGCGCTCGCGCCATGCGTCTTCTTGGCGCTGCTTATTGGCCTGCTTGCACGTCGCACGCCCGCACGTCTTCTGCCACCTGACGACGCGAGGGTCGGCCGCGTAAAAACGGCCACAGGCGGCACAACGTTTGGCTGTCACAGCAGCACCATTTCGCGTTCCCCTACTATAACAAAATGCGTCCAAAACGCCGCGATTTGCTACCTCATTTCACCAGCTTCGGGACCGCTTCGCGGGGCCGATCCTCGACGACGGTCTCCTCGTCGGTTAGCTCGAAGGTGAGTCCTCCGTACCACTGCTCGAAGGCGGCTCCGTCATCCGGCGGCATCGCAGCGAGCGAGTCTCGGCCGCGGGCACCATTCCAGGCAGCGATGGCAAGGATCAGTGGGGGACAGCCCCAGTCCCGGCGAGCCGAAGCCATCGCCTTGACGCGCGTTTGCCACCAGACATCGAACCTTGAAATCTCCGTGCCGGTCATCGCCCACGCGGCACGGGCGAGGTCACGACGTGTCAAGAAAGCGATCTCGGGTGCCGTCGCGTATTCGAGATTGTCGTGGTCAGAAGGAGTCGCTGCTGTCCACATTTGGCCGACGCCCACCCCGCCGAGTCCTCCCCTGAGGACCATATTCCGGGGAGTGTTCTTGGCGACGATCCACGTGTGCCGGTTCCCGCGAAGTCCAGGGCCGTTCTCGAAGAAATCGACGAGATTGTCGGTTTGCTTCTGCGAGGGTGTCTTCGCGTCGACAATGAACAGATCCATCTCGTCGTCGATTTTCACGATGTCCCCTTTTGCGCGCGCTTTAAATCGTCCCTGGTCACAGGATCTTCTTCGTGAGAGTTCGCCACACGCGGTCGAAGGCGGCTTCGGAGTCCTCGTTACCGGCACAGCGGTACGAGATGACGCGAAGCGCGTCGTTGAGCGCGGTGACCATGTCGGTATGACGAGCTATGGCTGCATGAATGTCGCGGTCCTGCACTTCCAGCGTGGTGCTGTGCGCCTCCTCCGTCTGTGAACACGCTGCCTTGCCCATCGCGGCTTCGTGGCTGACAGAAGCCTTCGGGCACGGCTGCGCCTCCGCCGTCTCCTCGGCTTCCGCCTGCGCGAGATACTCCATAGCGGCGACGATGGCCGCTTCTAGCAGCTTATGCGTGGATACGCCCTGAGGCATTCCGAGCGCGATGAGGTCGCCTAGCGCAACCGAGCACGCGTGACGAAGCTGCTCGATGTCCTCGCGGAGGAGCCTTGCTGAGCGTGTTGCGTACTTCGCGTTGTTGAGTGCAGTCGTTTCGTCTATGCCGCTACCGGATCTCGCAAGCGCGAGTAACGCTTCAAAAATCTTTCGGCGGACCCTGCGGCAGTGATTAGAGTCCCGCATGTTGTGCCACGTGAATTCCTCGGCGATCTGATCGCCGGTTAGTTCAGCGGTTTCTCCGTCAACTTCGATTTTGATCTTCAAGACTCCGCCCTCTGGTTGGGTGTCAGCCGAATAAGCATGGTTTCATTCCTGTGTTTGGTGCGTTTGGTGCTTGTGCGCTTGTCCGACCTCGATCTTGACCGCAGCGCGGTACGCCAATTCTATGAGTCCCCAGCCCGTGAGAGGGAACGTGGCGACCAGTCCATCGAGCACTCCTTCTAAGAGCACGCTCACCAGGATCGCCTCACCGAGAGGATCCTCTTTCGCGTCCGGGGGTCGCGCGATCATCTTCTTGAGTTGAGCACCGAATTCGAGCGCGAGCGCGAGCGTCTCTCGATAGAGCTTGGACTTCGTATAGTCGATCATGATTCTGACCTCCTGATGTTTCTTGAATGTCTTGGGTACGAATTACTTCACAAGCTTGAGCACGGTCTCGCGCGGCCTGTCCTCGATGACGGTCTCCTCGTCGACGAAGTCGCTCTCGTCGGGTGCCCGCCCGCAGTGCGGACACGCGCGGGGTGCCAGGACTGCGCCCGAGAGCAGGTCGTCGATCGACACGTCGGTCAGCCGCGCGACGGAATACGCGAGGCGCGCGGTCACGTCGCGCCCGCGCGCGTTCACGACCTTGACGAGCGAGTCGGCCTTCATGTCGAGCGCGTCGGCGAGCGGTTGCCAACCGCCGACCTTGAAGCGGAGGAAGCGGAGCGCGGTCCGCACGTGCCGCTGCTCTTTGTCGGTGAGCTTCACGCCTTCGCTCCGAACGAAACCTCGATGCCGAACTCCTCCACCATGTGCACGATGCGCTGGAGATTGTGCAGGAGGCACATGCACAGGATCTCGTTCACCTGTGCGTCGGCGAGCTTGCAGCGCAGGACGCCCGAGAAGTTGCGCTTGAGCATCGAGACCACCGTCTCGGCGTTCGATCGGTGGTGGTACTTCTTCATGAAGTCCTCGGCCTTGAGGGTGAAGTGCGCCCACATCGTCCGCCAGTGCGGCGACTTGCTCGACATGCCGACGGAGTTGGACTTGAACGGGATGAGTGGCGTGGCGCCTGCGTCGACGATCGCAGCGAGGTTGTACTTCGCGAGGTACGCCTTGTCGGCGCTGATCTCCCGCATGTCGTGGAGACGATCTGCTTGCGTGATCATCTCGGGCAGCACCGGGCAGTCGGCCTCGCTCGACACCTTCACGCCCGCGATCACGTGCGTCGCGGTGCCGCAGAGGAAGTGCAGCTTCCTGAACAGGTGCTTGCCGCGCTCCTTCTTGTGCTTGACGTCGAACCAGCGCTTGTAGGTCACCGTGGGAACGCCCGTCGAGTCGGCCGCGTACTGGCCGCAGATCGCCTCGATCGCGGCGAGCGGTCCGCCGCTCTCCTCGACGAGCTGCACGAGCACGTCGGTCAGGGCCTCGTCCTCCAGCGCGCGGATGATCGTGTTGTGGTCCCACACGCGCGAGAGGTGGCCGCGCTCGAAGGCGTCCTTAATGTCCTTCTCGGCGCGACGAGTCGAGAGCAGCGAGTAGACCTTCGTCGCGATCGCGTAGATCGCCTCGCGACGCGGCATCGGCTTGCGGCCCGGCTTGCCGGCCGGGCGCTCGGGCTCGTCGACGTACGCCTGGCAGAGCCAGTAGAGGAGGTACGGGACGCGCTCGCGCTCCGTCGTCTGCGCCGCGTTGTACGCGCGCCAGTCCTGCTTGTACGTCTTGCGCTTCTTCTTCTCGGGAAGCGCGACCTCGCCTGTCTCCGTGTTCACGGCGCCCTCCTGTTCCCATGCAAGCCAGAAGAGAACGGCCTCTTGGTGCTTACAGTGGATGCCCAGCGGTCCGCGCTCGGAATGATCGGGACAGGTACACGTCTGCTTGACGATGTCGACGACGTAGCTGGGTACGTTGCTGTTCGACGCCGAGGGAACGACGTACCGTGCGCCGAGCTTGCGAATACCTCCGCGTCGGGCGATCTCACGACCGCGCTCCTCGCGGGTGGTTGTGAGGGGCTGGAACTCGGTGGGGGTGGCGATGGCTGCCATGGGATTAGTATTACCATGATAATGGCCACGCGCAAGCCCCTTGACTCTAGGTTTAGTTTGGGAATAGTAAGGCCATGGTATCTAAGCCGAAAAAGAGGCAGGTCGGGCGCCCTCGCTATCTCAAGGACGCAGACAAGCGCGAGACGATCGTGCGCGTGCTCACGACCAAGTCCGAACACGCCGAGTTGAAGGAGGCGGCAGCGAACGCCGAAACGAGCGTGTCGAACTGGCTGCGATCCGTCGGTCTTGAGCGGGCACGGGCACTTGCTGCCGAAAAAGAGTCGGCACGGGATCAGGAGAAGAAGTGATAGAGTGTGATCAGTCATCGACGCGGCTTTCTTCGCGGAGGTGACGGGCCGACCCGAGGTTCCAGCTCGGTAGGCCAGTTACTGCGTTGTGGAGGTTGTGAGGTCGTGGGGTGACGGGTTTGGTGGATGGGGCTGCTACAGGCTCGGCACCTCCTTCACCACGCGATAGCGTGCGCCGTCGACGCGCTCGACGAAGCCGCGCTTCTTCGCGGCGGCGAGCCACTGCGAGACCTTGTGGGGCGTCTCACCGAGGCGAAACGCGATCTCGCGCGGCGGTAGCGACTCCTTGGCCGCCTGCATGACCTTGAGCATCCGCAGCTCGTTGTCGCGGCTATCTTGCCGCGTGGCAGGAGGCATGGGCTTGGATCGCTCCAGCGCCTTGATCTGGCGATCGAGATCCGCGCGCTCTAGTGCGTAGAGACGATCGCAGAGGTCGATCTGCTTGCGGAGGGTGGCGAGAAGTACCTTCGACATCTCGTCCACAGTAGCGACGAGATTCTCAGCCGTCGAACCGCAAATTGTCGAATTTATTGCATATTTGCTACCCTAACCGGCTCGGTAGCAAAACGTGTCTCCAGTCGCGATTCCGCTACCGCGTCGGCACCCGTCGGTGATACCGCCACAGCTCCACCTGCAAAGACTTGGGCACGTAGTGGATGCCACGAGCGGCGAGCTGCTCGTGAGCGTCATCCGCGCTGACATCGAGCTGGATCATCATGTCGACGATCGCGCGCAAACCGAGGGACGGAGGTCTGCCCTTGCGTGCGTCGCGGCGCCTACGTAGTCGCGCGACCTGATCCTCGTGTTGCTCGACACGAAACTTCGTCCAGTGAGCAGCGTCGAGGAGGATCGCGGCCTGTTTGCGGAGGATCCTTGGCGTGTCGAGCTTTTTTTCAGCGAGTTGCTCAAGTAACCACATGGCGATGGCGAGGTGCTCTTTCGTGTACCCCTTAGCATGGAGGCGGCCTCTGACAGTCTTCCCGGCGTGCTCGAAGGGCCGCACGTGAGCGACCCGATGGAATTCGCTCAACCGCTCCAGGTAGTCAGCACTCCGATGTGCCGCGTACCCCTCGCGTTCAAACTCGGCCGCGAGTTGACGCGCGATCAGGCGATTGGGCTTCGTGTCGAGCCAGCGCTTCTGCTGGATCTCGTCGATGTGCTTGTCCCAGTCTGCCGGCCGCAACTTGCGGGGCTGTCGTTGCCTGCGCTGGCGCTGGGTCACCCGCGGAGATCATCGGCCGCTTCGATCGGCTGCCCAAGAAAACGGCAGGCTGTACGACGCTTCGCGTCTAGCGTCGTGCGGAAGCGTAGTGCCACTAGAACGCGGTTAAGAGGCACTCAGAGGCAATTACGAGGCGCCGAACGGTCTATAGTCAAAGCCGACTGGATCGTCTTGGACGCGAAATCGCGAGGATTACCGGCTCTCATGGAATCGCTACCAGTTACTAAGCACGCCAACAAGAGCGATGATCAAAAGCCGCTACTCGGCTTGGTCATGATCGTCAAGAACGAAGCTCGGCGCATCTCCGAGGTCCTTGCGTCGTATCGGCCCTACATCGATACATGGACGATTCTCGACACAGGATCGACCGACGGCACGCAGGATCTGATCCGCGGCGAGATCGTCGGAATTCCCGGCACGCTCTACGAAGAGCCGTTCGTAGATTTCGCGACGAGCCGCAATCGTGCCCTCGAGCTGCATGGCGCCTCGACCGTGTTTTCGATCATGCCCAACGGGGACGTGCTCTCCGGCGGCGCCGAGCTGTGCTCCTTCCTCGAAGCGCACCGACTCGATCACGCGGGGTCGTATCGCGTTCGGATCTCGCCCGGTCACTACTACCACCCGCTCGTCATGCGCTGTGGGGCAGGCTGGTGCTACAAGTGGCGGACGCACGAGTGCGCGACGGGTCCGAACGCGGGTCCTCAGATTCCCGGCGTGACGGTCTTGCGAGATCGCGGATCGCGTACCGACGCCGAGTGGCGCCAGCGCTGGGAGCGAGATCTCGATCTACTCAATCGCGATCGAAAAGAAGATCCGAGCGATCCAAGACCCTACTTCTATCTGGGCCAGACGCATGAATGCTTGGGTCAGCACGCAGAGGCGCTTCCATTCTTCGAGCGCCGCGCCGAGATGGGCGGCTACTTCGACGAGGTATACGAGGCGAAGTTTCGCATCGCCAAGATGAAGGAGAAGCTTGCCCGTCCGTGGGCCGAGATCCAGCAGGCCTATCTAGAAGCGTATGCGCATGACCCGCGGCGGGCCGAGCCGCTCTACGCGATTTCCCAGCATTGGTACGACAAGGAGATCCACGCGATCTCGCGCCTCTTCGCGGTGGCCGCGGCCGAGACGCCCAAACCGCCGACAGATCTCTTCCTCGACGAGGAGGTGTACACCTGGAAGTCGGCCGATCGCGCGGCGATCTCGTCCTTCTACACAGGGCATAAGGAAGATTCCCGTTACTGGGCAGATATCGCGTTGAGCTGGAGTCCCAACGACGAGCGCCTCCGGTCGAATCGCGCGTTTTCTTCGGGGAGCGTCAGCGAGCTGTTTGGCGCCACCGTGCGCGCTATCGAGTTCTCGCCGGAGCCGGGCTGGAGCGCGAGTAACCCGTCAATCTTCTGCGATGGCGAGAAAATCCGCTGCATCGTCCGCACCGTGAACTACAAGATCGTAAACGGATCATACGTCACGCCTTCCGGTGACGTCGTCCGCGAAGACGGTCCGTACAAGGGTTGGCAGGTGATCCGGACGCGCAACTTTCTTCTAGATCTCGACACTGATCTCAAGACGACGCGCACCGTCGAGATGGTGGATAAAACCGGCGCTGCCCGGACGAGCTATCCCATCCATGGCTTCGAGGACGCGCGGCTGTTCGCGTGGAATGGATCGTGGTGGGCGTCGGCAACGGTCTGCGACTTCACCGAGGACGGTCGCCGCGAGATCGCGCTGCTCCAGATCGAGGATGACGGCACCATCTCGCGCGCCGAGCCGCTGCGGGGCCCGTGGAGCGTCCATGTCCAGAAGAATTGGATGCCTCTCGTCGATGGCGACCAGGTGAAGTTCATCTACGCGACGAGTCTCGACGGCGACGTCGGCTCGACGACGATCTTTGACCTCGTCGAAGCGGACGACACCGAGGCGCGCCCGCGCTACTCGGTCCTCTCGCCGGCTGGCGCGTCGTATGGGCACGGGCGCCTCCGTGGCGGGTCGCAGGCGGTGCGCGTCGACGGCGGCTGGATCTTCGCCGTACACGACGTTGCGTTTCCGGGATCGGGCCGGATCTACCTCCACAGGTTCGTCGCGATTGACGATGACCTCCAGCTCGTGTCGATGACGGATCCCTTCTATTTCGAGCAACTCGGGATTGAGTTCTGCGCTGGCCTCGCGTGCGTCGACGACAAGCTAGTTGCGAGCTACGCCGTCAACGACGGGTCGGCGCGCCTGGGAATCTTCGACCTGGCGCGCATCCGCCGCGCCCTGCGCAAAGACTTCGTGATCTGACGATCTGATCGGTGTCTGGCTATCGGGTCCGACGCGTGCGATAACGAGGCCATGACCCAGGTGGCCGTCGCGACAGATCCCCTGATGCAACTCGTGGCGGACTGCCGCGAAGAGCCTGTGGTGTTTGACGGCGTCTGCCCCGAGCTCTGCGACCAGCTCGCGCAGATCATTTTGGGCCGGATGCAGAGCGATCGCGGTCGTAGGACCGGATCGATCAACGTCGGCGGGTGGAAGTCGGGCGAAGACTTTTTCTCGTGGCCTGACGCTGCGGTGCAGGAGCTCCGGCGCACGCTCGCCGAGCTGGTCGGTGCACGATCGCCGGTCGCTTGGGCCATGGTGAACCGCGCGGGGAGCCAGCACCCGCGGCACCAGCACCGCGTCGCGATCTTGTCGGGCGTGTACTACGTCTCGGCCGGCAGCCCGGACGCGATCACTCCGACGGTCTTCGAATGCCCGTGTGACGGTCGGTCCGCGCGCGCGTCTGATTGTTACAAGTTGGAGGTCGACCCGCACCCAGGCCGGCTCGTCGTCTGCCGCGGCGAGACGTGGCATTCGCTTCCGCGCTATACTGGAGATCTGCCGCGGATCACGGTCGCGTTCGACGTGCGACGGTAGTTGCGCGCGTAGTCGCCGATTTCTTGCCCTGCTCAGACGCATGGGTCTAGCATTGACCTATGGCCGAGATCACCAGGCGCGTTCTTGACTGTTTGGACGACTGCGAAGGCGAGCGCGGCGAGCGCGGACATCGAGGTCACCGAGGTCACCGCGGTCACGATGGTGACACGGGACCGACGGGGCCGACTGGGCCTACTGGGCCGACTGGATTGACGGGCGCTACAGGCTCGACGGGCTCGACGGGCCCCGGAGGATCGGCCGCCTACGGATACGCCGTGGCAGACGGGAGTCAGACGGTTGCGGGCGGCGACGACGTCGTCTTCAACTTGGGCGGGACGCCGTTTCCAAACGTCGGAATGATCGTGCCCGCTCCAGGCGGAACATCTTTCGTCGTGCTCACCGACGGAGACTACGAGTACAACTTCTACATCTGCGGCTTTCACGATCTTCCGGCGGGCACGGGACTTCAGTTTGCGATCGCCCTGAATGGCACGTTGCAGGGTTCGGCGCATGAGTTCTCAAGCGACAACAACGTCGACTCTCAGGTCGTCCGCGGCCAGGGCATCATCAGCATCGGTGTAGGGACGACGGTCACGCTGCGCAACCGCACTGGCGTCGGGACGGTGGCCGTGCTCGCTCTCACGGCGGGTGCCGAAGCTGGCGCTGCCGCGACGCTCTCGTTGAAGAAGCTCTCGCCGTAAATTCAGCGGCTGACGCGGGCACGGATCTCGTCCTCGCCGAGGACATAGAGCGCGAGCGCTCGGTGGTTGCCGTCGGTGATGGCATAGGTCCTGAACGGCGTGGCTTTGATCTCGATGCCGCTTCCGTCGAGCGCGTAGATCTCGTCGCGACCCTTGTCGACGAACCACCGAATGGCCTCGCGCTGTGCGGCCCAGCCCTCGTGCCGCGGGACGTCCCTGCCCTCGTAGGCGCGCTTGACCCGGCTCGCGAGGTGGATGAAGGGCAGGTTCTGGAGCGTCGGGAAGCCGAACACCTCGCGGAAGCCCCACCGCCTCCCGCGGTGGCATCCGATCTCGCGGTGGTTCAGGACCAGGCGCGAGAACGGCACCGTGATCGCCTTGGACATCGCGTGAAGATATAGCTCGGATCGATCCGCGATCTGCGTTCGCCGGACATCGGTGGACGCCGAAGTCAAGAAATTGGCACCCGAAGTCCTGGAGCCGTTCGTTTTCTTGCCTCGTCTACGCGGGCGGACTAGCGTGGATCATACTATGGGACACATCCTCAATCCTGGTTTCTGCGGCGGCTGCGGGATCTGTAGCGACTGCGAGGGCGAGCGCGGCGAGCGGGGTAAGCGCGGCAAGCGGGGTCACCGAGGCCACCGAGGCCACGACGGCCAGGACGGCCAGGACGGTGAGACAGGCCCGACCGGCCCGACGGGACCGGTGGGATCACCGGTGACCGCGTCGGGGGGTCTGCTCAAGTTTTCTGGGACGGCGGCACCTGCGGTGGAAGGCTCGCCCATCGTCAGTTTCCTAGAGGACTACGGTGCAGGCGTTTCCAGTTTTCAGGGAGTGACGCCGGTCAGCACTGCTCCAGCTTATCCAGTTGCTGTCGCGCGCAATCTGCGAAATTTGGCGACGAATCTGCTGACTCTATTCTTCGTGCCAGATGGCGGTCAGTTCGTCATCGAGTTGGTCAAGAACTTGGCGTCGACGCCCGTGGTGATCGCGACGATTACGTATGCCGCCGGCGATCCCGGCGGTATCAAGTCCGTCCTCTTTGGTCCCGAACCTTTCGCGATCGAAGACACGTTCGATCTTAGAGTCACCGCCTCGGGAACTATTGTGGACGTCGCTGATTTCTCAGCGACGGTCGGCGTTGAATAGTCGAGTGCGGAAAGAAGTCCCGTGCGCAAGTCCACGATCATCGATAAGCCCTGGGGCCACGAATTTATCTGGGCGTCGACAGACCGTTACGTCGGGAAGATCCTGCACGTGCGCGCGGGCGAGGCGCTCTCGCTCCAGTACCACCGTGTGAAAGACGAGACCGTCATGGTGCTCTCGGGGCGCCTTCGGTTCGAATTCTTCGCCGAGGGCGAGGTGCCGAGCGTCCGCGAGCTCTCGCCCGGCGAGCCGTTCCACGTCATGCCCGGACTGCGCCACCGGATGGTCGCGATCGAGGACACCGACGTGCTCGAGGTGTCGACGCCCGAGCTGGACGACGTCGTGCGGTTGGAAGATCGATACGGTCGGGCCCCCGGGATCGCGTCATAGTGCTGTTCGTGCGCATGGTCGGTTAGTATCGCCGCATGGCGCTCACGCTTCCCGCCGACGCTGGTGAGCCGATGTCGGCGAACCTGATCGCAGGTGCCGTCGTCAAGCATCATAGGTTCCGGGCCGTCACGCGTCAGGTGTCGCTCCGCAACACTGGTACGAATACGCTGTGGCTCTCTCTCGACGAGGGTCAGAGTTGGTTCGACGTCGCGGCAGGTACGTCGTGGGAAGATCGCGCGAGTACCAGGGAGATGTGGTACTGCACGCAGCTCGGCAGGACACTGTTCATCGTGATTGGCTTGGCGCTCATGTCCACGGACCCTTTGCGGTCGTCGCGGGACGAGGACGGCGACCGCGCGCGCACACCAGCGAACTCGCGCTCTGGTCGACGACTACTGCCTTCGCGCTTGCCGCAGAACCGGAGGTAGTTTTATTCCATTCTCGCACTATCCAAAGACCGTAAACAACATCGTCTTCGCGTGGGTTCAGCCCGCGCCCCCCGATGTCGATCCTAAGAAGGGACGACCCAATTTCTTGGGCGGAAGGTTCTCGGATCTGAATTTGTTCAAGGAGCCGATCGGTCCCGGCCAGTTCGTCATTGGCTGCCACGATGCGCAGCCATTCACGCGCTTCTATGGATCTGTTGCGTGCGATCAGCCTCTCGACGTGAGTCTCACGTTTTCGAACGACGAGGTCGACGACAAGGGTAACCCAATCAACGACGGCAACCTCGGCGAGCTCCACTACGACGCGCAAGGAGCACGTCAGCTTTATGATCCAGCCAAGCAGGAGCAGACCGGAAAAATATTTTCAATGATCTTCGGACGCTGGATCCGTATCGAAGCTAAGAACATCGGCAACGAGGCCCCGACATTCTTGCGCCTTTACGTCAGAGGATCGGTTTTCTAGCGGTGCGCTGCGAGATCAAGTCGCCGATCGCAGGCAGCGTACTCTCGCATGTCGCTTCTGCCGGCCAACGCGTAGAGGTCGGAGCGACGGTACTCCTCGTCGAGTGCATGAAGACTGAGATTACCATCGAGGCGCCGCAGGCAGGAAACGTGACGTGGATCCTGCCGTGCGGAGAAAGTATCGAAGTGGACACGGTCCTCGCGACGATCGACGTTACTTGAGCCGACTCAGGTATTGGAAGTACATGCGCGCCGTCGATCCGGGTGCATCCTTGTGCTTGCGGTAGCCCGCCAAGCGTGCCACTTCGAGGATGCGCTGCACCTCATATGACGGCAGCTCGTGGAAGTCGCGACCGAAGTCGACGCCGTCCGACTGGAGTAGGCGTTTGGCCTCGCGGTGGTCGATCTTCTTCTTCCTCGCGTGCGAAGGACTCGGCGCCTTCTCCTTGCCCGTGAAGCGCAGCGCTTCGGCGGAGAACCACGACGCGCCGGTGTGCCCGTCCTTGGACTTCGAGACGAGATACGACAGCTCGTCGGGATTCGACGGTCCGCTCTCGGTGTACATGCCGGGATGCGTGCTGTAGCCGACTGCGTAGCCGAACTGCCCTGGCCTCCAGTACGGGTGTGGACTCGCGTCGTTCGTCCTGACGATTTGAACGCGTCGCGACGGCTTGATCGACGCTGAGATGTACTTGCCGGCCATGCTTGTCCTCTCGTCCGAGTTTACTTCGTGAGCGCGTGCTCGCGCCAGAACGCGGCGCTCGCCGCGGGATCTTTGCAGCCCGGATCGCCGGGTTCCTGCGGCGAGGCCGGCCCTCCGAATGCCGTGTAGAGCACGCACGCGTTCTTGATCTTGCCGGTGCCGCCGCAGTGGTCGCAGCCTATGACCCACCCGTATGTGTCGGCACCAGGTGCGGCGAGGCTTATAATCTTGCCCTCGCACGTCGTGCACGTCTCCTCGTGTGGTCCGGCGATCACCGTGACCAGACGAGTCGATCGCGTGGACCGATCGACCAGCCGCGAGGTCCAGGGACGATCGCCGCGGCGCCCGTGGTGGACGTCGGCCTCGTCGACCGGCGGATCACCCATGATTGGGCCCCACAGCCCGCACGGCACGCTGCCGAGCTGCTCGGGAAGCTCGATCGACTCAAGGAAGAAGCTGTTCCGATCGGCGAAGCGATCGAGGAGGTACTTGAGCTGGTCCTCCGTGAGGTTGTGGTCGACGTGGCTGTCGGGGTGCTTGATCATCTTGCTCTCCTAGACGGGAAGCAGCCGGCTAATCTGACGGCGGTTGCTTCATTTTTCCGTGCTTGCAAAGACCTGACGTCGACCGCCCTCGGATCTGACAGCCGATCTACGGTGATCTTGGAAAACCGCGTCGAGACACGGCTTCCGTGGTAGAAATCGGAAACGGATGCCGTCCCACGCGCGCACCAGCGGCGGCGATTCTCAAGCGTCGGGTCGCGCTCGGCAGCGGCTCAAGCTCGGCGCGATCGGCTACTTCAACGTCCGGCACGGAGTCGACGCCGACGTCGACGTGGTCCGGGCAGCAGTCCTGTTTCTGCGCCAGATGGCAGTCGAATACGTTGGATCTCTCCCCGGGACGCATTTCAAGAACCGTCGGCTCGATCTTTACGCCCAGGGTGACAGCGAGATGCTCCAGCTCGCAGCGATCGCCTACGTGGGAGCACGCCACGGCATCGACGCCGACGTCGGGATGGCCCGCGAGGGGCTCGTTCTGCTGTGCCAGGCCGCGATCGACTTCGTCGAGTCGCTTCCCGCGGCAGAGCCGAAGCGCCCGGCAGATCCGCAGCACCAGATCGGAAATGGAGCGCGATGAGGCGTCAATTTACCAGGACCCGCGAGGAGCTCGACGCGCCAGCGGCTCGCGGACCTCGTGCTCCATCTCGACCTCGACCGTCGCCTCCTTGTACGCTGCGTGCGCCACCGCCAGCAGGCCCGCCGCCCCAGCGGCGCCGTCGAGCGAGACGTACGGAGCGTGGCCGCTCTTCTCGAGGACAGCGAAGATGTCGCGCAGCATCTTGGCGGCACGATCGATCGCCAGCGGCCTCAGTCTTCTCGGATCTCGAGACGCCGGACTATGCTCCGTACGTCTCCCCGCCGACGATGATCGGCGGCACCGCGCGGATCACGCGCCTGCGCTCCGTCGGTTCGGCTGGCCCGCGGGTCGTCGCGCGCGTCGGCTGGCTCCACGACGACGGGACACCGTGCGAGTGCGACCCGGATTGTGACTGCCATCCACCGACGCGGAACGAGGATCCGATCGTCACCGGAGAGCGCGGATCTTGGCACCTCGACACGTGTCCGGTGTCGCCGAAGAATCGTGGGAAGGTTCAGCCTTGACGGTTTCGTTCAAGCTGCCGAAGTCGTGGCCCTCGACGGCGCGTCACATCCTCCTGGATGCAGCGCATTTCTTTTACCGGCAGATGAATGAACCTTTCGCCGTCTACGACTTGCACATGGACGAGGCGATCGATTGGGCGAACAGGGAGATGGACGCTCGGCAACGCGAGATTTACGAGGAGGCGTCGCCACGGTGGATCAACCGCTGGGAGAGCGGAAAGCTCGACGCGGAGATGAAAAAAGCGATCGATGCGACCTACGGCAGGCTCCGTCGCGCCGAGCGCTCGATCCGGTCGCACGCTGTCATCACGACGAAGAAGAGTCCGCGGCAGCTCGATGCCGAGATCGCCCAGGCGATCTCCGGGCGTCGTACTGTTTCATCGAAGTCCTCGCGGCATCACGCCACGATTCGTGGGCGAAGCATGATCACCGAAGAGCAGGCTCGCGCGATGCCGCGCTTCGACTTCATCGCGCACTGGCTCACCGTCGTTACGACGAAGAAGGAGAACCGCGGTCCTCTTGGCTTGTACGTCAAGCGGGTCGGGAAGCGCTGGCAGATCGTGAGCCCTGTCGGTGGCGGCACGGTCACGTACGAGACCGCCGATCCGGCGCTCTTGTTCGACTATGCACGCCGTGGCCAGCTAGGTCCGCATATCCGTGACGCCGAGGAGTTTCGCGGGCTGGCGTATCAGCGAGCTGAGGTAGAATAGGGCCGTGGGGTTGACGATTTTCATGCGTTCGGAGGCTGCTCCGTGAGGGCTGGCTACGGCCGCGGCTACTACGGCGAGGGTCAGCTCGCGCGGAACGCGCCCCGTCGCCGGAGCTGGTTCACCGTCGTAGCCGTCCTCGGTGCCGGTGCGGCGGTGGTGTGGATGCTCTGGCCACGCTCTCCGGCGCTTCAGCCCTACGGCGAGGAGCCCGAGCCACCAGCTCCGCCTCCTTTGTCGCCTCGTCAAATCGCCGCGTCTCCCGCGACCAACCCACCTGCCGCGGCCGAAGCGATTGGAGCGTTCCAGAAGCAGCTGGAGGATGATGCGCGCGCGCGAGGCTTCGTCCTGGTGAAGGACTACGAGGACTCGGTGGTGGCGACTGCCAAGCAGCTTCAGGCCGCCGGGGCGAAGGTCGCTTTCGAGCCGCACCTCCAGCACCTCGCGCCGCGGCTGGAGACGCCGTGAGCGGAAGCGCACCTGCCCGCCGGTTCGTCTGTGGCGCGTGCGGCTACGTGCACGTCGCCTGGGCGCCGCGGTGCGCGAGCTGCTCCGCGCACGGGCTGTCCGTCGCCTTGTCGGCCGAGGCCGAGGCGCGGACCTCGTTCCCGCAGGTGCGTTCTGCGGAGCAAGAACGTTACCCGGAGGAGGCGCGCGCGGAGGTGGCCCCGCGCCCTCGCCTCGTGATCGCGCGCGCGCCCTCGCCCGACCCCGAGCTTTCGCCCGAGGAGCTGGCAGACGTCGTCTTCCCCCCGTGTGACGCTCCGGTCCCGATCACCGAAATCGCCGAGGCGTCGTTCGTGCGCGACTCGACGGGGCTGCCGCCGCTCGACCATGTGCTCGGCGGCGGTCTCGTGGCTGCGTCCGTCGTCCTGCTC
>Ga0207646_10001755_pt1 | contig 26294 bp, 22 predicted proteins | sample KBSK5502metaG_FD_184343 | JGI IMG/M metagenome (GOLD analysis project Ga0207646, IMG submission 184343) | Corn, switchgrass and miscanthus rhizosphere microbial communities from Kellogg Biological Station, Michigan, USA - KBS K5-50-2 metaG... | ecosystem: Host-associated > Plants > Roots >...
TCTATGCGCGCCTGAACGGCGAAAGTGTCGATCAGGCAAAGATGTGTGGCTGCACGTCGGAGTGCTTTCATCGCTGTCCCGAACGCATGCACCGCGTAGTCGATGCGGGCGCCTCCCGGATTGGACTGGTGCTGGGTCAGACGGGTTCCGCGCGCGACTGGGCCAGCTTGATCGACCACACGCTCTTGAAACCAGACGCTTCAGAGAGCGAGATCAAACGCCTCTGCGAAGAAGCAGCGCAATATCACTTCGCTTCGGTTTGCGTGAATCCGACCTGGGTGCGCGCTTCGGCCTGTCACCTGCAAGGCAGCGGCGTGCCGGTGTGCACGGTTATTGGATTCCCGTTGGGCGCGACACTTGCCGATGTGAAGGCTTACGAGGCGCGACGCGCGATCATGGACGGCGCCCGTGAAGTAGACATGGTAATCAACGTCGGCGCCCTGAAAAGCGGCGACGATTGCCTGGTCGAGCACGATATTCACTCGGTCGTCGAAGTCGCGCATGAGTACGGCGTGACTTGCAAGGTGATCATCGAAACTGCGCTGCTCACCGATGATGAAAAAGTTCGCGCGTGCCAGGCAGCCAAAAGCGCGGGCGCGGATTTCGTCAAGACTTCGACGGGTTTCGCAAAAGGCGGCGCTACGGTCGCGGACATCGCGTTGATGCGGCGAGTAGTCGGATCGGAGCTCGGCGTCAAAGCATCCGGCGGCGTGAAGAGCATGGCTGACGCGCGCGCAATGGTCGAAGCCGGCGCCACGCGCATCGGCGCCAGCGTCGGCGTGAAGATTGCGCAGGAAGCCGCGGGCGCTAAAAGCATCGGCGGCGCTCCGGCGGCATACTAAAGGCCGTGCACCCAATTCTCAGAATCATTATTGCGTGTGGTCTGATCGTCAACCTCGCATTTCTGGTTCCCGCACAATCTCCCGAACAGGATGTCGACGTCATCCGTACTGAGACGGACCTCGCAAATCTGCTCTTTACGGTCACCGACAAAAACAATCGCTACATCACAACCCTGCAGCAAGCGGACATCCGCGTCCTCGAAGACGGTGTGCCTCAAACGCTCTTCACTTTTCAACGAGAGACGGATCGCCCTCTGGCCATCGCGTTCTTGATCGATGTGAGTATTTCCGAAGAGCGCACGCTGCCGGACGAGAAAGCCGCTGCTCGTCGCTTTATTGAAAATGTGATCAAATCGAGCAAGGACCAGGCCGCTATTATTCCCTTCGAAGGCTATGCGCATCTGGAACAGCCGCTGACGCGCGACGTGCTCGGCATCTATACCGCGTTGGAAGAGGTCGAAGTGGCGTCTCCGTCTTATCTTGGTTCTGCTCCGCCCATGACTGGCATCACCTCAGGACCGGGGACAATTGGTCCGCCATCCGAAGGCTCGACGGCAATCTGGGATTCAATCGTTGTTACCTGCCAGCAGGTGCTGGGTCGCAGTCCGGGACAAAGACGCCGCGCAATCATCCTTTTGACAGACGGACAGGACACCAGCAGCCGTGTGAGTCGAAGTGGCGCCACCGATCAGGCCATCGCTTCGGACACGGTTATTTACGCGATCGGTATCGGCGACAAAGAGTACGAAGGTGTTGATAAGGGAGCTCTGAAAGCTGTGACAGAGCGCACTGGCGGCCGGGCCTTTTTTCCGAAGAAGGAAGACGACTTGAGAGCAGCGTTCGCTGAAATCGAGCAGGAACTCCGTTCGCAGTATTTGCTGGCCTACTCGCCCATCAACAAGAACCGCGATGGCGGCTATCGGAAAATGACTCTGGAAATCATCAATCGCGATCTGCGCAAAGATCAATTGAGGTTACGTTATCGGCCTGGCTATTTTGCCAAGCGATCGACGGGGCAGTAGCCCCCGGTAGCGACGGCCAAAATCTTCACCCGCCGTTTTTCTGTAATACGAAACTCAGGTATCGCGAAGAGCCACTCGCAAAGCTCTGGTACGTGTTGGTCCCCTTCATCGCCGCAAATTCCGCCATCCGCCCGCGCAGCAGTCGCGGGCATCTTTTCTCAATAAGTTGGGCTTTCCGATCGTTGTCCAGGTCCAGGGCCCTGACCACGTTGGCGGTGATGTCTGTTTCGACTAACACTTCCAGTCCGGCGTCTTTGAGTTGCTTTCGCAGGTGCTCTACTTTGTTCTGGTCGCGATGATCTGAGAAGAGGAAATAACCACCCGGCCGCAGAACACGATGAACTTCTTTCAGGAATTTCTCCATCGAGCCATAGCAGTGCGATGATTCCAGATTCACCACCGCGTCCACCGTGGCATTATCCAGGGGAAGATTTTCGGCGTCACCCTGGGTGAACGATAGACCTTTGGTGGAGTAGTGAGTGTTGCAGAAGTCGACGGCTTTGTCTGACAGATCTATTCCGCGCATGGATCTCGGTTTCAAATTCTGCGCGATGTAAGAGGCGCCGCCGCCACGACCAGAACCCACCTCCACCACGTCCCTGGCGGTCAGGTCAACCGCCGCGGCGACGTGATGATAAAGCTGGATACAGTATCGGTTGTCGCCTTCACCTTCGTTTAAGGACAGGCCTTTCGACTTTGGATCCAGATCGGCATAGCCGTAATTCATGAAAGTTATCTCGCGCTTTCGATCCAGCACGACCAGCATCTGATACCAGAAGCGAATCATACCGCGGGCGAGGCGCGGAGAAACTCGGAGCGCAAACTCAAAGATTTTAGTCAACATTGGACGCTAATTCGCTTCTTTATCGGAGTAGCAGCGCAATAGCTGAGGTGCTGATCGTTTAGAGTCGTTTAAACTCTTCTTCGCTCAGGCGAGCCTGTCGCAAAATGCTTCGTAAGGTGCCGGGCGCTACTTCGCGATGCTTTGGTACCGTGGCAGTGAGCGTTCCTTCCCTGGTTGTCTTCGCAAATTTCGCGTGGCTTCCCGTTTGGCCGACCTGAAGAAATCCCGCTGCTTCGAGTTTACGCCTAACCTCGCGATAAAGGATCGGCTTCATGCGGCTCTGACTTCGATTTCCAGCGAGCGAACCCGCGGAGCAAGCGTCGCGACGGGTGGCGTGAAGTGAAGTTCGAGCGCATCACGAAGGTTGTTTAGGGCCTCCTCCTCAGTCTTTCCCTGACTCGCAACGTCGACCTCCACACATTGAGCCACAAACCATTCATCTTCTTGCCAAATACTGGCGCTGAATCTTTGCTTCATCTTCGAATCCTCGAGTTTTTCGGAAGCCTGATGGGCAAAATCAAAAATAACACAGCCTCCTTCTCAGTGCCCACCCCGGGCTTGAGATAGCAAGTCATTTACGGCTCAATCTACAATAGTTTTCTCAATCCGCCGATCCGGCACCAGCCACATCACCGTCACCAGAACATACAGCGCGCACGCCATCCATGATCTGACAAAGGCCAGCGGAATGGCGGCTGCATAAATTACCACCGATATCTTGCCCTTGAAATCACGGCCCAGCGCGATCCCGATCACTGAATCTCTGCCATGCAGTGAAACCAGAACGTGCGCGAGAATGAAATAGGCGATGGCTGCAAACAGTAATACCACGCCATACATGGCGACTGGCCAGGCCGCGAATTTGTTCTCGCCCATCCAGCCGGTGACAAACGGAACCAGCGAAAGCCAAAACAACAAATGCAGATTCGCCCACAGCACGCGGCCATCGACGTGCTTGACGGCCTGCAGCAGGTGGTGATGGTTGCTCCAATAAATTCCGAGGAACACAAAACTGAATAGGTAACTGAGAAAAACCGGAGCGAGTGGAACCAGCGCCTGCCAACTGGCTTCATGCGGAATCTTTAGTTCAAGCACCATGATGGTGATGATGATAGCAATCACCCCATCGCTGAATGCTTCCATGCGGCTTTTGGTCATTGTGCGCAGCCGAATCTTATTTGTTCGGTTCCAGGACTCGAACTATTTTCCACTTTGCTTTGCTTTCTTTGATCTCTTCCGCCGTCGCTGGTTCGACCTCGACCCTTTGTCCGGCCTTAACCAGTTCCCATTTTATGCCGTTCTCAAGTTTCGTGAAGACCTTCGGGAAAGCAATCGCATCAGTTCCGTCATCTAGTTTGACATGGGCGAGCATCTCGTTTGAGCCTTGCTCAAGGATGAGCGTCGTTACGATGCCAGTCTTTTTCTTTGAGCAAGCCGAGAGCAACATCAGCAGCAACACGAACACCCAAATAAGTCTGGTTGGTTTCATCGAAATCGTCCTCCTATTGCGGCAACAGTGTTTTTTTCATCGGCACCAGGCCAATGGTCAGGCCCTCGCCGACTTCCAACTCAATGCGAGCGGTTCCTTCGTATCCACAACTCTGGTAGAGCTTAATTCCAGGCAACGTGGACATCAACTCCAGTGTCTGAAAACCCGCGGCCCGAGCTTCGTTCTCACACGCTTCCAGAATCGCCCGGCCAAGTCCCTTCCTTGCATGACGGGGATGGATGAAGAACGCGCGGATCTTTGCGGCTTCGGTTTTGGGATCGAGTTCGGCTGCGTCGCGCGTCGCGTACTGGTCGCCGCCAAACAGAGTCTTGCGCTTGCTCCAACCGCCGCAACCAATTAACTCCCCGGCATTATCGGCGACGAAATAAGTCCTATCAAGAATGAGATTGGTATCCACACCAAAGACGGTCTTGATCGCGCCTTCAACTTGTTGTTCGGAGTAATCGTCCCGGCTGAGGCCACGCGCGGATTCAGCTATAAGTTGCTGGATCGCCGCGCGGTCGGAGAGGTTGGCTTTGCGGATGATGTAGGGCATTCCGGTGATGATAGCTAGATCCAATAACCTGAGCGCTATGTTGGAACCTTATCGAACGTTTGAATACGGGGCAGTAGCCCGACCATGAGGGAGGGCGTCGTACCGGCGCGATCACTCATTTGTCGTCGAGCCGGAACAGATCATCACCTTGTCCCAACAGCACATACTCAATAGCCTTCGCCACATCTTTTTCCTTCCACAGGTAGACCGTGCTGCCATGTCGAACCCAGGGCTTGACCGTGCTTGGCATAAGTTTCGCTCGGCGCAGCGCCCTGGTCGCATACGCTTTGAAAGCCTCCAATATGGGTTCAGGGTCTTGCATTGCGGATACGACGGACATGATTAGTCCGGACGTTGATTGCCCGAAGTGCGTAGGGTCGATGGTTACAAACCTCCCTTATAGCCTTCTCTACGACAGGTCTTTGTCTTGCGTCAAGAGTGACTGGTGGTTCTTTGAGCTGTTTCGTGTCTGATGCAAGAAGTCTGATGTTTGGCTTGATTTTCGCCGTTCGGTAGACGTTATGCTTTCGATCCATCGATCCTCGTTCGTCGCCGTGCAGCCATGTTCCATAGGTTCGAAGCGTGATGAGATACGCAAGCGGAAACTCATTGTCGTCGAAATCTCGCATGCCGGCAGAGTGTCAGGGTAAGCATGAACGCCCTCCCTTACGGTCGGGCTACCGCCCCGAACTGCGATCGCGAGTCGCTCCGGTGGCGTTGCCACCTGCTACTGAATTTGTCCGCTGCGCGGACAAGAACCAACTAGGAGACCGCGAATCTATCACAGTCTTAGAGAGAGTCAATCCAATGGTAATTGCAAGGCTGAAGATGGATCGAAAGTCCTTATTAACCGCAATCTCAAACGCGCTCGGGTGGCTTGAACCTTGAAACCGTCCCTTCTTTCCCTATATCCTCGCTTCAGTTCAAATGGCCGCAAAGCACAAGTTACTGGCGGTGATTCTTGGTGGGGGTGCGGGCAGCCGCCTGTTTCCGCTGACCCGAGATCGGTCTAAGCCGGCGGTGCCGCTGGGCGGAAAATACCGTCTGGTCGATGTGCCGATTTCGAACTGCATCAATTCAGACGTGATTCGCATGTTCGTGCTGACGCAATACAACTCGGCGTCGCTGAACAAACACATTGCCACTACTTATCGTTTCTCGCCATTCGCCGACGGTTTTGTCGAGATTCTCGCCGCCGAACAAACACCGGCCAGCGGTCAGTGGTTTCAGGGCACCGCCGACGCCGTGCGTCAGGTGCTGCCGCACATACGCGACTGGCGCATCGACACGCTGCTGATCCTGTCGGGCGATCATTTGTATCGCATGGATTATCGAAAGTTTCTTGCCCGCCACTACGAAACAGACGCGGACATCACTATCTCGGTAATTCCAATCGTGCCTGACTCAGCCAGCGAGTTTGGTTTGCTCAAGACCGACAACGACGGCCGCATCATCGAGTTTCGCGAAAAACCCAAAGGAGAGGACCTCGAGAAGATGCGCGTCGACACCACCTCGCTTGGTCTGACCGCAGAGGAAGCCCACGCCCGGCCCTACCTGGCCTCGATGGGTATTTACATTTTCAAGTACGAACGGCTGGAACAAGTACTGGCCGAAGACACGACGCGTCTGGATTTCGGCAAGGAAGTAATTCCGGGAAGCATACACAAGTACAACGTGCAGGCTTATCTCTTTAACGATTACTGGGAAGACATCGGGACCATTGCGGCCTTCTACAAAGCCAACCTCGACATGACCACGGCGATTCCGCCGTTTAATCTGTTCGATGCCGAAGCGCCGATGCTGACCCGCTCGCGTTATTTGCCGCCGTCAAAAATCGACAACTGCGAGATTCGCGACTCGATCGTCAGCGACGGCTGCATCATCAACGGCGCGAAGATTAGTAATTCGGTGATCGGTTTGCGCAGCCGGATAGGCGGTGGAGCGCAGCTCGAAGCGTCTTACATGATGGGCGCGGATTACTACCAGACGCTGGAAGACATGCAGGCGGACAGCCTCAGCGGCTCGCCCTGGATCGGCGTCGGCAAGGGCACGATCATCCGCCGCGCGATTATCGATAAGAACGCTCGCATCGGGGCCAACGTGCGGCTGTTGAATGAAGCGGGAGTAGTCGAAGCAGACGGACCAAACGGAAGTTACTATATTCGCGATCGAATTATCATTGTCCCAAAGAACGGATTGATTCCGGATGGGACCGTGGTGTGAGGATGTCAGTACCGGGAGCGGTAGCGACCGGGTAACTCGTATCGCGAGAAATCTCTGGTCAGAAAAAAAGGCGGATCCGCAGATCCGCCCATAGAATCAACTCAGTTACCTGGTCGCGACCCTACCGGTTTTGACCTTCCCCTGAAAAGTCTTTTTTCAAAACCGGCGGCTTTGGCTGGGTGTTACTCTGGGCTGTGTTGTTGGCGCCGGGCTGAAACACGTAGCTATCGCGTGTACGCACGACGAGCTCAGGCCGCGTCACCCGCACTTTGATCCCACGCCGCTCGCCGGCCGCCGGCTTGTGATTCGGGTAATAGCCGAGGCTGTACTGGCGTCGCAGCTCCTCAGCCACGGCGCGAAACGCATAATCCAAATTCTGCTGTTCCGCGTTATAGAGCCTCGCGCCACTTACGCGCGCCAGGTCGTGCAGATATTGATCACCGCGTTCGTATTCGTCACGGCTGGTTCCCGAACCACCGCCACCACCCCCTGGCCAATTACCGCCACCTCCGGGCCAATTGCCGCCGCCGCCGCGCCGGTTGCGTCCGCCTCGTCGATTTGGATAACCGCCGCCGTTTCCGCCGCCACTGTTGCCGCCGTTGTTTCCACCGCCGAGGATAGCGCCCAGGATGTCGATGACGACGTTACCGCTGGACTGGCCACCACCACGACCGCCGCCCGGCGGGCCCCATACACCCATGTCCGAAGCCGTATCGTATTCAACCGGATAGATCAGTGCGTCCAACTCTTCAGCGTCGCGCAAAGTCGTTTCGTAAGTTGCGTCCTTGCTGGTCGTGTCGACCCCGTCAGTGAACAGCACGATCGCCTTTCGCCCTTCGATGCGATTGAATGACTGATTAATGACTTGATCCACCGCGTCATAGAGGCGAGTGCCGTTACCTGGCTCTGTCTGCAGAATCGCATCGCGCAGGGCGCGGCGATCGTTGGTCGGCTGAGTCAGAACCCGGATCTTATCGCTGAACGAAACCACCATCACGCGATCGTCTGCGCGCAGTTGTTCGACAAAAGTGATCGCCGCGTTTTGAATTTCGTCGAGCCTGTACTTTGTTGAGCCGCTGGTGTCGATCAACAACGCGACGGTGAACGGTTTTTCGGTCGAGGCAAAATAAGCCACCTTCTGTTCGACGCCGTCTTCCCAAACGCGAAAATCTTCCTTACGCAAATCGGGAATGTATTTGCCGTCGCGATCCATCACACTGACAGGGATGCTCACCAACGTCGTTTCCACGCGCACGACATCGCCTTCGCTAACTTCTTCAGGGCCGGCATCTTTCTGCTGAGCCGCGTCCGGCTTCTGTTCGTTCGGATCGCGATTTGCGCCGCCGAGTACCGGCGGACGAGCCGGCCGCGTAGTCGTCTGTGAACCATCAAGCGAAGGTTCCTGCGACTGCGAAGACGGCCGAGTTGTTGACGGCTGCTGCTGGGGAGTCTGTCCCACCCGGCGCGGGCGCGTCTGTGCCGTTGAGATCTGGGCGATTGCGACGGTGCATGAACCGAGCAGGATCAGGACGGTGATTCTTTTCATGGCTGAAACTCCTGTCGGGGAGACGAGTGAAAGTGCCGGTTTTGCTGCTCAAAAGTCACTGAGCGGCGTCAACCCATCAAAGCACTGCCCCTTTGATGCCGTTTAGGCAATAGAGATGCTCTGAAGATCACACTCTTCAGCGCAAACGGTGCTACCTATTTTTCCGAGGAGAGAAAATGGGGAGAGAGTCAGCTGACGCAGTCAAGATAGCATCAGGCTGGTACACAAGCAAGAGACTAAGCCAGGTCGGGGGTTACTGTGCCAGGTTAATCGCGTTCCAGATGAACGGCAGTGTGCCCCAGGTCTGGCCACGGTGCTGCGGGCGAAACGCGAAGAGTACGACCCGGCCCTTGCCCATTCCAATTTCAGCCAACGCAATGTGGCCTTTGATCTTCTCTTCACCACGCAACCAACCCGAACGCAGTATGTCGTCTTTGGCGTAACGCGCGATCACGCGGACTCGATCTTTATCGGTCGTTTCAAATGCCGAGCTGTTCACAAAGTAAGCATTCACATCTTTCGACATCGTTCGAGCAATCGGATTCGAGGTGTCCACATTGATGCCAAGGATCGAGCCGGGGCAATAGAAATCAGTGGAACGCAACCCCTCCAAAACATTCCGCACGGGCAGTTTCCATTGCCTGATTAGCGGACCGCAGGAACCATCCAAACAGATAAGCGTGCCGCCGTCGTCGACAAAGCGCGCCAGGTTTTTGTAACCGGCGTCGCTTATGCCTCTGGCGCCTTCGCTTGGTTGCGCATCACTGTCCGCAGGTTCACGTGTTCGATCTGACGGCAAGACAATCGCGTCGAAACGCGCGCGCAGATTTCCTTCATTCAGTCCGGCGTTGGGCAGCGAGGTAAACGGCACGTTGAAGGCATCAAAGACGTAACGGGTCCAGCCCTCATCCATGTTACCCGCCCGCGAGTTCTTATAAATCCCAACCCGAATTCCGGACTTGACTGGATTCGCAATGGGGGACTTGTCGCCGGTCCAAAGAGTTAAGCCCAGATCGCGACGCACTTCGTTTTCGTTCTTGATCAGCGTGAGCCTTCTGTCGTTCGCAGCTTCGAGAATAGACATGACAGGACGTGTCTCAACCCCCATCTGCATCGGCAGGGTCCAGCCCGCAACGTCGTAGGGCCGTTCGGCTTCGCCAGTCGCGGTAACTCGATCCGGATACAACTGAGGCTCGAACAAAGCGAGGACATTTTGACGATAAGGCTGGTTAAGAAAGACGACGTAACTTCCAGCGGGAATCTCCGGCGCCCCGCCGGCTACGCTCACAATAATCCCAGGTTTGCGGACCGTCGCGCCTCGTTCACCAGGCAGTATTCGCAGATACTGCGTACCCGAAACGCCGTGCAACTCGCGGTCGAGCCGGTGAACTTCTACGCCCTGTTCCACCAGTGCTCCGATCAACTTCGCCACGTTTTCGTCGCGGCCCTGGCCCGCGGGAATCAGATAGCCAATCGGTTCCTCAGCCGTACTGGCTGAAAGATTCGCTTTCCCCAGCTCGTAGAAATTGCGCAGATAATCAGCGCGATAATTCGCTGCCAGCGATAAGACCGAATGGCAGGCAATCAGTTCCATCTGCATGATGTCGCGTGGCCGCCAGGCCCCACCCGGCCACGGCTCGGGAAAGTTGGTTACTGTCTCCATGGCGTTGCGCATCCCGCGGGTGCTCGATCGTGACAGCTGCTCCCGAGTGACATTGCTCGGGCTCATCAAACGCGCACTGGCCGCTTCGGTAAGAATTCCTATCGAGTTGTGATAGTAGGGAGCCGTGCGAAATCCCCCGTGCCACCAGGTGTCGTAAAGCGCATTCGTCAGGATTCCGCGGAAACCAGCGGCCGTTACGTCCGCCGCCATCTTGTGGCCGATCAGACCGACCTGTCTCAACAACAGCGGGGCGATGTGCGGATTCGGCGGGTCATAGAAAGGCGGCACAAAAAAGCGCGAACCGTTCGAGCCCTGTTGGTGAATGTCGTAAACAATTTCGGGAAACCATTCTTTCCAGAACAGACGGGTGACGGCTTTAGTCTCTTTCAAATTGATCATGAACCAGTCGCGATTGTCGTCGTGGCCGGCATAATGATGATAAAGCTCGGGCGGCTCGCGCCCTTCAGTTGTCGTACCCAGCGTTTTCCGATACCAGTTGGCGACGATGTCCACGCCGTCGGGATTGGGTGATGGAATCAGAATCAGAATTGTGTTGCGTAGAATTGAAAGGGTGTCCGGGTCGTTCGCGCTCGCCAGGTTGTAAGCAAGTTGCATCGACATCTGCGAGGCCACGATCTCGGTCGAGTGGATTGAGCAGGAGATGACCACGACAGTCTTGCCTTCTTTGATCAACTGATCGCGTTCGGCTGCGCCAGAGACTTTGCGCGGATCGGCAAGCCGCGTCTGGATGGCTTTGTACTTTTCCAGGCTTCGGATATTCTCTGGCGCGCTGATGAAAGCTGCGAACATCGTCCGGCCGAGGGTGGACTGACCGATGGTACTGACCTGGACGCGATCGCTGGCTTTGTCCAGCCGGGAGAAATAATCGGTAATCTGTTTCCAATCGGCAATCGTGCGATCATCGCCAGGGTTAAAGCCCAACACGGAACGTGGTGAAGCAATCGCGGTGGCAGCAGGGTTAACACGTTTGCGTTGAGCGCGGACCGTCAGTGAAACGCCGGCGGCCAGCAGAATAAGACCAATGAGGCCTATCCGACCTATACTTCTATTCAGAAGATGCATTCAAACTCGCCCTCACCGGAATTGATTGAACAGCCCATCGCGGATCGCGGTGCGGCGCAGTCTAACACAAGACGCGGCCCACGAATCATCGGCAAGCTGTGGTTCGTCTGGTCATGGTTTGTCGCCTGCGCCCTCTTGCTGTTTGTGGCGCCGCCGGTATTGCTGATCACCCGTCTGGCCAGGCGGCAGGATTGGACCTATTGGTGGGCCGATTGGGGCGCGCGCAACTGGCTGCGGCTGAGCGGCATAAAGCTGAATGTTTCCGGCCAAGAGCATCTCGATCCGGAACAACCCTATGTTTTCGTCGCCAACCACTGGTCGTATCTCGATGCCGCGCCGTTGTTTTGCGGCACCGGCCGGCGCATGGGCCTGGTGGCGAAAAAAGAATTGCTTAAGGCGCCGATTCTCGGATTCGGGATGGGCTTTGTAAACGTGATCGCGATCGATCGATCAAATCGCGAGCGCGCGGTCGAAACTCTGAAAGTCGCGACGGCGCTGCTGCGCTCGGGAGTTTCCTTTGGTGTCTGCCCTGAGGGGACGCGCGCGCGTCCGGGCGAAATGCTGCCATTTAAGAAAGGCGCGTTTCACATGGCCGTAGAGGCCGGAGTGCCCGTCGTGCCCATGGCCTTTAAGAACAGCGATCAGCTGATGCCGCGGGGAAGGGCGGAAGCATGGCCGGGAACGATTGAGATGGTGATGTTGCCGCCGGTGGATACTTCCTGGGTTAAGAACGACGAGGACCTGCGCAAACTCGTCGAGCAGGTGCAGGCAAAGATCATGAAAGAGTTGGGAGTGATAAAGCTATCCAAGCGCCTGTCCCGAACTACTGAGCCGTAAAATCGTAGGTGATAATGCCGCTGACCTTTACTGCCGCACCGGAAATCAGCATCGGTGTGAAGCGGGCTTTTCTGGCGGCGTCAATCGCGGCCATGCGTAACGTCTCCGGCCCGAACACCGCATCGGCAGTCATCACTCTACCCGTCTCGTCAACCAGTACCTTGACCTGGACCTGCCCTGCGGCATGCACCTTCCTGGCCGCCGCGGGATAAATCGGATCCGGTAATTCGATGGCCTTGCTGTTAAGGATGCCACCTTCGACCGGCCCGGTCGGCCGTGGTCCTTCAGGTTGTGGGGGCTGAGGTTTCTCAAATCCTGGTTTGACCTTTGCCTCGTCTAACTCAGTAATGGTCACCGTGCCGCGACCTACTTTGAAATCGGTGTACTTAACGCGCAGACGAATTCGCAGGTCCTGACCGTTGTCGAAAATCAAATCATCGTCGGCGTACGAATAGGTCGGGAACCAGTACTTGCCGTCGATCTGTTCGCGGTAGGTTTCGACGACCGGGAATTTGTTGTCCTTGGTTTCCGGAACGCCTTTTCCTTTCGACTTCACAATTTGCAGGTCGCGATCGTCAACCCAGATACGTCCGGAAAAATACCTCGGGAATGTCTTTTTGGGCGGCACTTTCGGCGCCACATCAAACACGTAAAGATCGAGTTCGTCGATGCGCTCTTTGCCGACGTATTTGAAGCTGTACTGATCAATCTTTGATGCTTCCAGGGCAAAAGGATTTACCCCGCCCAGATCTTCCAGGTCTTCCTGGGTCACGCCGGGAAAAGAAGGCATCGGGAAGAATTGGATCTTTTCGAAGCGATTGCCCATGTCATCAAAGGTAAAGTCAGATACGCGATGATATTCGCCAATGACCTGTCCACCCATTCCAATTTCCTGCATCAAGGCGTCACGTTTGAAAGCGTACGAGTTCAGTGCCCGCCGAAACTCGGTCTCTTTGGCGGTGAACGCGCGAATGACACCGTCAATTTGGGCTTGAGAGAGCGCCGCGGCGCCGGTTTTGATCGGCTCGCTCGCTGCATTTGACGCTGTCGTCTGTTGAGCGAGTGCTCTTCCGCTCAAACCAGCAAACACCAGAGCGATTAGAGCCAGGCATCGGGCGAATTTCTGCCAAGTCATCACTGATCTCATTTTTTCCTCGTAACTTATTAGGGTCGCGACCTTAAGAGATTATACCAACGTTACGGCTTTAAGGCCTGCAAAACTCTGAGATGAGCTAACCGCCGTGTGGTGTTGCCAAGCCGGATTGCCTTTAGGCCTTCGTGAGCGTCCGAAAGTCAGAGCCGAATGGCTTTCACCGGTAAACTGTTGCCGCATTTCACGGAGTTTAGAGTACAAACTTCAGTTGGGTCTTTTCGAACTATTAAAGGCCCGACTAAAGTCGGTACTCCGAAACACCGCTATCAGAGAAGAAGACCATAGATAGTGGGTCAGTTTGCGAAAGTGGCACGGGCGTCACGCCCGTGAATCACGCGTAAGATGCGCGTGCCACAAACTGACCCACTACTAGACCATATCGCCGCTTCGCTTTGCCCTGTCTTTCGCGCTAAGATGTGTGGTTTGCGAGAGCCGGCAGATTCTCCACTGTGGGCACTGGCAACGGATTTACCCCATGACCCAGGAAGCTATCGAAGTCCGCGGCGCGCGCGTCAATAACCTTAAGAACATCTCGTTCTCAATTCCGATTAATCTGCTGACCGTGGTCACCGGCGTCAGCGGTTCGGGCAAATCGTCACTGGCTTTTGACACGATTTACGCCGAGGGCCAGCGTCGCTATGTCGAATCGCTTTCCGCTTATGCGCGCCAGTTTCTCGAGCGCATGGACAAGCCGGACGTAGACGAGGTGCGCGGGATTGCGCCGGCGATCGCCATCCGGCAAAAGAATTCAACCCGCAATCCGCGCTCGACCGTCGCGACGCAAACCGAGATTTACGATTACCTGAGGCTGCTGTACGCGCGCGTGGGGATAACGATTTGCCGCGTGTGCGGCCGAGAGGTTCATCGCGACTCGCCGGAATCGGCGGCCACTGAGATTCTCAACCAGCTTGCAGGGGGCACGCGGTTCTTTGTTCTCTTTCCCGCGAAGTCAGGACTGCAGGTCGAGGTCAATGGCAACGGTTCTCAGCCGCCGGCGCGAAAACCAAAAGCGAAGCTACCCAATGCAGATCTGAAACTCGGGCGTCAGACGATCACAGCCCATGTGATGAGCCTGATGCAGCGCGGTTTTACCAGGCTGATGCACCAGGGCCGGCAGATCGATCTGGCGTCACCGGATGATTACGCCCGCGACGACTTTGACGATGTCTATGTCCTGGTAGATCGCCTGGTGGCCAACGACGATATCCGACAGCGTCTGGTGGATTCCCTTGAGACCTGTTTCCGCGAAGGACATGGCCAGGCCATGGTTGAACTCAGTCTCCCCTCTCCCCTTGGAAGAGGGGTAGGGGGTGAGGGCCATAGCGCCGTAACGCCCTCACCCAACCCTCTCCGAAAGGGAGAGGGCAACACAGGAGAAGGGCCACGGCGCCTGCGTTTCTCGGAAAGCTTTGAATGCAAGTACGACGGCACGGTCTATGCGACGCCTGAGCCGCGCTTGTTTAGTTTTAATAATCCTTTCGGCGCGTGTCCTACGTGTCAGGGCTTCGGCAACACCATTGGTCTCGATCTCGATCTGGTAATTCCCAATCCGGGCCTGACGCTCAGTGAAGGGGCAATCGAACCGTGGACAAAGCCGCAATACGACTGGGCAAAATCGGAGCTGCGACGCTTCTGCAAGTCCGAGCGCATTCCAATGAACGTCCCTTTTACTGAACTAACCCGCCAACAGAACCGCGCGATCATTAAGGGGAAGGGTGAATGGGCGGGCGTGCATGGATTCTTTGATTGGCTGGACACGAAGAAGTACAAGCTGCACGTCCGCGTGTTTCTTTCAAAGTACCGCGGTTACACGCGTTGCCCCGATTGCGAAGGCGGGCGCTTGCGGCAGGAAGCGCGCGATGTGCAGGTGGGTGGGCGAACTCTTCCGGAAGTTAGTGCGCTCTCTATTAAGGAGGCGGCGAAGGTTTTTGACGCGCTCGAGCTGCGGCCCGAACAGTCTGCGATTTCAGATCGCGTCTTGTTCGAAGTGCGCCGGCGGCTACGCTTCCTGGTCGATGTTGGGTTGGATTACCTGACGCTGGATCGGCTGGCCTCGACCTTATCTGGAGGAGAGGCTCAAAGAATTCAATTGGCGACGAATCTTGGTTCGTCCCTGGTCGGCGCGCTGTATGTTTTGGACGAGCCGTCGATTGGTCTGCATCCGCGCGACAACGATCGCTTGATTCGCTTGCTTCACAATCTGCGCGACATCGGGAACACGGTTTTGGTGGTTGAGCATGACGCGGACATGATGCGCGCCGCCGATCACATCCTCGACATCGGTCCAGCGGCGGGCGAACTCGGCGGGCGCTTGATGTACGAGGGCGACTTTGCGGGACTGCTGAAAGGGTCACAATCGCTGACTGGCCGTTACCTGCGCGGCGAAGCTGAGATTAAGGAACCGAAGCATCGCCGGCCGTTGCAACTGAAACGACTCAACGTGCGCGGCGCCGGCGAACACAATCTCAAGAGCATTAACGTCGATGTGCCGCTCGATATGCTGGTCTGCGTTACCGGAGTCAGCGGATCGGGAAAATCCACTCTGATTCACGACTGCATTTTTGCCGGTTTGAAAAAGCAGCGAGGCGATTGGCAGGGACACGTCGGCGCTTTTCACAAGCTGGAAGGCGGACAGCATATCGATGAAGTGATTCTGGTCGATCAATCTCCCATCGGCCGCACGCCGCGATCGAATCCGGTTACCTACATCAAGGTCTATGACGCGATTCGCGAAACCTTCGCCAACACGCGAGAGTCGCAGTCACGCGGTTTCGAGCCTTCGCACTTTTCATTCAACGTGCCTGGCGGCCGGTGCGATGTTTGCCAGGGTGACGGCACGGTTACGGTCGAGATGCAGTTTCTCGCCGATGTCGAGCTGGTTTGCGAAGAATGCAAAGGCACTCGCTTCAAACAGCAAATTCTCGACGTGCGTTATCGCGGTAAGAACATTCACGACGTGCTGAACATGACCGTGCGCGAGGCAATTTCTTTCTTTCGCGACATTTCGAAGATTGTTAACAAGTTGCGGGTGCTGGATGAAGTTGGTTTAGGGTACCTGCGACTAGGACAGTCGGCCACGACCTTATCAGGAGGCGAGGCGCAAAGAGTCAAACTGGCGGCGCATCTGGCAAAACGTGCGGGCGCCCGCTCGCTCTACATTTTTGATGAACCGACGACGGGTCTGCACTTTGACGATATCAACAAACTGCTGGCCGCGTTTCGCGCGTTGATTGACGCCGGTGGATCGCTTTTGGTGATCGAACACAACCTGGACGTGATCAAGACTGCTGACTACATAATTGATTTAGGACCCGAGGGCGGCGACGCCGGTGGTCACGTCGTGGCAACCGGAACTCCGGAAGAAATTATGAAGGTCAAGGCGTCGCACACGGGAAGATATTTGAAACAGCATCTCGCGCGCTCGAATGGCAAAGCAAAGTTGCCGGCTGCGTGAGAGTCCGGCTGCCGTTTTCTCGTAACGCTCTACGTTAGAAACGCTCGGCCCGCTTCGCTCCGCTAGGAGCGAGATGTTTATAGCACTCGGACTGTCCTAAACAATCTCAGCTCCTTTAGGAGCGCAATGTGAACGACGTTCCATTACATTACGCTCCTAAAGGAGCTTGATTTAGACTTGAAAAGCGTCGGTCCTATAAACATCTCGCCCCTGACGGGGCGAAGATCGCGGAACTTCAATCAAGCATGAGCGGACAAACAAAAATCTATGATCGCCTTGTTATCAGCTTCGGGGAACAGCCACCGCGCGAAAACCATAGGTGTAGTAACCGAGGAACTGACGGGGAAAGTTTATACCCCAACGTGCGCTGGAGCGCGCCGACCGAGCCGCATCGAGCATCGAGCCGCCGCGCACAACTCCAGAACCTTCATGGCCGGTCGTGATCCAGGCGCTGCCGTTGCCGGGTGCGCCTTCGTAACTATCGTGAAAGGAATCGAGGCACCATTCCCAGACGTTGCCATGCATATCGTACAACCCAAACGCATTAGGCGCGCGCTGTCCCACCGGATGGGTTGAATCTCCCCATCTTCTACCGTACCAACCCATGGAAGCCAGTCTGCCGGCATAGTCCGTAGTGGTGCCGGCGCGGCAAGCGTATTCCCATTCGGCCTCAGTCGGTAGGCGATAGTAGTATCCGTCTTTCGCATCGTTCAATTTATCCAGGAACTGCTGCGCATCCTCCCAAAAGATTCCGTCTACGGGACAATCTCCGCCGCAGTTTTTGAAGACACTCGGATTGTTTCCCATGACTGCCTGCCACTGCGCCTGAGTGATCTCATAAACTCCCAGGTAAAAACCGTACTCTCCGGTCACAGTTCGCAAGGAATCCAAAGCTCTTTTAGCGGCGGTGTAACGCGCGAGCGTCGCATCGTACTCGGCCTGTGACGATACCCGCGACTCAAACAGGTCCTTGACGCGAATCAAATCCCGGCGAGAAGTTTGAAAGTCAGTCTCGGCTTGCGGAAGCGCGAGTCTGGCTCTCGCCGATTCTTGTTCATCGACGACAAGCGTCACGCGATGCACCGGCTTCTCATTCGGATTGCCTGTTTCCGAACCCATCATGAAACTGCCCGGCGGAATCCAAACCAATTCGATGCCTGACGGTGTCTTTATGATGTTTGCTGAACTTGCGTTTGCGGTATCCGATTTGTCACGTCCAGATTTTGACGGTGGATTCTTTTTCGCGGAAGGGGTCCTTCTGCCTGATTTTTTCTTTGTGGTGGTCTCTCGTCCGGTCCCACCCTGGCCAAAAGCGAAATGAACCGCGCTCAACGCGATCGCTATGACGCCGGGCAGGATGATCGACCTAAGGATCCGCGCCGTCGGAGGATGACGCGGAAGCTTTAAAGAATTACGGCGATGTGAATCACGAGCCATGAATCGCGAGTGTCTAGTGGCACGGGCGTCTCGCCGTTGAATCACGAGTGCCCCAATATCAGTACGGCGAAAAGTTATACTCGAGTTGAATCTCCTGAGAGACTGCTTTCCCGTCTTTCATCGCCGGAGTGAATTTCAACTTCTTCGCCGCCGCAATCGCCTGCTCGGTCAAGCCGTTGGGCAAACCGGTAATCACGCGAATGTTTGTGACTTGTCCGGATGACGCGAGCACTGCCCGCAATACGACCGTGCCGCTGGTCAAACTTGTCCTGGCTGAATCCGTATAGAAGGGCTTGGGCTTATCGAAGATCTGAGCTCGCTGATCGACTTCCTTGCCCGTGTAGACCTTCTCGGTTGCGGGCGCGCCAGTTTTTTGCGACGTCGGGTCGCCGGTTTGAAGATTCCGCGTGTCCTTGGGAAACAAAACGGGATCGGCTTCGACGGTAGCAGGAGTTGTCGAACTTGAGTTTGTCGAAGTCCGCGCAACCGCAACCACACGAAACCCGTAGCGGTTGCCGCGAGCGCCCGAGGCGTAGTTTTTGCTGCGATCAGCCGAGCGCAAGTTTGAGGCAAGGTCGAACCACGAACCGCCGCGCACCACTCGGAAATTTGGCTCACCCCCGCTCAGCCACGCACTGCCGTCGGTCGGCACTCCATAGTAAGTCTCGTGATACCAATCCTGACACCACTCCCAGACGTTGCCATGCATGTCAGCCAACCCCCAGGCATTCGGCTGCTTCCCGCCAACCACATGAGTCTTATCGCCAGAGTTCTCTCGATACCACGCCATCTCACTTAGGTTGCCCGCATAGTCGCCCGTCGTGCCCGCGCGACATGCATACTCCCACTCGGCCTCAGTTGGCAAGCGATATCGGAATCCATCGTTGCCGGCGTTTAGCTTGTTGATGAAATTCTGCGCGTCATCCCACGACACCGACTCGACCGGACAATTAACGCAGTCTTTGAAGAGCGATGGATTGTCGCCCATCACCGACTGCCACTGTGCTTGCGTCACTTCGTACTTGCCCATAAGGAACGAGTAGTTAATCGTAACTTGGTGCACCGGATTCTCATCCGCATCGCCATTGGTCGAGCCCATCATGAAGCTCCCGGGCTGAATTCGCACTAGTTCGATCCCTGGGTTTGTCGGGCGAAAAGCAGGCGGCTCGCTGTCTTTTGGTTTTGTGCTCGTCTGTGTGGAGGGCGTCTTCCTCGGTGTAGTTTTCTTCGTCGCCGGCGTTTTCTTTGCTGCGGGCTTCCCCGTGTTCGTATTCTCTCTTCCAGTGCCACCCTGCCCATGGACGAACGATGCCGCCCACGCCGACAACAAGAGTATCGACAGGATGACCAATCCGGATCGGGTTCTGAGTCCCATACTCATTGATTCTTCTCTAGAGAATGCTGACCGCAGCCGGCCACGTTCATGCGGCTTTCCCCGAAGGGTTTCCAGACCGGCGCTTGTAGCGCCGGGTCATGGCGCGACCACGAAACACTCTAGATCTCATGGCGTCGGACTTGGGCTCGCACTCTTCGTCGCTTCCAACCTTCGCATTCTCCCCACAGCGTCGGCTACAAAAACCCCGTAGGGATACTTCTCCAGATACGCCTTGAAGTCATCCGCATTCGTGCTGTCTTTGATCGATTTCCAATACTCGAGTTCAGCTAATAATTCAGCATCGCCGCGCCGGGCCCGAAATTCCATCTTTTTGAGCGGGCCGCCCCTTTCTCTCGCCGTCCACGTGCCATTTATTTGATTACCCGAGATTGTTCCGCTGAAATGAGCTCCTTTCTCGCCTTTAGGATCGTATCCATCAATCGAAAGTCGGCCTCCGTTTTGCTTCCACTTAAACTCATCAAAAGAGTCGCCGCTTATTAGCAGCTTTCCGCCCGCAAGGAACTCGAAGACACCTTTGCCCAAAAACTTACCGCCTTCGCGGCCTTCGAAACTCCACGTCGTCCCTTCGATGCTGGCGACCGCGACGCCGCGCCCGGTGGCCGGCTTCGCCGGAGACGTTGTCTTTGCCGGAGCAGAAGCTCCCTTACCGGTGCCGCCCTGGCCATGCGCAAGTCCGCCCGCAAGCAAGAGAACGGCGAGACAGGACACTAGTTCAACTACGATCCTGGATGGCGAGTTATTTCGATTCACTGAAATCATCACTTTAGCCTTCTTGGAGAACTGGGTTGAAAAGTCGCATTAAGATTGAATCCTTACAACCGCCATTAACCGAAATCGAAGTAGCGGTCGCGATAGTCTGCGCAGACGAAATTGGTGCGAAGTGCCGAGGGCGCCACCGGCTAACGCTTTCGTGCCACCGCCGCCACTCGAAAACCGCCAAAGCCGTCAAGTTTATAGTCAGGGCTGGCGCTGCCGCGAAACGCCGAGCGCGCAGCGTACTCAGCGTTATCAGGAAACGCACCACCTCGGACCACGCGGGCTTTCATTTCGCCACCAGTGAGCCAGGCACTGCCATCCGTCGGCGCACCATCATAGGTCGGGTGATACCAATCCTGACACCATTCCCAGACATTCCCGTGGAGATCGTAAATTCCAAACGCGTTCGCGTTTCTGGTGCCAACGGGATGAGTACGATCGCCTGAGTTTGAATAGTTCCAACCCAACGAATTCACCTCACCCGGAAATTCCGTATTTGTGCCGGCACGGACGACATATTCCCATTCAGCCTCAGTGGGCAGGTGATATAGGAAGCCATCGTGGAATTCATTCAGCTTGGCGATGAATGCCTGCGTGTCGTCCCACGTCACACATTCAACCGGCAACCGCGGACCTTTGAATCGCGAAGGGTTATTTCCCATGACCGCCTGCCATTGCGTCTGGGTGACCTCGTACTTGCCCATAAAGAACGCGTAACTGATCGTGACCCGGTGTGCAGGTTTCTCAAAAGTCCCGGCCTCAGTCGATCCCATCATGAAGCTGCCCGGTCGGATTCTCACCAATTCAATTCGCGGATTTTGGGCTCGGAGGACCGGCGTTCTGCCCCGGGGACTGGTGCGATTTGTTTTCGTTGTCGGGGGCGAAGAAGGTTCACTCTCCAAAGCCGTCCCAGCCCGGCCCGGAGTGAGCGAGGCAGCAAATGCGAACGACAACAAGGTCATCATCACAATCGAAAGACCCTTTGGTCCGTGGTCTTCAGTAATTGTCATCTCCCTAAACGACGGCTGCGGCACCCAGCCGCGATCACACGGTAAAAAAAACAAAAGAGCGGCCGGTCGGAGGTCAGACCTTCTGCACATCGGGCGGCGCTGCGCTCAGTAACATCACTGCACATCCTTTACACAACGAAATCCTGTCTGGTCGTACGTCTTCGCGCCGTGCGCGGGCCAGCCGGTGCGATAGGTCGTCGTGGCATAGTCCTTTGTTGATTCATAACTGCCGCCGCGAATTACTTTCAGATCGCCGCCCGGTTGATTCGCCGGCAGAGTACCGCCCGGATACGGTCGGAAGTCGCTGACGGTCCACTCCCAGGCGTTGCCAACCATGTCGAATGCGCCGAACGGCGATTTGCCAGCCCTGTTCCCAACGTCGCGGAAACGAGCGAATTTAGCGGGTATCGAGTCGTCTGGCGACCCCGGCCCAGACTCTGCGTTTGCTAACTCACTCTGCCATTCATTGCCCCACGGATAGCGACGGCCGTCAGTACCCCGTGCGGCGAACTCCCATTCTTCTTCCGTGGGCAAACGCTTTCCAGCCCATTTCGCGTAAACGTTTGCTTCGTCCAACCACATGCCCGTTACCGGCTTACGCGCCGCCTCTTGAGGGAAATATCCACCCTTCCAGGTGACGGGCCACCTGCGACCCGGGTTCGCAGCCAGGAATTTTCTGTAGTCTTCATTTGTCACTTCGTATGTGTCGATGAAGAACGGCTTCACCACCACCGTATGTGCGGGGCGCTCGGCCTCGTCGCCATCGTTGCGGCCCATCGTGAACGTGCCTCCGGGAACGTAGACCATTCCTGGCGGCGGGTTGTTCTCTCCCGGCTTCGCAGGCTGCCCGGTCTCAGATTGTGTGGAAGCAGAGGAATCAGGTTTTGTAGTTCCGCTCAAAGACCAAATGACGATCACCCCCACAACTGCAACGGCGAGAACTGCTGCGCCGATTAGCAGAGCGCGTTTGCTTCCGGCCGCACTGGTCGGAGCCAATTCATTGACATCGACTCCGGCGCTGTCGCGATCCGTTTTCAATCGCTCAGGTGCGGGCGCCGGTATCGTTTGGATAGAGGGTTGCGAGGACGACCTCGCAGGTGACGGCGTGTCTCGCGGACCTTGAACTGTTGGGCCGGGTGGCGCGGGAACGGTCGGCTGAAGATTAGCACCGCGGCGGCCGGCATCTTTATCGGCGGCTTCCTTAGCGCGCTGTTCCGCGCGAGCGAGTTCTGCCGCTTTGCGCCTGGCGCTTTCGGCTTCCTCACGCTGGCGCGCTGCCAGTTGTTCCGCCTGCTGCCGCGCGTCGGGTTCGGCCTGTTTACGCGCTGGGCGTTCGTCTTCTTTTTTGCGAGTGCTGGCTTCTTGAAGTCGACCGTCTTCTTCGCCATGCGCGGCAGATTCCTGTGCGGCTCTTCGCTTTTCCTCTTCACGCTGGCGACGCTTCTGTTCGGCGCGCCGATATTCCTCCTCGGCGCTGTGGCGCTCATCTTCTTCAGCGGCGTTACGCAAAGCTTTGCGCATCTCAGCGGCGCTTATCAGCCGTTGCTTACGGCTGACAGCCATTGCCTGATGAATGACGCCGGCAACATTTGATGATGCTTGCGGGTTAAGCGACACAATCGCAGGCAAAGGATCCGGCTGATCGTCTTCGACGAAATGGAAACGCGTCGGCGCATCGATGGGCGCAATTCCAGACAGCAGGTGATAAAGAGTAGCGCCCAAAGAATAGATGTCACTGCGCGCGTCCGTGCCGTGACCGTGTATTTGTTCGAGCGAGGCGTAGACAGGAGTGTAACCGCGCACGCTGCGGCTGGTCTCCAGTGTTGCCATCTGTCCCAGCGACCCTTTGGCAAGGCCAAAATCAAGCAGGAAAATTTCTCCCTGCTTAGTCAGTTTCAGATTCGACGGTTTGATGTCGCGATGGAGAATTGGCGGATCTTGCTTGTGCAAATATTCCAGAACTTTCAGTAGCTCGTCAGCCCAGCGCAGGACCTGAGATTGAGGGAACGGGCTTTCACGCGATTCGAGCAGTTCGGCGAGATCGTATCCCGGAATAAACTCCATCACCAGGAAATCACCATCACCTTCAGTGAAGTAATCCATCACCTTGGGCAAAGCAGAGTGGCGGAGATTACCGAGCAGCGAGGCTTCTCGTTCGAATGCCCGGCGTCCCTCTTCATCTTTGCCGGCAAAAGTTTCTTTGAGCGCCACGACACAGTTCACCCGCTGGTCCACAGCTTCATAGACGGTGCCCATGCCGCCGTGCCCGAGTTCGCGGATCACGCGATAGCGGTTTTGAAGAATGGTGTTGGGGGAAATCATGTACCGAAAAAGCGAACGCAGCAGTTAGCAGAAAAGCGTATGTCGCGTTCGCCACCGGGCCGCAAAGGATCCGGAATTCCAGGTCATATTAACCAAGTTCCAGAGTAGGCGCTAGAGATTCATTTACTTTCCGCCGGCTCTACCTCAATCACCATCAAGTATATAGATGGTCTTAATGTACGGACATCCGTTGCGAATGCCGTAGGTGATCTTTTTCAGGTACAGGTGATTGTGCAGAATGCCGCCATCGAAATTGTAAGTGCAGACGCCTTTCGCACAGCGCTCCAGAGGTCGTGATTCCCTGCCCGGGAGTTCTTCTATTTCACGACTTTTAAGCCACGCTTCGAACCTGGCAAAAGAGGTGAAGCGCTTGATTAGAAACCTGTCCTTATCGTTATCGCCCGCTAATGAGTGCTCAATGATGATTCTTACTTTCCCCAGGTAAGGGCGATCGGCATCCAGGCTGCGCAGGGTCTTCGCTTCAAACGACTCGGCGACTGTCTTGACCAGCTCCTCGACGGTTTGCTTTTTACATAGAGGTTTAGCTTGAATCGTCAATAAGAGGCCAAATAGAAGGACGGGAATGGCCAGTAGCGACTTCACAATCTTCTTGTTCATAATTGATGTATTGAAGGACAAAAGCAGTTCAGCTAATTAGATCGGGCTGCATCTTAGCTAACTTTCGCCAGATGCGCTAGAGTGTCAGCAGCCAGAGAAATGCCAATCCGAGAGGTGCCATGGGCTTAAGAGAACAAATCGCTGAAGACATGACCGCGGCCATGAAAGCGAAGGACACCGTCCGGACCTCGACGCTGCGAATGCTGAAAGCAGCGATGGTCAATCGTCGGATCGAGAAGGGCGCCGAGTTGGACGACGACGAGTTGATGAAGCTTCTGCGCACGCAGGTAAAGCAGCGGCGAGATTCCATCGAGCAATACCAGAAAGGCGCGCGGCAGGATCTGGTTGAGAAAGAAACTGCCGAGATTGCAGTCATCGAGTCCTACCTGCCGAAAGCCGCGTCGGCGGAGGAAATTGAACAGGCAGTAACGGCTGCTATTTCCGAAACGGGCGCCAGCTCGATGAAGGAAATGGGCGCCGTGATGAAGGCCACGATGGCCCGTCTGGCCGACCGCAATCCCGACGGCCGGGCCGTTAGCGAAGCTGTAAGAAGCAAACTCGTGGGCGGGTCTTAACTCTCTGAAATCACGCTCGCCGAAGACTCCTTGCCAGAGGCGTCAGGTCTTTGGGTGACCGCCATTTACACTTTTCCGTTAGGCGGGTAGAAAGCACCTTCCAAGTTTCGAATTTCTGTGGTAGAAATGTGAGCCATCATGTGAGGCGCCAGCCTCTTATGACCCTTCGTCCCTTAACTAAGGAGGTTTCGATGAAAAGACAGGTGTGCAGTCTGATGCTGGTTGCATCAGCGCTCGTCATGCTGGTGCCCCCTTCCCTGGCAAAGGATAAAGCCGCCATCAGGCAGCAGGAACGCACCATCTCGCTGGAATTGGAATTTACCAAGCACAGTCCTAATCCTCTCCAGCGGGTTATTTCGTTTCTCAACTGGGGTCCCAATGCTTACGCTACCGGTTTTCTGGTTGGCGGTCGTTTGGTGATGACCGCCTATCACGTAGTCTCTGGAGACCTGGACGAATCAAAGAAGCTGGCGTTGGGATTCGGGCGCAAAGACAAACTGGACGTCAAGGTCTATACCAATGGCTGCCAGGCCAAAGTATTAAAGGTGGATCCGGACGCTGATTTGGCACTGCTTGAAGTGTGCAGTGCCGGGAAACAGACTCTGATGCCGGCATTTCAAATGACGCTAAATAAAGACGAGAAACTGATGCTGGTTGCCCGCCCGCACGGCGACCGGATTGTCAGCCACGGGACATTTTACGGTTCTTACGCTCTTAAAGGGATCGATTACTGGTCGGTAAAAATCAGCGCGCGCGATGGATTTTCCGGTAGCCCGGTCTACAACGAAAAAGGCGAACTCGTTGGCGTCTTCAGTGGCTATGATTGGTCGCAGAAACTGGCAGTCGTGAGTCCGGGACTGAGAGCGCAAAAGCTGCTCGAAGAGTACATGCCGGGTACCAAGCCATAAATAATCCTAAATAACTATCTGATTGGCACGTCGCCACGGGCCGGCGTGCTAATCCGCAACCCTGGTCATGGCATTTGCACGCCCTGACGCTCGCTTGCTTCCACCCAATCCTTCTCGTATAATCCACAGCTTACTCGGATCGTCGGATGCGTTGTCCGGTGGGTTTTCGCCCACTTTTTCTTTTGGGCGCAAATAGCGCAAATTGACAACCTACGCCGGTACTCATGGATTCAAGGTCGGTTGCAGAGCGGGTACGCGATATCGCCGAACAGGTTGCGGTCGACCATGGTCTGGAACTGGTTCACGCCGAAGTCGCCGGTCCGGACGGCCGCCCGATAGTGCGAGTGTTCATTGATAAGCCGGGGGGCATCACTCACGAAGATTGCTCGGAAGTGAGTCTGCACCTGGGCACGGTCCTCGATGTTGAGGACTTTATTCATTCGGCCTATACCCTCGAGGTTTCGTCGCCGGGTCTTGAACGCGGGCTCTACAAAGCCGCTGACTATGAGCGCTTTGCCGGGAGCCAGGCAAAGATCAAGGTCCGGACGAAACCTCGAGGG
>Ga0207646_10001756_pt1 | contig 26288 bp, 18 predicted proteins | sample KBSK5502metaG_FD_184343 | JGI IMG/M metagenome (GOLD analysis project Ga0207646, IMG submission 184343) | Corn, switchgrass and miscanthus rhizosphere microbial communities from Kellogg Biological Station, Michigan, USA - KBS K5-50-2 metaG... | ecosystem: Host-associated > Plants > Roots >...
GGAGGCCGCCGGTGCCGAAAATCGAGTCCGCGAAGAAGGCGATGCGCCAAGGGCGCGCCCGCCACGAACGCAACCGGGCGCAGAGCTCCGCGCTCCGCACCGCGCTCAAGCGCGTGCGTGCAGCGACCTCGGCCGAGCAGGCCGGTGGGGCGTACAAGATTGCGGCCCGGCTCCTGGACAGAGCCGCCCGAAAAAATCTGATCCACGCGAATACGGCGGCACGGCATAAGTCGAGACTGGCCGCCGTTCTCAAGAAACTCTCCAAATAGACGGCGTCACGAAAAGACGTCGCGGAAAGACGTCGTTCCGTGACGCCTCTCCGTGACGTCTCTCCGTGACGCTTATTGCCGTTACATCGCGGCTAGTTCAGCCCCACACTGCTGGCAATACCACTCGGTAGGCAGATTCATCGTCCCACAGTCTTTGCAGCGCAACGTCCTGTCCCCGTCCTCCGCGTTGCCAAGACCCGCCGGATCAGGGACGATTGGAGCCGGGATCGGGTTGGCGGCCCGAGGCGCCGACGGGCTCTGCGGACGCGGCACATCGGCGGGAACGGACGGCTGGAATTGCGCGCCACTGGCGCGCCCCGGCGATGGGGCGGTCTGCTCGTCTTCGGTCACCGACTTGATGAACGCCAGCTCGTCCTCGTGCCCCACGTTCTCCGGCTTGGGCTGCGGCCTCGGCGGGGAAGGCTCGAGGAATGGCAGGGGCTGGGCCGGTTGGGGAGGGGTCGCCCGGGGAGGCGGCGTCGGCCGGTGGCTGACCAGGGCATCCAGCTCCTCGAGTTTGTGGATGTCGGCCACGACCGATTGCAGATCCTCGCGCACCGACACGAGCTCCGCCAGGACGTCCTTGTGGACCTGCTCCCACTGCGATTCGTCGTACTCGCCCACGGCGTGACGCAGCTCCGTCTCGGTGAGCTTCTCCTGGGCGCGTGCTTCCTTTTTCTGCAGCTCGCCGCGCAGGTGCCGCTTCTCCTCGATGGCCTGGCGCGCGCTTTCCGCGTGGGCCTTGAGCTCTTCGGTGACTGCGGAGAGGCGCGCCTCGTAATCGGAGCGGACGCGCGCGCGCACGTGCCCGGGCGTCGCGTCCGCCGAGTCGTTCAGACGCGCGATCCAGGCTTCGTATTGGCGCCGCTCCTCCAGCAGCTGCTGGATGATCACGGTGCTCTTGGAAGGCGTTCTCGCCACCGCGCTTCTCGCCCCTTTCCAGTCGGCACTGCAAGATAAGCTGCTCGAGCGCAAAAACCTCGCGTACCCGCCCCGCCGCCGCAAATCCTGTAGCTACAGGGGGATGGGCGGTTTACCTCGGACCGTCAGCTCTTGGGGGAAGCCTCCGCCCGGTGCACTATGGCACCGCTCACGAGCGTGAGCGCGGCGCGCCCCGTGAGGGCGCGACCCGCGAACGGGGTGTTGCGGCTCTTCGAGAGCAGGGCCGCGGGCTCGACGGTCCAGCGGGTGGTCGTGTCCAGAACCACGACGTCCGCCGGCGCGCCGGGCTCGAGGGTGCCGCCGGGCAGGTGAAACGCGGCGGCGGGTGCGCTGCTCATGCGCGCGATCAGCTCGGGAAGGGTCAACACTCCGTTGAGCACGAGCTCCGTGTGGACCACGCCGAACGCCGTCTCGAGCCCGATGATCCCGAACGGGGCGTCGTCGAAGGCGGCCTCTTTGGCGTCGTACGCGTGGGGCGCGTGGTCGGAGGCGACGCAGTCGATCACGCCCTCCTTGAGCGCCTGCCGCAGGGCGGCGATGTCCCCCGCCTCGCGCAGCGGCGGGTTCATCTTGGCGTGGGTGTCGTAGGTCTCGCAGGCGTGATCGGTGAGCGTGAGGTGGTGCGGCGTCACCTCGGCGGTGACGCGGATCCCCTGCTCTTTGGCGCGCCGGATCAGCTCCACCGACCCGCGCGTCGACACGTGGCACAGGTGGACGTGCCCGCCGGTGAGCTGCGCCAGCAGGATATCGCGCTCCACCATGATTTCCTCGGCGGCCGCGGGGATTCCCTTGAGACCGAGCCGCGTGGACACGAGGCCCTCGTGCATGACGCCGCCCGCGGCGAGGGTGGGCTCCTCGCAGTGGTCCGCGACCGGGATCTCGAAGGTCCGCGCGTATTCGAGCGCGGTGCGCATGAGGTGGCTCGACGCGACCGGCCGGCCGTCGTCCGACACGGCGACCGCGCCGGCGCCGACCATCTCGCCGAATTCGGAGAGACGCTCCCCCCGCTGCCCGACCGAAATGGCGCCGATGGGATAGACGCGGGTGAGCCCGGCGCGCGCCGACTGGCGCACGATGAATCCGACCGCGGCCTGATTGTCGGTGACCGGATCGGTGTTGGGCATGGCGCAGACGGCGCTGAAGCCTCCCGCGGCCGCGGCGCGGGCGCCCGTGGCGATCGTCTCGACGTCCTCGTTGCCGGGCTCCCGCAGATGGACGTGCAGGTCCACCAGCCCGGGAGCGACCACATGCCCCCGCACGTCGCGCACCTCGGCGCCGTCCGGGGCGCCGAGCCCCGCCTGCACCGCGGCGATCTTGCCGTCCTGGATGAGGACGTCCGCCGGCTGGTCGAAGCCGCGACTCGGGTCGATCACCCGCCCGCCCGAGAGCAGCAGCGGCCGCACTACTCCGTCCCCCGTTTGGCCGCGTCGGCGAGCTCGGGACGCCCGCCGGCAAGGAGGTAGAGGACCGCCATCCGGACTGCGACCCCGTTCGTCACCTGGTCGAGGATCACGCTGTAGGGGCCGTCGGCGACGCGGGAGTCGATCTCGACGCCGCGGTTCATCGGCCCCGGGTGCATGATGGTCAGGGCGCGCGGCGCTTTCTCGAGGCGCTCGAGCGTGACCCCGAAGACGCGATAATACTCCCGCACGCTCGGAATGAAGCCCATCTCCATGCGCTCGAGCTGCAGCCGCAGCACGTTCAGCACGTCGGCCCATTCGATCGCCTCTTCGATGCGGCGGAAGCGGCACACGCCCAGGTCTTCGATGCCCCGGGGCATGAGCGTATCGGGACCGCACACCCCCACCTCGGCGCCGAGCTTCGAAAGGCCCCAGATGTTGGAGCGCGCGACGCGTGAGTGCAGCACGTCGCCCACGAGACACACCTTGAGGCCGGCGATCTTGCCGTGCGTGTCGCGGATCGTGAGCAGGTCGAGCAACGCCTGGGTGGGATGCTCGTGCTTGCCGTCGCCCGCGTTCACGACGTTCGAGCGGATGCGGTTGCCCAGAAACTCGGCGGCGCCGGAGGACGGATGGCGGATGACCACCATGTCGATCCGCATCGCTTCCAGGTTGCGGGCCGTATCGACGAGCGTCTCGCCTTTTTGGACGGCGCTGCCGCTCGCCGCCACGTTGACGGTGTCGGCGGAGAGGCGCTTTTCGGCGAACTCGAACGAGATGCGGGTGCGCGTCGAGGCCTCGAAGAACAGGTTGACGATGGTCTTGCCGCGCAGCGCCGGCACTTTCTTGATGGGCCGCTCGGAGACCTCCTTGAACGGCTCGGCCGTGTCGAGGATGAGGCGGATCTGATCGGGCGAGAGGCGCTCCAGGCCCACCAGGTCCTTTCCCAGGGTGGCGGTCATGGCGTGCGCACCAGATCCACCTCATCCCTCCCGTCGAGCTCCTCGACCAGCACGTCCACGCGCTCGCCGTCGTTCACCTTCACCTTGGTCCCGACGATGTCGGGCTGAATGGGCAGCTCGCGACCGCCGCGGTCCACCAGCACGCACAGCGAGATGCGCTCGGGGCGGCCGAAGTCGGCGAGCTCGTCGAGCGCCGCGCGCACCGTACGCCCGGTGTACAGCACGTCGTCCACGATCACGACGTGTTTGCCGGCGAGATCGCCGGGGATGCGGGTCTCGCCGATGACCGGCTTGGGGCCGACGGTTTCGAGGTCGTCGCGGTACAGGGTGATGTCGAGGGCGCCGCGGGGCAGGACCACGCCCTCGTCCTTCTCGATGAGCTTGGCGATCCGCTCGGCGAGCTCGACGCCGCGCCGCTGGATGCCGATGAGCACGAGACGGTCGGTCTCGTGGGCCAGCTCGAGCACTTCGACCGCCATACGCTGAAGCGCCCGCGACAAAGCGCGGGCGTCCAGGATGATCGTGCGCTCGGGCCGGCTCATCTCAGGCTTGGAAGGTAACCGGCGGACCAGCCGGGTCAACGGCGGGCGCCGGGAACGACACACCCGCCGCTGCGGCAGCTACTTCCTCACTCGTGAAGCTCTCCCTTCCGGTGCTGCTCGACGCGGGTGTCCTCTGCCACGTCGGGCCCGCCGAGCCGGGCGCGCGTCGTCACGTACAAATCGTTCGCTCCGAACCCGCCGGGCCGAGCGGAAAAGAAGTAGAGCGTCGTGCCATCGAACGACAGCGCGGGGGCGCCATCAAAGGAGGTGCTGTTGACCGTAGGCCCCAGGTTCACTGGCGTGGACCACGGATCAGCGGTAGTCGCCCGTGTCGAGACCCACAGATCCTGGCTTCCGATTCCACCGATACGACCTCTCGAGTCCGACGCCAGGAAGATCTCAAGGCCGTCGCGGCGAATGGCCGTGCGGGTGTCGCGGTAGGGCCCATTGAGCTCCACGACATCCACGCCTGGCCCCCATGGCGCGTCCTCGTTGCTGCGCGTGCTGACGTATACGTCAAAATCGCCCAGTCCCCCGGGCCGGTTGAGGCTCGTGAAGTACAAGTACTGGAGGCCCGTTGCATCGTCTTCGAAGAACGTGGGCCCCGATTCATCATAGATCGTGTTCACGGTGCAGCCCAGATTCACGGGTGGATTCCATCCGAAGTCGTCGTGCTTGTCGCGACGCCCGGCGACGTACAGATCGCTGCCGCCGCACCCGCCGGGCCGGTCGCTGTTCATGTACAGGTGATGCCCGTCGATCGTGAGATCGGGCGCGAAGTCGTTGCTGCTCGTGTTGATCGACGGTCCCAGGTTCTGCGGCGTCCCCCACGGATCGTCCAGGGTGGCGCGCTGAGTCACCCAGATATCGTTCCCGCCGAACCCGCCGGGACGATTGGAGACGAAGTACAGGCTCAGCCCGTCCTTCGAAATCGAGGGATGTTGGTCGTTGTATGCGGAGTTGACGACCGGCCCCAAGTTGACCGGCGCGCCCCACGGGCCGTACACCGGCTGGTCCGCGACGGTCGCGTCGGCCGCCAGGCGCGGTGCCGCGCGCGGGCCGACTGGACTGTGGTCCGAACTGCACGCGTAAGCGAAGGCCGCCAGCGCGCCTAGCAGGGTGATTCTCTTGAGCGGTTTCATCAGCGCCTCCCACATGTTGATTGCCCTGACCTGCACCGACCGGTAGTTTCCACTTTGACAAGTCAGTTTGCGCCGGCTGCGTCACCCGGACGTGACCGGTGCGTCACCGGTCGCGGTGACGGTTGCGGCTCCGCCAGCGCCGCAGAGGCCTCGCATGATCGGGTTCCGGTTGCTTGGGACTCTGCACCTCACGGACGCCGAGGGTCGCGAGGTCAAGAGCCTCCTCACCCGCTCCCGGCGCCTCGCGCTGCTCGCCTACCTCGCCGCCGCCACGCCCCGCGGGCTGCACCGCCGCGACACCCTGCTCGCGCTGTTCTGGCCGGAGCTCGACCAGGAGCATGCGCGCGCGGCGCTGCGCCAAGCGCTGCACGTACTGCGGGACGCACTGGGTCCCGATGTCGTCGTGACCCGCGGCGACGAGGAGATCGGGCTCGACTTCGATCGACTGTGGTGCGACGTCGTGGCGTTCGATCGGGCGATCGCGGCAGGACGATTCGACGAGGGACTCGAACTGTACCGCGGGAACTTGCTCGAGGGCTTTTTTATCCCGGACGCCGGCGGGTTCGAACGCTGGTTGGAGAGCGAGCGCGCTCGATTACAACAGGCAGCCGCCCGCGCCGCCCAGACGCTCGTCAAGCGTTGCGAGGCGACCGGCGACCTTCAAACAGCCGTCGAATGGGCCCGCCGGGCGGTGCCGCTCGCCCCACACGAAGAAGAGCCACTGCGTCACCTCATCGCACTGCTCGACCGCCTTGGCGATCGCGCCGCAGCAGTAGCGGCGTACGACGAGTTCGCCAAGCGGCTGGGCGCCGAGCTGGAGACAGAGCCCGCCGCCGAAACCAAGGCGCTGCTGACCGCGGTACGCGCACGAGAGCGGGCAGCACCGGTAGAGCTCCCCGCCTCGGCGGCCACCACCGCTGCGGCGGTCGCGGTGCGGAGCCAGCCGCCGCGCCGGCGTCGGCTGATTTGGGGAGCGCTCGCGACGGTCGGCGGCGTGAGTGTTCTGCTCGCTTTCCGCGTGGGCAGCTGGCGAGGGCGACTGTGGTCGGGACCCACCACCGGACAGATTCACTCGCTCGCGGTGCTGCCCTTCGCAGACCTCTCCCGCGACACGCTCCAGGCCTGGTATGCGGACGGACTCACCGAGGCGTTGATCACGGACCTCGGCCGGATCCCGTCGTTGCGGGTGATCTCCCGCGGATCAGTGGCGTCGTTTCGGGGGACGAAGCGACCATTGCACGAGATCGCCCGCGAGCTGAGGGTCGACGCCGTGGTGGAAGGCGGCATGCAGGTGTGGGAGGGCCGCGTGCGCGTTGACCTGCGGCTGGTCGATGCCGCGTCGGGTTACCAGCTGTGGGCCGACCGCCTCGAGGAACCGATGGGGGACCGATTCGTCCTCGAAGATCGCGCAGCGCGGAGCATCCTGTCAGCGCTCCGCGTACCGGTCACTGCGGCCCAAGCACGCAATCTGCGGACGGCACCGACCCGCAATCTCGCGGCGTACGACCTCTACCTTCGGGGCAAGATCCGTGTCCGGCACGAAAGCCAGGCCGACGACTCGGTCGCGATCGACTTGCTGGAGCGGGCGGTGGCGTTGGACCCGGAGTTCGGGGTCGCACACGCGGAGCTGGCGCACGCATACGCGTTGCGAGTTACTCAGTTCGTGCCCGGAGACAGCGAGGCTCGCGACCGAGCCGCAGTCGAGACTGAGAAGGCGCTGCGCCTAGACCCGGATCTTGCCGAGGGTCACTACGCGCGGGCGTTTCTCCTGTGGGGTCCTGGGGGATACTTCGCGCACGAACTGGCGATCCAAGAGGACCGTCGCGCGCTGGACCTGAATCCGAACCTCGCCGAGGCGCATCAGCACCTCGGGATGGTCTATCTGCACATCGGCCTGCTCGACAATGCCATCGAGGAATTCCGGAAAACTCTTGCCATCGACCCAAGCCACCGCTTCGCACAGCAGCGAATCGGCATAGCGCTCGTGTATCAGGGTCGGTACGAAGACGGGCTGCGGACATTTCGACAAGTTCCGCCGGAATTCAATCCCGCCTTCTGGCATTCACAGGTCGCGTGGGCACTCCTGTACCTCGGCCAGGACAGCGCGGCTGCGAGCCTCATCGAGCAATACCTGCGACAGCGGCCGGAAGACCCCGGGGGAGTCGTCACGAGCACGCGGGCCATCGTGTTTGCGAAGCAGGGCGACGAGCGGCGGGCGGAGGAGGACATCCGAGCCGCCGTCCAAAAGGGCGCCGGGTACATCCACTTTCACCACAGCGAGTACTACATCGCGATGGCGTATGCTCTGCTCCACCGGCCGCAGCCTGCCCTGCGATTCTTGCGCCGGGCGGCGGCAGAGGGGATGCCCTGTTACCCGTGCTTTGCTAACGACCCCTATCTCGCCATGATCCAGAGCGACCCGGGCATCGCCGCCTTTATGCGGGACCTGCACGCACAGTGGCAGCGGTACAAGGCGGCGTTCTAACGTCTCACGATCGGAGACTCGTAAGGCCTCTCCCGGCGGGCAGGCAACGGCGGGCGTGTGGTCTCAACGCCCGCCGCCGCTTCCGCTACTACTGTTCCTTGCCCTTGCTCCCGTGATGCGTCTCGACCTGCGCTGGTTGGTCTCCAGGGGTCGCTTACCTCGCCTCACCAGTCACCAGCCCTGACTTGCGTGACCCTGAGGCAGCCTGCGACAGGGGCAGGCTCGCTCTTCGACTCCGCCGCACGGCGATGCCCGTCAGTGCGATCGTTGGGGGTCTTGCTGTGATTCGTTTCATCTGGGCATCCACGTCGGGCTGTAGGTGTCACCGAAGCTCGGGTCAAATAGGACCTGGTACTGCGTGCCATCCGCCCGGATGAGGGCGATTTCGAAATGCCAGTCCCCGCATCCATCCAAGTCGGGGGGGCAACCGACATTGCTAAAGACGAGCGTGCTGAAGGCGATTCTGGTGCCATCCGGCGACCAAGTGGGGTCTCCCCCCCAAGTCCCCGGAGTGACCTGTGCGATGCCACTCCCATCTCGGTTCATAACAGCGACCTCGCCCAGGCCATAGTACGCCCCGCCAAAGTCGGGGCCGCGGAACTCGTAGGACGTGAAGGCGATGCGCGAACCGTCCGGGCTCCACGCCGGCGTCGTGAGGCCCGATGGATTGTGGAGGTTATTGGTTAGATGGGCGAGGCCGGTCCCGTCGGGCTTGACCGTGCACACGTCGTCCCCGCCACCCGAGTTGAAACAGGATAGCGCGATCGCGGCCCCATCCGGAGACCACGCGGCATCAGACCCGTTCGTACCGCGGGTAGCGCTGTCCAGGACTACTCTGCCACCGGTGCCATCCGAATTGATGATCGAGAGACCCTCATGCCGACCGAACGCGAGCTTCAACCCGTCCGGCGCCCAGGTGGGGCGGCCGGTCACCGATCCATCGTTCGTGAGATGCACGAGACCGTCGCCACTCGCGCCCATCACGCAAAGGTTGAAACGGTAAAGCCCGTCCGCGCCGATCGTTCGGTCGCACATGAAGGCGATCTTCGAGGCGTCCGGAGACCAAGCCGGATGGAACCCGACTACACCCAAGGCGGACGGGCTCGTGCCGTCCGCCTGGCTGACGAACAAGTCCCCCACCCGGACACCTTGATCCGCCGAGAATACGAACTTGTCGGCCCTTCCAGCCGCAGCGACGCAGACGACCACGACAGCGAGATGCGTCGACACGCTCTGGAAGATGGTGACCGTAATTGGACTAGGCGGGTTCACCGTACAATTCGTCGCAACTCCGCTGACGCTGACGCGGTGGGCGCCGACGCTCAGCCCGGTGAACAGCACGGCGTCGACGATTCCGGAATGTTGGGCCGGCCCACCGTCCGGTGCGATGAAGTATCCGTTCGGATCGAGATCCAGTCCCGTCGTGCCGATCGATATTGCAAGGCTGCCTGTCGCGACGCACGTGACGGAGAACGCGACCGTCGCCGTATCGCCAGCGACGACCGCCACCGGGCGCGGGTTCGCTCCTCCACCCGCGGCGCAGTTCGAGGTGAGCCCGGCGAGCAGGATGCTGTGGCTGCCGGCGCTCAGCCCGGACAGCGTCATCGTGCCGTTCACAGGGATAGCCTGCCACACACCGCGGTCGATGGCGACGCTGTAGCCGTTCGTATCGAGCTCTACGCCGCTGGTCGTGACGCTCACCTGGACCGCGCCGGTGGTCGCGACGCATGCGACCGAGAAGGCGACCTTCGCCGTGTCGCCCGCGACGACCTCCACCGGGCGCGGGTTGGCGGCGCCAACGGCGCCGCAGTTGGAGGCTAGTCCAGCGAGCAGGACGTTGTGGCTGCCGGCGCTGAGACCGGTGAACGCCATCGTGCCGTTCACCGGGATAGCGCGCCCCCCGCCGCCATCGATCGCGACGCTGTAGCCGTTCGTATCGAGCTCTACGCCCGTTGTCGTGACGCTCACCTGGACCACGCCGATCGCTGGTCCGAGTGCCTGGTCACCGCAGGCAGCGGCGAGCGCCCCCAAGATCACCAGGCCGGCGCTGAGCACGCCTGGGAAGGTTGGTTTGGACAGATGCCACTTCTTGCTCGTTGCCCACTCAACAGCCCGGACGAGTGCCCACCACAAAGCTCGCGTGTTCATGCAACCTCCCATTCACAGAAAGACCGCCTTTGCCACCCCGGGTACCCAGGGTCAGCGCGGGCGTGAGGTCCCAACGCCCGCGCCGCAACGCTACTCCCGTTCCTTGCCCTTCCCCCTCTGGTGCGTCTTGTCCCGGTCATTCTGTGCCGTGTCCGGCCCGCGCAGCCGCGCGCGCGTCGTCACATAGAGGTCGCGCCCTCCGAAGCCGCCTGGCCGTTCCGACATGAAGTAGAGCTCTGTCCCGTCGAATGAGAGCGCTGGAGCACCGTCGAAGTACGGGCTGTTGACGACCGGGCCGAGTGGGACCGGCGGCGACCACGGATCGAGCGTGGTTGCACGCGTCGCTACCCAGATGTCCTCGCTGCCAACGCCGCCCGGGCGACCGGTGGAGAGGAAGATCTCAAGCCCGTCGCGCCTGATGGCAACGCGGGTGTCCCGGAACGGACTGCTGAGCTCTGGCACGAGGACGCCCGGGCCGAACGTGCCGTCGGCCTGGAGCGTGCTCGCATAGATGTCGACGTCGCCGAGCCCGCCGGGTCGCGGACTGTTGAAGTACAGCGTCGTGATGCCCGTGGCGTCGTCCTCGAAGATGGTCGGGCCGTTGTCGTCGAACGGCGAGTTCACCACGCACCCGAGATTCTCCGCGGGCTCCCAACCGAAGTCGTCGCGCTTGTCCCGGCGCCGTGAGACGAACAGGTCCGCGCCCCCGCAGCCGCCTCGGCCGGTGCTGTGGAAGTACAGCCGGTGACCGTCGGTGGAGAGGCTGGGGGCGCCGTCGTTCCCTGCCGAGTTGATGTTCGGCCCGAGGTCAACCGGCTCGCCCCAGGGGGCGTCGAGGCTCGCCCGCTGTGAGACCCAGATATCGGCCCCGCCCCGACCTCCCGGGCGGGCGCCGGGAGGTGAGGGTTGAGATGTGGAGCTGATGTACAGGCTCAGGCCGTCCTTTGAGATCGCCGGATGAGAATCGTTGTACCGGGAATTGACGACTGGGCCGAGGTTGACCGGCGTCCCCCACGGGCCGTACGCAGGCTGGTCTTCCGCGGTCGCGTCGGCCGCGAAGCCCTTCGACCCGCTAGGGCCGAGCAGGTGTTTGTCCGAACTGCACGCGTCGGTCACAGCGACGAGCGCGCAGAGCACGGTGATTCTCTCGATCAGCTTCATCGGACTTCCTCCCAAGTTGATTGCCGAGACTCGAACAAACCCGTAGCTTCGAGGTTGACGGAGTCAATTTCAGCCGGACCCGTCACGCACCTGTGACGCAACCGTCACCTCGTGCGGTAACGGCGGCTCCAGGCTTTGCCTGCGCCTCGGGATGGCGTCGCGCGTCGCAGAGGTCCCGGATGATCAAGCTCGGCATGCTTGGGACGTTGAGCCTCACCGACGCCGACGGGCGCGAGGTTCGAAGCGTCCTGCGCCAGCCCCGGCGCCTCGCCCTCCTCGCGTATCTCGCCGCAGCGACCCCCCGCGGCTTCCACCGTCGTGACAGCCTGCTGGCGCTGTTCTGGCCGGAGCTCGACCAGGAGCACGCGCGCGCGGCGCTGCGCCAAGCGCTGCACGTGGTGCGAGACGCTTTAGGCACCGACGTGATCGTGACTCGTGGAGACGAGGAGGTTGGGCTCGATTTCGAGCGGATCTGGTGCGATGTCGTCGCCTTCGACCGAGCCGTCGCGGCGGAACAGTTCGACGAAGCGCTTAACTTCTACCAGGGTAGCCTGCTCGAGGGGTTCTTCATCGAGGGCGCGGGGGAGTTCGAGCGCTGGCTCGAGAGTGAGCGCGGGCGGCTGCGAGAGGCGGCGTCGCGCGCCGCCGGAAGCCTAGTCGAGACATCCGAGGCGGCCGGCGATCTACCCGCTGCGACCCGGTGGGCCCGCCAGGCGGCGCGACTCGCGTCGCACGACGAAGAACGCCTGCGCCGGCTGATCCTACTACTCGACCGCCTGGGGGACCGCGCGGGCGCCGTGGAAGCCTACGAAGAGTTCGCCAAGCGCCTTGCCGAGGACCTCGAGGCCGAGCCCGCCGCCGAGACCAAAGCGCTGCTCGCGGCGGTGCGCGCACGGGAGACCGCGGCGCCCGTGGAGCTGGCGAGCTTGGCCTTCAGCGGAGGCACCCTGGTGGCACCAGTGCCCCCACACCCGCGTGGGCATCGCGTGTTATGGCCCGCCGTAACCGCCGCCGTCGTCGCCGGGCTCGTGTTCGCGAACGCCGGCGACGAACGCGGGCGCCTGTGGCCCAGTCCCGCCACCGGCCGCGTTCAGTCGCTCGCCGTGCTGCCGCTCCCGAACCTCTCCGCCGACACCCTGCGTTCGTGGTACGCCGATGGACTCACGGAGGCCTTGACGACCGACCTCGGCCGTATCAGGTCGCTGCGGGTGGTCGCCCGCGGATCGGTGACGCCCTTCCACGGGACGGGCAAGTCGCTCGAGGAGATCGCCCGGGAGCTGCACGTAGATGCCATCGTGGAAGGCGGCGTGCAGCAAGCGGGGGGCGTCGTGCGCGTGGACGTACGGCTGATCAGCGCTGCCACGGGCTACCAGCTATGGGCGGATCGATTCGAGGAACCCGTGCAGAACCGGTTCGCCCTGGAGGATCGCGTGGCTCGCGGCATCGTCTCGGCGCTCGCGTTGCCTCTGAGCGCGTCGGAGGAGCACGCGCTCCACGCCGCACCCACCAAGAATCTCGAGGCATACGACTCCTACCTCCGCGGGAAGATCCGGCTGCGCCGTGAAAACCGTGAGGATGATTCGGTCGCGATCACGCTGCTCGAACGGGCGGTCGCGCTCGATCCGGACTTCGCGGTGGCCCAGGCAGAGCTGGGGCACGCGTACGTGCTGCGAGTCATCCTGTTTGCGCCTAGCGATACGGCGCTGGTCGAACGCGCCTGGATGGCTACGGAGAAAGCCCTGCGCCTCGACCCCGACCTCGCGGAAGCGCACTTCACCCGGGCATCTGTGCTGTCGAACCTCTCGGGCCGGTTCGCCCCCGAACCGGCCATTCAGGAGAACCGTCGCGCGCTGGAGTTGAACCCGAACCTGGCTCAGGCGCATCATGGGCTTGGCACCATCTATCTGCATCTCGGCCTCTTTGAGAAGGCCGTGGATGAGTTTCGCAGAACGCTCGCCATCGATCCGGGCTACTACGGCGCCACCCGCCGCACCGGCCTCGTGCTCGTATACCAGGGACGCTACGAGGAGGGCTTACGCCTCATCCGGCAGGTGCCACCTGAGTCCAACCAGGCGCTCTGGAACTACTCGGTCGCCTCGGCCCTCCTCTATCTCGGCAGGAACGCGGAAGCCGCGGCGCTGATAGAGCGATACCTGCAGGACCACCCGGAGGATCCCGGCGGGGTGGTCACGAGCACGCGCGCGCTCCTCTTCGCCCAGGCGGGCGACCCCATGCGGGCGGAGGAAGACATTCGGACCGCCATCGAGAAGGGCAAGGGCTTCAACCAGTTTCATCACACCGCCTACAACATCGCCTCAGTGTACGCCGTGCTCCACCAGCCGGCCCGCGCGGTTTACTGGCTGCGAAAGGCGGCGGACACCGGCTGGCCCTGCTACCCCTACTTCGCGCGGGACCCCAATCTCGACAACATCCGCAGCGATCCGGGCGTCGTCGCGTTCATGGAACAGCTCAAGGCCCAGTGGGAGCACTACCGAGCGACTCTGTGAGCGGGATGGCCTTGACACCTCGGCGCCCGCGCCGAATGTTCCAGCAGCCTAGTTCGAGGCAACGCGCCCAACGCCGAGCTCCCGATCGGGAACTCGGCGTCTTGTTTTGGGGGGCCAAGGTGCGGCTCGGTTCGCAGCTCTTCTCGATCGCGTTCGCGACGCTAGCCACCGCCGCGACGCTCCTGTCCGCCCAGAGCGTGGGATCGCCCGCTCCCGGTTTCACGCTGAAGACGCTCGCCGGCGGAACCGCGAGCCTATCCGATTACACGCGTCATCCACTGTTTCTCAATTTCTGGGCCTCATGGTGCAAACCATGCCGTGGCGAGATGTCCGACATCATCGATGCCTTCAACGCGCACAAGAATCAGGATCTGCAAGTGCTGGCGATCAACCTGACGGATCAGGAAAGCATGAAAGACGTACGGACGTTCGTGGAGGAGTTCCAGATGCCCTTTCCGGTGCTGCTCGATCAAAAGGGCAAGGTCCGCCAGAGCTACGCGCTACGCGGCGTGCCGACCTCGGTGTTCATCGATGCCAATGGCGTTGTACGCATGGTCAACCCGGGACCGATCACGAGCGAAGGCATCCAGCAGGGGCTCGCCGCGATACTGCCGGCGCAGTAACGGACCGCGTGTGGCAGGAGGAGGAGATGGTATGCGCCTTTACCCGGTAGCAGTTCTCACGATCGGCGTCGGCCTGCTCGCTCTCCCGAGGCAGTCGTTCGCGCAAGGCTGAATGCCGGTTCGCTTCACAACCCCCAGTTTGGGGGGACAGGGCGAGTTGCAGGTGGCGGACCTCGCTGCCCACCAGTGGAGGATCGCGCTGGGGTACCGCCATCTCCACGCCGACCAGTTGTTCGTCGGGACACAGTTAGTGCCGAGCACCCAACCGCTCATCATCAACCTCCACTCCGTTGATGTCACTGCTTCCTACGCCGTGACCGATCGCTTCAGCCTGAACCTCACCGTACCGTTCGTGGCCGGCATGCAGTCTCGGATGTATGCGGACTCCGCTCGCCACGCGGTCACGGCGCTCGGACTGGGCGACGTCAGTCTGATCGGCAGCACCTGGTTGCTGGACCCCCACAACCACTCCGGGAATATTGCGCTCGGTCTCGGAGTGAAGGTGCCCACAGGGACCCACACTGCGACGGACGCTTACTTCCTTAAGGGCGGCACGTCCATCCAGTATCCCGTGGACCAATCGATCGAACCCGGGGATGGCGGCTGGGGCATCATTCTGCAGCTGCAGGCGTACCGTCGAGCATTTCACAACGGCACCGCGTACTTGACAGGCTCTTACCTGATCAATCCGCGCCGCGTGAGCGACGTGGCGAAAGACCCGGGCGGCACCGTCTACTGGTCCGTGCCTGACGTTTATTCCCTACGCCTCGGTCTGGCGTACGCCATGTGGCCGCAGCAGGGCATCTCCGCCAGTCTCGGTGGCCGAATTGACGGCCAGCCGGTCCGCGATCTGATTGGCGGCGGTGACCCGGGCTTCCGCAGGCCGGGATACTCGGTTTCGCTCGACCCCAGCGTGTCGCTCACGACGGGGCCGAGCCAGCTCACCCTGAGCGCTCCGGTGAGACTGGGCGCGAACCGCGAGGCGAGCGTACTGGAGTTGCTGACCGGCAAGCACGGCGGAGGGGATTTCGCCAGCACGTTGATCTTCGTGAGCTACGCACGACGGTTTTGATCAGGGCACACCCAGTACGGCGCGGCATCCAGGAGGCACCGCTCAGAAACGCAGTTGCAACTCACTCAGCAGAATGCCGTGACGCAATCCCGGCGAACCGATCTTGCGCGACACGTAGTCCAGGTACAAGCGCACGCGACTCTCGCTGAAGTCCAGCGTCGCCCCTAGCGTAGTCGCGAGGTCGCGCCGTGCCGTGGCGATGGCCGGCCGGAGGAAGTCCTCTTGCTTTACGAGCACGATCACCGATGGACGGAGGTGGTAGGCCGCGAGGCCGTACCACCCGTAGTCGTCGGATCCGACCCCAGTGCGATGCTGCCCGATGTACTCCGCCTTGAGCGTCACCGCTGAACCCAGACGGCATCCACTCCGTAGCGGGTGCTGTCCGCACCGTAGCGCGCGGCATTCGCGCCGACGTCGAGCGCTCCGACGGGATGAGCCGTGAGGCGCCCGATCACCAGCACCGTGGAGTCGCGATTGGTGACGCTGTTGGGCCCTTCACCGTTGAAGACCCCCAGGAACACGGCGCCGTGGGTGCCCATGGCATACGCCGCCATGAGGCCGATGTCGCTCTTGGGGGGCAAGGACTCGGTGACGCTGGCCCGGTCGGCGGTTTCGAGCGTCGGCTCGGGCGTCAGGAACTCACGGCCGAACGGCGTCTTGAACTGCCCGGTGATCACAGTCCACGCCGCCTGGCTCCAGCGGATGAATGCGTCGACGAGGGCCACGCCGGCCTTCGTCGTGGCGGTGCCGCCACTCCGGAACTCGCCGCTGACGCGATATGAGAACCCAGCGGAGATGGTGCCATCGACGAGCAAGCGGGCACGATGAATAGTCGCCGTCAGACCGACCCCATTCTGGTAAGTCTCGCGGGGCTGCAGATAGCCGGCCACGCGCAGCGGAACCGCAGGCGGACTGGTGATCTGGGCGTGCGCCCGGCCCGCGCCGGCGAAGAGGAGAGCGAGCGCCGGCACGGGCAAACGAGAGCGCACACGCATCACGAGCAGTGTCGTAACGGATATGCTAGCGCTTTGCCCGCGAGCCGCCACCACACACGATGCCCGCCGCGCCTGGTGGTTCTTTCCCGTACCTCACTTGCTCCTCACACGGGACACGGAGACGGTTGCCGCAGAGGTCGAGGGTCTCCAGGCGGGACCGGACCCACTAACCAGCCCTACGAGACCGCTGCCGTCAGCGTTGATCAAGTAGATCGAATAGAATGTTTCTACAAGAGCAATCCTGCTGCCGTCGGGCGACCACGCCGGGTCGGGACTGGGACCCGCGTCGCCCGGGGTCGTACCTGGGAGATCGACGACGAGGCGCCCACCGGAGCCGTCGGCGTTCATCACGACGACGAAGTAGTCGAAGAGCTCGCATTGGTACGCCTCGTCGTAGGCGCCGCACCAGAGGCGTGAGAACGCAAGCTTCTTACCGTCCGGGGACCAAGCTGGCCCGACGTCTCCAAACTGCGATCCGGGGGCGGTGAGATTGCTTGGCGCCGAGCCATCGGCGTTCATCACGTAGATCTCGGCGGATCCGTCGCCAACGCGCCCGCTTGTGAAGGCGATCTTGCTCCCGTCGGGCGACCAGGCAGGCTGGTAGCCGCCCGAAAGCAGGTGCGGATTCGTGCCGTCTGCCTGCACGACCCAAACCCCTCCGTTCAGTTCGGCGAAGGCAATGCGTTGGCCGTCGGGCGACCACGCTGGGCCTCCGACAAACACCGCATCGGACGTGAGCCGGGTGAGGCCCGTGCCGTCGGCGTTCATCACGTAAATGGCGTGGTTTCTTGTGAAGGCGATCTTGGCCCCGTCTGGAGACCAAACGGGTTCCGAATCAGTCGCGGAGCCGCTGGTCAGGGAGGTGCGGCCCGTGCCATTGGACTTGATGATGTCTATGTGCCCATCAAAGCCCGCGAACGCGATCACGTCGGATTGCACGCACGCGATGTCGAAGGCGACTGACGAAGTGACGCCGCCGGCAATAGTCACCGCGCGGGGGTTGGTCCCGCTCACGGTGCAATTCGTAGTGACGCCGGCGAGAGTGACGCTGTGGCCACCGGCGCTCAGCCCGGAGACAGTGACCGCGCCATTCACGGCGACGGCCTGTCCCACACCGCTGTCCACGCTGAGGCTATAGCCGTCCGGGTCGAGGTCCGTCCCCGTGGTGCCGATCGAGACGGTCAGGCTGCCCCTCGTCGCAACGCAGGCGACTGAGAAGACGACTTGGGCTGTAGCGCCGGCGACCACGTTCACAGCCTGGGGGTTCGCGGCCCCAGCTATGGCGCAGTTCGAAGCGAGCCCGGCGAGAAGAACGCTGTGGCTGCCGACAGTGAGCGCAGCAAGGGTCATCGTGTCGTTCACGGGAATGACGTGCCTGACTCCGCCATCGATGGCGATGCTATATCCGTTTGTATCGAGCTCGACTCCGATGGTCGTGACGGTTACCTGGGCGGCGCCAGTGCTCGGCCCGGTCGAATCGCTACATCCTGCGGCCACCGCGAACACCAGCGTGGCCGGAATGAGCAGCCACCGGTGATGACTGATCGGTTTCATGTCTTCCTCCTTCAGTCCTGGTTCATTCCTCGCTCACGGCACCACCACCGCCGAACCGCGAGACCGATCGACCTCGCCTGCGAACCGAGCAACCTGACGCCCAAGTTGCGCCCCCGTCTCCACGTCGAACCGGTAGTGAATGCCGGCATACATGCGTGCGAGCCCGGCCTGGGTCACCATCCCGTCCAAGCTGTCGGTCTTCGCGGGGAAGAACGCGCTCAGAACGCCGGCGGCCGCGCCGCAGTAGCAGCTGTGCGCCGACGGGTACGACGGGTGATTGGGTAGACCGATCGCGGGGATGAGCGTGATGGCGGGGTCGGCCTGTGGCGGACGAATGAACCAGTACGTGAGCTTCGCGTCCCAGCAGCCGATTGCCGCGTCCATCATGGCCGCATCGAGCAGCGCGTACACGTGCGTCGCCTCGCGCTCGCGCAGCGCGCTCTCCTCGATCCAACCAGTGGCGATCGTATTCCAGAGGCCTCCGATGCTGCTCGTGCCCGCGCCCCGCGCCCAAAACAGCGCGATGCTCACCTGCTCCGCAGTTCGGGTGTCGGAGATGGCTCGTATCTCGGCGAGGGCGGTGAGGTAGGCCTGCGAACCGAACGCCGGAGGTGGAGCCGGCCGGAATTGATCGGCCGACGTCAGAAAGAAGGGACGCATCCCTGGGAGCTGGGCGTTGGCCGGTGGTTGCGGCGGCTTGGCGCTGCTGAACCACAGACCCGTCCCCACCGGCACCGTGCCGGTCCAGGGGAGGTCGAAGCCGTCGGTCCGGGCGCGCGCGATCGCTGCCGTCCCCACCTCCCGGCCCACGGCCTCCCCCCGAAGGAAGTCGGGATGCGGCTGGCCGGGTCCCGAATTCGCCTGCTGCTGGACCTGGTTCTCGAACAGTGGCGCGTCGGTCGGATCGAAGTAGGCCAGCACGACGGCGGACGCACCCGCCACTGCCCCACGGTCGGCTTCGAGGAGGCTGCGACCGCCGGACCCAACACCAATAGCATCCTCGGCACGCACCACCGCGTCATGCTGCGCCACGCTGAGATAGGCGTACACGCGCGTCGCGGCCGCGGAGTTGCCCGACAGCTTGGACTGCTTGATGAAATTGCGAGCCGTCTCCTGCCATGCGGGACTCGCGAGTCCCTCGGTGAACGGGACGCCGCTCGCGTTGGCCATGAGGAGCTTCGCTGCGCCAGGGCCCGCGAGGTGCTGGTCCGAATCACACGCGGCAGCCAGAGCCACCAGCGCGCACAGCAGGGCGATTCTCTCGATCGGTTTCATCGGACACCTCCTATGGGTCGACTGCCCTTGCGTGAATCGGCCGTGCCTTCCGGCTGACGGTGACAGTTTGAGCGGGGCACGTCACCACGCCGTGACCATCGCGTCACCGCTGGCGGTGACGGCGCAGTTCGTTGCCACGCCCCTCTTGCCGGGCTAGGTTTCGCTCGCGGAGCCAGTCTAGGGGTGAGGCGTCGCGTCCCCGTGACGCGAGCGTGACGGCGGTCGTCACGGCGCCCCGAGGGGGCGTGGACCCCTGGACGGCGCCGCGTGCGCCCCTCCGCCGAGGCCTCGCATGATCGAGCTCCGTATGCTCGGGAGACTGAGCCTCACCGATGCCGACGGACGCGAGGTGCGGACGCTCCTCGGCCAGCCCCGGCGCTTCGCCCTGCTCGCCTACCTCGCCGCCGCGACGCCGCCCGGCTTTCACCGCCGCGACAGCCTGCTGGCGCTGTTCTGGCCTGAGCTCGACCAGGAGCACGCGCGCACGGCGCTGCGCCAGGCGCTCCGCGTATTGCGCGCTGGGGTCCGGGGCGGTCGTGAGCCGCGGGGATGAGGAGGTGGGCCTAGCCTTCGATCGAGTCTGGTGTGATGTCGCTGCCTTCGATCGCGCCGTCGACGGCGGCGCTCTGCGGGAGGCCCTCGACCTCTACCGGGGCCAGCTTCTGGAGGGGTTCTTCATCTCGGACGGACCTGAGTTCGAGCGCTGGCTCGAGAGCGAACGCGCTCGCCTCCGCGAAGCGGCAGCGCGGGCCGCACAGGCACTGATCGAGCAGTGCGCGTCGCGTGGCAATCTCACGACTGCCACGCACTGGGCTCGGCGGGCAGTAGAGCTCGCACCGAACGACGAAGGGCTGGTGCGGCGACTGATCAGCGTGCTGGACCATCATGGCGACCGCGCCAGCGCGCTCCAGGCGTATCAGGCGTTCGCCCAGCGGCTCGCCGCGGAGTACGAGGCCGAGCCAGCCGCCGAGACGCAGGCGCTCGTCGCGGCGGTCCGGGCACGAGAGTGGGCCGTGCCGGCTGGGCCGTTACCCGCAGTGGACCTGCTGGCGCGCCTGCAGGCAGGGCTCACGGGCCGCTATCGAATCGAGCGTGAGCTGGCACGCGGGCGCACGGCCACCGTCTTCCTGGCCAACGACATGAAGCATGACCGCCAGGTTGCGCTCAAGGTGCTGCACCCCGAGCTCGCGGCGGCCGTGGGGCCGGAACGCTTCCTGCGCGAGATCCAGTTCGCCGCCCGGCTCGACCATCCCCACATCGTGGCGCTGCACGACTCGGGCGAGGCCGAGGGATTGCTCTACTTCGTCATGCCCTACGTCGTGGGGGAGTCACTCCGGGACCGGCTCGACCGCGAGGCGCAGCTCCCGATCGCCGCGGCGCTCCGCATCGCGGGCGACGTGGCCGCCGCACTGGGCTACGCCCACGGCCTGGGCGTCGTGCACCGGGACATCAAGCCGGAGAACATCCTGCTTGCCGACGGCCGCGCGCTCGTCGCCGACTTCGGCATCGCTCGGGCGATCAGTGCGGCGGGCAGCGACCGGCTCACCGAGACGGGAATCGCGCTAGGGACCCCGGCCTACATGAGTCCCGAGCAGGGGACGGAGGAGGGGGAGGTGGACGGCCGCAGCGACCTGTACGGCCTCGGCTGCGTCGTATACGAAATGCTGACGGGCGCGCCGCCGTTCACGGGCCCCACCGCGCAAGCAATCCTGGCCCGGCACGCCGTCGATCCCGTCGCTCCGATCCGGACCGTGCGAGACACCGTATCCGGGGGAGTCGAGCGGGCGGTGCTGAAGGCGCTCGCGAAGGTGCCCGCGGATCGCCACGCGTCCGCCGCCGAATTCGCGCACGCCCTCGCCGAGCCCCAGCCAGAGGTGCGCGCGCCCGGGACCCGCAGGGCCAGGCTCGTGATCAGCGCCTGCCTCTCGGCCGTCGCGGCGCTCGCGCTGCTCCTGGGTTTCAACCCCGGCGGCTGGCGCGGTGGCGCCGCCGGCAGGGCCGGTGGAACGTGGCTGCGCTCGATCGCCGTGCTGCCGCTCGACAACCTGTCTGGCGACACGACACAAGACGCCTTCGCCGACGGCATGACGACCGCCTTGATCACGGACCTCGGACGGATCCGTGCGCTCCGCGTTATCGCGAAACGGGCGGTGCTCCCGTTCAAAGCGTCAACACTTCCCGCGCGGGTAATCGCCGAGTCGCTGCATGCGGAGGTGCTCGTCGAGGGCGGCATCGAACGGTCGGGGGATCGGTTTCGCCTGGATTTGCAGCTGATCGACGCGGCCTCCGGGGGCCAGCTTTGGGCGGACCGGTTCGAGGACTTGACGCAGAACCGCTTTGCCATCCAGGACGCGGCGGCGCGGGGCGTCCTCTCGGCCCTGAAACTGATCCCCACCGCCGCTGAGGCGCAGGGCCTCCGCACACCACTGACCAGCAATCTCGAGGCCTACGACTTCTTCTTGCGGGGGAAGATCCGGGTGCGGCACGAGACGCGGGCGGACGACTCCATCGCGATCGCGCTGCTGCAACGAGCGGTGGCGCTCGATCCCTCGTTTGCCGTCGCCCACGCGTGGCTCGCGCGCGCCTACACGCTCAGGGTCGCCCAATTTGATCCGGGAGACTCGGCGGCCTTGGAGGGAGCCTTCCTGGCCACGGAGAAAGCCTTCCAGCTGAACCCCGATCTCGCGGAGGCCCACTTCGCGAGGGCCAATCTGCTATGGGGTGCGACGAAGCAGTTCGCCCACGAGCGGGCGATCCAGGAAGACCGCCGCGCGGTCGAGCTCAGCCCCAATCTCGACGCCGCGCACCATCATCTCGGGCTCGTCTACACGCACATCGGGTTGCTCGACAAGGCCCTCGAAGAGCTGCGGAAGACGATCGCGATCGATCCCGGCGACTGGATGGCGCAGCAGCGTATCGCTGAGACCGCGCTGTTGCAGGGGCGATACGAGGAGGGATTCAGGGTCCTCCAAACGGTTCCCCCGGAATACAACCCGCCGTTCTGGAATTTTGACGCGACGTGGGCACTCATTGAGCTGGGAAGGAATGGTGACGCCTCGACGCTGATCGAACGCTATCTACACGGCCATCCGGAAGACCGCGGTGGCCTGATGACCAGTCTGCGCGCCATCGTGTCCGCGAAGCAGGGCGACGCGCGCCGAGCGGAGGCGGACATCCAGTCGGCGATACAGAAAGGGAAAGGATTCGTTCACTTTCACCACACGGAATACAACATCGCCGCGGCGTATGCACTGCTCCGACAGCCGCGTGCTTCGGTTGAGTGGTTACGCCGAGCGGCGGCGGAAGGCTGGCCGTGCTATCCGCTCTTTGCGAGCGATCGCAATCTCGACAACATCCGCGGTGATCCGGCGTTCGTCGGGTTCTTGCGCGAGCAGAAGGCGCAGTGGGATCGGTGGCGGGCGACGCTGTGAGCCAACAGGCGTCGAGGCAATCCGCCGCCCCGACGCCATTTTGCCTGCCGCCTCGGATCATGAGACAATCGCTTGATCCAAGACATCCTGCGTGATCATCAGCAGCGAAGCGCTCTGGCCGTCCGACAAGATGCCGGCATTACGGAACGCCTCCACCTGGTTGATGAACGCGCCTAGCTTGTGCATCGCCGGCTCGGTCTCCCCGGCAGCGAGTTTTTCCAGCGCGCCTGCAAGCTTGACGGTCAACGCGCTGCCCTGACCGTCCGTGAGTACGCCGTTTTCTACGAGCCGCGCGACGTGGCGCTGGAGAAACGCGAGCCGTTGATCGGGTGGCAGCGGCGGAACAACGTGGGTGCCCCCCTGTTTGGCGCGGTCGATCGCCACCTGAACCAGGCCCGACGTCTTCGCCCAATCGACGAATTCATTGATGTATTGAAGCCCTGCCCCGGTATGACCCGTCGCCGTGTCCGGCACCACCATAGCGAGGTTGGCGATCAGGAAGTTGTCGGGCAGCAGCCGCCCGCCACAGCAAGCAATGAAGGCGATTACCTGCGGCCCCCGGCCCCCTGCAAAGGCGTCCACTTGCCCCGTGCCCAACAGGTCCAGCGCCTGAGGAGTTGCCGGCGTGCGCACCAGCGTCGCGTACTTGAGGGTACGACCGAGATAGATGTCGGGGGAGCTGCCCCGGGCGACCGAGATCCGCACGCCGGGGGCATCGACGTCCGCGACCTTCTGAAACGCGGCGTCGCCACGGACGAGATAGGTGTTGTCCACACCGATGTGCGGGACGGCCGCCGTGATGCCGGGCGGCTCGAGCGTCTGATCGAACGCGAACGCCGCGTCCCAGTCGCCGCTGGCGAGGCCCGCGAGCAACGGCGGCACTCCCAGATAGGGAATCGCTACGAACTGCGCATGCGTTCCCTGTGCCAGCTTGCAGCTCATGTCTATCCCCGGCCCCGTGAGCGCGCCCGTGATCGGGTTCCGCGCCGCGTTGTTCCGGTTGTTGTAGTTGTACGCGACCCGCATGACACCGCTTGGCGCGAGGTCGTGCAGGACCGCCGCATCCGGGTCCCCTTCCCACGTCGCGCCGTCCACATCGCACACGAAACTGGAAACGGCTGCCGCGACTCGATCGGCGCGGATCGGGGAGCGTGGAGCAATCGGCCCCTTGTCGAGATCGCACGCCAGGGCAAGCGCTCCGAGCGCTGCGAGCCCTCCGAACCTTCCACGTGTCGTGTTCATCGTCCACCTCCAAGAGAGGTCTCGTTGGCTGCGGCGTCCTCGTGGCCGGCGCCTCGCGCCGTCAGCACATAGCGCCACGCAGCGAGCAGCAGCGGTGTACCATCGGGACCGAGCGGCGTGTTCAAGTCGTTCGACGGGCTGCCGTGCGCGTTGGTGCCGACGAAGCCGTTCGGGCGCGGTTCCAGGTCGGTGACGAGCATGTGCGTGCCGTCGTACGGAGGGTTGCTGGTGTCGGGCATCGCCGGAGGGCCGAACGCGGCAAGGCCGAGCGAATCCCATCCGGCCCGGATCGGGCGGTAAAACCCGTCGCGATCGTGCGCGATTCCGTAGTACCGCTCCGTCGGCGTCACGTGCGTCGCGACCCAGGACGGGGCGGCTGTGTGAATGCTGTCGGTCACCGAGGAGAACAGCACGACCCGGGCAACGAGGTGGATCTTGGCGATCATCGCCGCGTTCCCACCTCCCTGGGAGTGGCCACTGACGGCGATCTGCGACCACTTCGGCCCGTCCTGCACTAGGAACCGGTCCCACCCTTCGTTGGGATATTGCCGCGTGAGATACTGCAGCAGCTTGGTGAGTCGGTTGTCGATGCTGTTCGCCGCATCGACGTTCAGGAACGCGACCCGGTCGATCCCGTCGATGATCTCGAGGCGAGCGTTCTCGTAGCATGTGCTGGGATCAGGGGTCGTCGGGCACGCTTTCGCCAGCCCGCCGCCGGTCGGGTACATGAGGCCGATGACGTGGTAGCCGAGCCGCGCCGCCTCTTGCTGCACGAGCTGAAACAGCGAGGGGTTCTGGCCCGTGCCCGGCAGGAACACAAAGAGCTTGTGGTTCGACCGCGCCGTCGTGTCGAGCCACACGTAGTGATCGTCGAGCCCTTGGTCGATCGCGGGGTCGGTCGCCCGGGGCGCCACGATGTGCAGGACGAGCGTCGCCGCCGGCGTTGCCGTGGCCTGGAACGCAGGTGAGCGCGGCTCGACCGATTGCTCCGCGTTGCACCCCAGTGCGAGTGCAAACACCATCGCGCCGCCCGCGAGTTTTCCACTGATTCGTCTCATGGCGCCTCTCTTTCACTGTGATTGCTGCGCCCCTGAAGTGGGGCTAGCTTCTGCGTGCGGAGGCAGTTTAGGAGACCCGCGTCACGCCCTTGTGATGCGACCGTCACGCCGGCCGTAACGGCGGCCCCACGCCGCTCGTGGGGCTCGGAACCGCGCCGCGCATCGCCGAGGCTTCCCATGATCGAGCTCCGCATGCTCGGGAGGTTGAGCCTCACCGGCGCCGACGGGCGTGAAGTGCGGGGTCTGCTCGGGCAGCCCCGACGCCTCGCGTTGCTCGCCTACCTCGCTGCCGCATCACCCCCAGGCTTCCACCGCCGCGACACGCTGCTCGCGTTGTTCTGGCCGGACCTCGATCAGGAGCATGCGCGGGCTGCGCTGCGCCAGGCGTTGCACGTGGTCCGCGACGCGTTGGGCGCGGATGCGGTCACGAGCAGAGGGGACGAGGAGATCGGCCTCGACGTCGCTCAGGTCTCGTGCGACGTGGCCATCTTCGAGCGCACGCTCCGCAATGGACAATGGGAAGAGGCGCTCGACGTGTATCGGGGCGCACTGCTGGAAGGGTTTTTCATCTCAGACGCGCCCGAGTTCGAGCGCTGGCTGGAAACCGAGCGCGCCCGCCTGCAGCAGGCAGCCGCGGGCGCCGCGCGAGCGCTGGCGGAGCGCTATGAGTCCGACAACGACCTCACCAGAGCCGTGCGCTGGACTCGCCGATCAATTGAGCTCGCGCCGAGCGACGAAGGACTGGTGCGCCGTCTGATGGCGCTGCTCGACCGACAGGGGGATCGGGCGGGCGCGTTGCAGGCGTACGAGGCGTTGTCGCGACGGGTCGCCGCGGAGTACGAGTCGGAGCCCGCCGCTGAGACGAAGGCACTGCTCGCGGCGGTGCGGGCGCGCGTGCAGGCGGACCCGGTCGGCGTGCGCCCCGAGGTGGATTCCCTCCGGGACCAGGGGCCTCCTGCGAAGCGTCGGCGGGGGAGGCTCGCCCTGAGTGTGGGCCTCTCCGCCGCAACGGCTCTCGCGCTGTTGGTCGGGTTCGGCGTCGCAGGCCAACGGGGACGGCTGCATCCCACGACCCCACCGACCAGCAACGCCCGAGCGTACGACTTGTACCTGCGCGCCAGCATGCTCGTCAACCAGCGTCAGAATCGGGAGAACGATTCGGTCGCGATCACCCTGTTCGAGCGTATCGTGGTGCTGGATCCGACCTTTGCCGCGGCTCAGGCCGGTCTGGCCCGTGCTTATGCGCTGCGAGTCAGCGAATTCGCGCCCGGGGATACGGCAGCGCTGCAACGGGCTCGGGTGGCCGCGGAGAAAGCGCTGCGCCTCGATCCAAATCTCGCGGAGGCCCATCAGGCCCAGGCCCGCCTGTTGTGGGGGACTTCCAACCACTTCTTTCACGAGCGAGCCATCCAAGAAGACCGGCGCGCGCTGAGCCTCGATCCAAACATGGATCGGGCGCACCAACATTTAGGGAACATCT
>Ga0207646_10001757_pt1 | contig 26280 bp, 27 predicted proteins | sample KBSK5502metaG_FD_184343 | JGI IMG/M metagenome (GOLD analysis project Ga0207646, IMG submission 184343) | Corn, switchgrass and miscanthus rhizosphere microbial communities from Kellogg Biological Station, Michigan, USA - KBS K5-50-2 metaG... | ecosystem: Host-associated > Plants > Roots >...
AGGCTCTTGCTTCGGCGGAGCTCGGGAAGGATCTGGTCGGGATGCTCATCATGCGCAACGCGCTCGCGGTGATCGCCGCGGACGCCGGCCGCATCGACGCCGCGTACGAGCACGTCGCGCGTGCGATCGAGATTGCACGCGTCTCGGGACCGGCCGCGTACCTCGCCCAGTGCTACGCGACGCGGGCCGAGGTCGCGCTCAAAGCCAAGGACCACCCACTCGCGCGCTCCAGCGCCGAGGCCGCGATCGCGGCGGTCGGGGAGCGTGGCGCCGATGCCGACCGCGCGGTCGCGGGCGCCACGCTCGTCCTCGCCGAGCTCGATCTGCGGGACGGCGACACCGCGAAGGCCGAACGGCGGATGCGCGAAGTCGCGGCGATCTACAAGGCCCTCGATGCGAAGGCCGAGCTCGGCGAAGTGCTGATGCGCCTCTCAAAAGCGGCCAAGAAGCAGGGCGACCTGCGCTCGGCCGAGCGCTACGCCTCGCAGGCGTATGCGGTGAGCAACCCGAAAAGCGCGAACGTAGAGGTCTAACTCGGTCGCGCTACCTCAGTCCCGCTGCTGACGCTCGGTCGCGGTAAGTACGTTCCGCAGCAGTAGCTCCGTGGTGACCGAGCCCAGACCGCCAGGCACGGGACTGAGCGCGGCGGCGATGGGCGAAACGCTCTCGACGTCGACATCACCGACGACCCCGTGCGGCGTCACGTTGATGCCAGCGTCGATCACGGTCGCTCCTGGACCGAGCATGTCGCCCTTCAGAAATCCGACACGGCCCACGCCGACAACGACCACGCTCGCATGCCTTGTGACCGCGCCGATATCCGATGTGCGGCTGTGCGCGATCGTCACGGTCGCGTCCTCGTTGAGCAGCAGATAAGCGACCGGGCGGCCGACGACGGTGCTGCGCCCGACCACGGCCGCACGCGCGCCGCGAAGCGAGACGCCGTGAAACTTCAGAAGCTCGATGACCGCCTCGGCGGTCGACGGCACGAAGAGCGGCCGCCCGTCCGCGAGCAGCCCGACGTTGAACGGGTTCATGCCTTCGACGTCCTTCGCGGGCGCGATGTGGTCGACGATGTGGCCTTCGTCGAGCGTTCCGGGCAGAGGAGTGAGCAGCAGGATCGCGTGAGTGCGAGGGTCCGCGCCGAGCCGCTCGAGTGTCGCGACGAGCTGACGCTCGGACGTGTCGTCGTGGAGGTCGATTTCGTCCACCGCGATGTCGAGCTTCTTCCCGCGCGCCGAGAGTCGTTGCTGGTACGCGTTCGCCGCCGGATCGATACCCACCGAGACCGCCGCGAGCCGCGGCGCGACTCCACGTGCATGCAGAGCGGCGCTTCGCTCGCGCGACCGTTCGTGCAGCTTTTCCGCGAGTGGCTTGCCCAGGAGCAGCCGCATGGGTGCTACCGGGCGATCCGCGACTCGACGAAGTCCGTGATGCGCCGACGCTGCTCGTCGCTGCCGTCGACGGCGCGGTCGAGATGCTCCGAGATGGCCTTCACCTGGGCCGGATCCTTTATCGAGGCGAGGTTGATCATCACGTTGAGGGCCGCCCCGCGTAGCGCGGTCTCCGCCATCAGGGCGCCGACACCGATGTCGCTCGCGGTCATCGGGCTGGCGCTCGCGACGCCACGCTCGCACACGTCGAGGAGGCGTCGCGCCGTCTCGGCCACTTCGAGCGGGACACGCGAAGCGGCAAGGAGCGCGGCCTGCATACGCTCCTGGCGCTCCTTCTTCTCTTCATCCGTCTTGCGCGGCAGCTTCATCGCCTCCGCCACGCGCCCGTACGCGGCGCTGTCGTCCTCGACGAGCCGGAGGAAATCCGCGCGAAGGTTGTCGGTCTCCTCGACATAGGCCTCGAGCGCTTCGGATTTCTCCTTCTTCATGGAGATGCGTCCGACCATCGCCGCGAGCGCCGCGCCCATGGCGCCGGCATACGCGGCGGCGCTTCCACCCCCGGGCACGGGCGCGTCGGAGGAGAGGTCGTCGCTGAACGCGCGGAGAGAGCGTTCGATGAACCGATCGGGCATGGGAACGGGGCCGAAGTGTACGTGCTACCATCGGTCGAAACTTCATACGCGACCCCTTTCATGCAGAGAGGCTGAGGGAACGGCCCGATGACGCCTCGGCAACCGGCGGAGTCCCGCTGCGGTGCCAATTCCGTCCCGATGAATACACACTGGGAAAGATGAGAGGGTCGACCGAACAGGGAGACCTCTCGTCACAAATAGAAGGAGAGGTCTTTTCTTTTGGGCGCACTAGCGAGCCTTCTCGAATCCGGCGAGTTCGTGGTCACGGCGGAGCTCAATCCGCCGAAGAGCGCCGCGGCTGCGGTGGTGCGACGTCGGGCCGAGGCGCTCAAGGGTGTGGTCGACGCGGTCAATGTCACAGACAGCAACCGCGCGATGGTCGCGATGGCCGCGATTCCCGCCGCGACGATCGTCCGCAGTGCGGGCCTCGAGCCCATCGTCCAGATGACCGGCCGCGATCGCAACCGGATCGCCTTGCAGGCCGACGTGCTCGGCGCGAGCGCCATCGGGATCGAGAACTTCGTGTTCATGAGCGGCGACGATCCGAAGCAAGGTAGCCATCCCGACGCCGTGTTCGTCAAGGACCTCGATGGAGTCGGCCTTGTGAAGATGGCGGTCGGGATGCGCGATCAGGCGCAGTTCCTGTCCGGCGACGAGATCAAACAACCGCCGAAGATGCTGGTCGGCGCGACGGCCTCACCGTTCACGAAGCCGATGGAGGCCGACGTGACGAAGACGCTGGAAAAGATCGCGGCCGGCGCCGACTTCATCCAGACGCAGCCCGTCTTCGACCTTGCGACGTTCAGTCGCTGGCTCGTCGAGGTGCGTCGCGGCGCCTCCCGCGACGTGCCGACGATCGCGGGCGTCCTCATCATTCGCTCGGCCGAGCAGGCGGAGCGGCTCGCCAAAGTCCCCGGGCTCGCCATCGGTCCGGAGGTGCTCGACCGTCTGAAGAAGGCGACCGAGGCAGAGGCCGAGGGCATCGCAATCGCCGTTCAGATGGTGAAGGCGCTCAAGGCTCTTCCCGGCGTGCGCGGAGTGCATCTCTACGCGATCGAGTGGCCGGAGGCGGTCGCGCGCGTCGTCGACGCGGCGGGACTCCTGCCGAGGCCGGATGCGAGGGTGGTGGCATGACGATCAAGACGACCGTGATCGGCGCGTATCCGAAGATCGGCGAAGGCCTCGACGGGCAGGAGCTACGCCGCGCGCTCCACCGACACGACCGGGGCGAGATCGGCGATGCGGACCTGGACAAGGTGTTCGACGACGCGACGCGCGGTGCGATCGGCGAGATCGAAGCCGCCGGCATCGACGTGACCAACGACGGCCAGATCCGCTGGGACGATCTCCTCTCGCCGTTCGCGCGCGCGTGGTCGGGAGTCGAGCCGGGTCCCCTCGAGCGCTTCTACGACAACAACACGTATTACCGGCAGCCGGTCATCACCGGCCCGATCGCAACCGACGGGCAGTCGCTCGTTCGCGACTACACCTTCGCGAAGGGCGTGGCGAAGGCGAAGCTGAAGGCCGCGGTCCCCGGGCCGCTGACGTTCGCGATGCTCACCGCGCGCGATGACCACTACCGGTCGATCGAGGATCGGACGCTCGCCGCCGCGGATGCCATCGCCAAGGAGATCGCGGGCCTCGCGGCTGCCGGCGCGCGCATGATCGACATCGAAGATCCGGCGGTGGTCGCGGCACCGAAGTACATCGAACTCGCCCGGGAGGCGTACGCACGTCTCGCCCACGCCGGCCACGCGTTGGCGCTCGTCACCTACTTCTTTCCTGCGGACCCGGTGCTCGAGTCGCTCGCCTCATTCCCGGTCGGGGTGATCGGTATCGACGTACGGAGCCGCGACACGACCGCGTTCGACCGCCTCGACGCTTTCCGCACCCAGTACGTCCTCCTCGGAGTCGTCGATGCTCGGAACACTCGGCTCGAGACGGCTGACGACGTCGCGCGCCACGCGGAGCGGGCGCTCAAGCTCGTGCCGCAGGAGCGCCTCAGGCTCGCGACCACGACATCGCTCGAGTACCTGCCGCGTGATGTCGCTCGCGCGAAGCTGACAGCTCTCGTTGAAGGCGCGCGTCTCGTTACTGGAGAGAAGGCAGGGGCAGGAGCCCCTGTCGCGGGAGGGGCCCCGGCATGACCGAAAACCTTTTGCCGACTACGACGGTCGGCTCGTTCGGAAAGCCCGATTACCTGACGAAGGCGCGCGCGCAAGCGGCACGCGGCAAGCTCGGCCCGACCGAGCTCGAGGAGCTCGAGCGGAAAGCGACGGCCGAATGGATACGGCGGCAGGAAGACATCGGGCTCGACGTGCTCGTCGACGGCGAGATGTACCGGGGCGACATGGTTGCGTACTTCGCTGAGCGTCTCGAGGGCTTCAAGATCGGCGGGCTCGTGCGCTCCTACGGCAATCGCTACTACCACAAGCCCGTCATCGCGGGAAGAGTCTCGCGGCCGACGCCGATGACGGTGAGCTGGTTCGAGTACGCGCAGTCGCTCACCTCGAAGCCGGTGAAGGGAATGCTCACCGGTCCATACACGCTCCTCGACTGGTCGTACAACGAGGCGTATCCGACCCGCCGCGACGCGGTGCTCGCCCTCGCCGAGATCGTCCGCGACGAGGCGCGCGACCTCGAGCGCGCGGGCGCGACATATATCCAGATCGACGAGCCCGCGATCCACGCGCGACCTGAGGAGATCGGGATCGCGATCGAGGCGATGGGCATTGTGACCGCGGGGCTGTCGGCGAAGACGATCTCGCACATCTGCTACGGGGATTTCGCCGCGATCTATCCACAGGTGCTCGACCTGCCGGTGGATCAGCTCGATCTCGCGATGGCGAACTACGGCTACCGCTGGCTCGAGCTCTTCGATCGCAACCCCTTCACGAAGGAGCTCGCGATCGGGATCGTGGACGTGCACGCTCACGAGACGGAGACGGTCGACGTGGCCGCCGAGGGTATCCGCAAGGGGCTTCGTTATGTGCGAGCCGAGAAGCTCTGGCCGCACCCGGATTGCGGACTAAAGACGCGGACCGTCGAGGAATGCGTGGAGAAGTGCGTGGCGGTCGTTGAGGCGACGAAGGTCGTGCGCCAGGAGCTCGCGAAAGTCCCGGCCTAGAGAGACAGCGGCAGACGGACTAACGAAAGCGGCCTGCCCGTGGCATTACATGGTGGACCGTGATGACCGAAGAGCGCTGGGCCGAGCTTTACCGCGTGGAATTCCCCCGCATCTACCGAGCGCTTCTCGCGGTCTTGCGCGACCGGGACCGCGCACTCGACGCGCTGCACGATGCCTTCGTCGCGGGACTCCGGAAGCCGCCCGCACACGATGCCGATCTCGCCGGCTGGCTCTTCGTGGTGGCGATCCGCAGCACGCGGCGGCGACTCCGGCGTCTTCCGCTGTTGCCACTCGAGTGGGTCAACGGCAGCAGCGGCGACGACGAGATTGAGGCGGCTCTCGACCGAATGGAAGTCGGACGGCTTCTCGCGGGCCTGACCGAGCGCCAGCGAGCGATGGTTGTCGCGCAGTTCTACCTCGGCCTCGATCACCGCGAGATCGCGCGGCATTTCGGCGTGAAGACCGGGACCGTAAGCGCGACGCTCGCGCAAGCGAAAGCGCGCATGCGCGCGGAGGTGCGAAATGCTTCCTGAGCTCAGCATCGAGCGAATCTTTCACCGCGAGCTCGACTCGCTTCCATTGCCGCCGGAGGGTTCGTGGATCCCGAACCGAACCGCTCCGAGACAGTCGGTCCCGTTGGCGGCCCTTGTCGTTGCCGCGACGGTCGTGCTCGTCCTCGGCGCCGCGATGACGATCCGCGAGGCCGGCGATGCTGCCGCGACGGGTCGGCGCGGAGTAACCACAGCGCCGCTCATCGAGGTTCCACGCCCCACCTGTCTGCGCGGGGCCTGCAATGTTTATCGCAGTGACGCCTTCGGCTACGGCATCGTGCTGCCCGCGAATTGGCGAGTCGCGCCTCCAATCCCCAGCCGCGCCGCGCCGACGGGCCAACTGGACCGGGTCGAGTTCACAAGCCAAACGTCCGCCGAATGGATACACGCAGTTGGAGTCGACCTGGTCGTTCCGTGGGACGTGGTCGTGGAGGTGCGCGAGCGTCGAGGGGCCCTGGCCAGGGATTTCGCACAAGGTGACGGATGCGGTGCGAGCCCCTGCGTCGCCAGCGAAACGACGTTGAGTCAGTCCCCTGCATACACCGCCTCGTGGCTAATCTCCCCTGCGATGCGCATGCACGCGTACTACGTCGAACGGGCCGATCGGATGCTCGTCGTCCGCTATGTGACGGAAGTCGGCAAAGAGGGTCCGCACGGTGTGACCGAGCGGACGCTGCAGGAGATCGTCGACTCGATCACGCTCGACTAGCCGCGAGCTACCTGCGCTTGCCCTTCTTGGCCTTCTTCTTCCCGGCGGCCTTTTTCTCGGCGCGCGCACGGCGCGACCGCGGAGGGAGCGGGGCCAGGATGCCCTCGGCGATCGCGACCACTGGGGAATGTGGCGCGGCGACGATGGCTTCGATCCGGGGCGCGACGGTCGTTCGCTGGATGAAGTAGACGGTCCCGGTCGGGGCCGTCATGTTCAGGTGCCGGACTTCGAGCTCGGCCTCCGCGAAGTGATGCACCACGCGGCGGACGCTCACGTTCTCGGGGCGCGGTGTGAAATTGCGAAACGAGTCGAGGCGAACGACGGCATACGCGTCCTGCTGCTCGGGGGTCCGTGTCGTCGCCACGCCGAGAGGTTACTAGCGGTCGTAGAGCTCGAGGATCTCCCGACGGAAGGGCACTCCCGCCTTGGCACGAAGTTGATCGAACTGGTCGAAGTCCCACTCCCCCACAAAGGTGACGGCGACGCCGGTCTTGCCGGCGCGGCCGGTCCGGCCGACGCGGTGGGTAAACACCTCGGCGTCCTCCGGAAGGTCGTAGTTGACCACGTGGCTGATGTCTTCGATGTGCAGTCCTCTGGCGGCGACGTTCGTCGCGATGAGTACGTGGAGGTCACCCTCGCGGAATCGCTCGAGGGTGCGCTCGCGCTCCTTCTGGGTCATGTCGCCGTGTATGGCGGCGACGTTGTGCCTCTTCTTTCGGAGCTTCTCCTCGAGATCGTCGACGCCGCGTTTGGTGTGCCTGAAGACGAGCACCTGATCGGTCTCGTAGCGACGGAGAAGCTCCTCGAGTGCACGGACTTTGTCCTGCTCCAGGACCTCGACGTAGACCTGGTCGATGCTGTCGACGTTCTGCTTCTCCGGCTCGATCGCGACCTCGACCGCGTTGTGGCTGAAACGGCCGGCGAGCTCGCGCACGTCGGCGACGAGCGTCGCGCTGAAGAGCGCGGTCTGGCGCCGTTCCGGCGCGCGGCGGAGCAGCCGCCGCACCTCGGGGGCGAAGCCCATGTCCAGGAGGCGATCGGCCTCGTCAAGCACGACGATGAACAGACCGCCCAGATCGAGATTTCCCTTCTCGATATGGTCGAGCAGGCGCCCCGGCGTGCCGACCACGATCTGCGTTCCCCGCGCGAGAGCGCGCTCCTGCGGGCCGTAGGGGACGCCACCGTAGATCGCGACCTCATGCGACTTGCGGTACTTCCCGATCGCACCGAACTCGCGCGTTACCTGGACCGCGAGCTCGCGCGTCGGCACCACGACGAGGGCCTGGGGCTTCTTGATCGCGGCATCGACCTTCTCGAGGATCGGGATCGCGAATGCGGCGGTCTTGCCGGTGCCGGTCTGGGCCTGGGCGAAGAGATCGCGGCCCGCCTGCAGGACCGGGATGGCGCGGGTCTGGACCGGCGTTGGCGCCATGAAGCCAAGCTCGTCGATGGCGCGGGAGATATCGGGGTGGATAGTGAGCTCGCCGAAGCGAGCGGTCGGTGGTGCGAGGGTCAATGTGTCTCCGGTTTTGATTTACATGCTAACCGGTGAAACGCTCGCGGTGAACGAGCTCTTCCAATGAAAGCCGATTCAGTTTGGCGACGATCTTCTCCGCATCAGCTTTGGGTCGTGGTCGCGGCTGGCCAGGGGCGGGGTAGCCGAGGGTGATGATCGTCACGATCGCAGCGTCGGCCGGAACGCCGAGGTCCTGCCGCATCCGATCGTGTTCGTCGGGGCGCACCGAGTTCGGGCAGCTGCCGACTCCGAGGGCCCACGCTGCGACCATCATGTTCTGCGCCACGCGGCCGGCGTCGAAACGGCGCTCGTCCAGAAGCACGACCGCGATCGCGACCGCACAGCGGTCGAGGTTGCGCGGCGCCATGATCGCTCTCGCGAGATCGTGCCGGTGTTGGCGGTCCTTGAGGATGATGAATCGCCACGGCTGGCGGTTCTTCGCGCTTCCGGTCGCTCGGCCGGCTTGGAGGATCTTCGTGAGGACGTCGTCCGGTACCGGGCGATCCGTGTACTCGCGGACTTCGCGTTTCGCAACGACGGCGAGGTAAGCGTCCATCCACCGAGAGTACCGAGGCAGGCGGCGCGCTGCCGCCTGCCTCATTCCGTGGTTACGGTCCGTGGTCTCCGAGCTGCCCGCGGATGACGCCGCTCGGGCAGACGGTGCTGTGCACGTTGACGTAATAGCTCGAAGGGTTGGCGCGCAGTCCGGCGAGGACGGCGGGGTTGTGGAAGGTGCCCGTTCCGATCACACCGTTCTCTTCACCTGGGCTGGGCGGCAGCGGTTGGACGACCATACCCGGCTTGCCTTTCGGTGCCAGGTGTATGTGCGCCGCGATTGGCGTGCCCGGCAGGTTGTTGGCGACGAGCTTCCACTCAACGGTACCTGTTGCCTCGTCGGTGACGTGGAATATGGCCTGACCGCGCGACGCGTTCGTCGCGGCCGCGCAGTGCGGCACCTCTTCGTCAGCGTTCATGACGACGACAAAAGTGGTCGGCGGTGGAGCGTCTGCGCTGGCCGCGATCCCCATTGCTGCGAAGGTCAGAACGAGGGTGCTGGATGCGATTCCGAGTCTGCGCATGCTCATACCTCCCCGAGTTGAGCTGATCCGCCTACCGTACGCTCCCTCTTCCGTTTCGGATCAGACCGTGCCCGCCCCACTTGGCCGCTTGGCGATCAGCCGACGAGAACCCCCGGTATGCTCGGAAGCGTGCCTGGCTCTATCCGCGTAGCGCGCCTCTTTGGCATCGACATCAACATCCACTTCTCGTGGATCGTCATCTTCTTCGTCCTCGTGACGAATCTCTCAGAGGCGTTCTATCCCGACCAGTTCCCGCAGTGGTCACGTCAAAAGACCTTCGTCGTCTCGGCGGTCAGCGCCTTGCTCTTCTTCGGTTCCGTGGTCGCTCACGAGCTCGCGCACTCGCTGGTCGCACGGCGATTTCAGATGACCGTGTCGTCCATCACCCTGTTCATGCTCGGCGGTGTGGCCAGCCTGAAAAGCGAGCCCCCATCGGCCAGGGCTGAGCTGTTCATGGCGGCGGCCGGTCCGCTGACCAGCATCGGCATCGGCGTCGCGAGCCTACTCGTCGCGTTCGCCGCCGGTGCGGCTCAGGCGAGCGTGCCGTGGCTGCAGGTCGTGTCCGCAGTCGCTGGATATCTCGGGCCGATCAACCTGATCGTCGCCGTCTTCAATCTCGTTCCGGGGTTCCCGCTCGACGGTGGACGCGTGCTCCGCGCCGCCATCTGGGGCCTCACCAAGGATCGCCTGCGGGCGACGCAGATCGCGGCGCGTGGCGGCCAGCTCTTCGCCGGACTCCTCTTCGCCGTCGGCGTGGCCTTCGTCTTCGGCATCGGAGTTCCGCAGAACGAGCTGCAGGGAATCCTCTACGGCTTCATCGCGTACTTCGTCTGGAACGCGGCGAGCGGGTCCCTGCAGCAGGAGCGGCTCGCCTCCGCGGTGGGCGGGGCCACGGTGGGCCCTCTCATGTCGACGGACTTCCGGTCCACACCTCCGGGGGTCATGGTCGGCCAGGTCATTCGCGACATCGTCCTCCCGATGAATCTTCGTGCGGTGCCCGTGGTCTCCGGCGACCGGCTGCTTGGTCTCGTGGCGATCGGTGATCTTCGGAAGGTCGAGCAGGATCGGTGGCCCACGACGCCGGTCGAAGACGTGATGACGCCCGCCTCGGAGCTCGCCACGGTCTCTCCGAACGATCCCCTCGGCACGGCCCTCGAGCGCTTCGGCGCCACGGATCTTCCGCTGCTGCCGGTAATCAAGGACGGCCGGCTCGTCGGGGTTCTCTATCGCGAGGCGGTGATCGGCTACGTGCGGATGCGGGAGATGGTCGGCCTCCAGGGTCGCCGCTAAAGCACGCGGACTACATGTTGCCGCGCTCGGCCGCGATGAGATCGAGGACAAGCGTGGTCCACCCGAAGTCACGCGCGCCTTCACCGTCGCCGGTGAGCGGGTCGTAGAACTCGCGGATGCCGCTTCGGTCGATCATCGCGATCGTTCGGTCGACGACGTGACTCGCGACATCGGCGCGCCCATGCGCACGAAGTCCCCAGTACAGATACCAGTTCACATTGATCCAGGTCGGCCCCCGCCAGGTGGTCTTCGCGCGCCAGCCCGGATCGAATGCGCTCTCACCGGCGGCGACGCTCGGAATCGGGTAGGGAAGCCAGAACTCTTTCTCGTTGAGAAGATGCTCGTCGACGAGTCGTTTGGCCATGCGCGGGTTTAGGTCCTCGAGGATGAGTGGAAAGAGGCAGGAGAACGTCAGGGCGCGGGCGGGCTTCTCCGCCCAACCCGCGAGGTCCCAGAACACTCCCGCGTCGTCGTCCCAGCATTTGCTCTCGAGGGCTTGGCGGACGCGCGTGGCTCGTGCGGCGAACTCGTCCGCCTCGCCGGGCGGGTCGCCCGCGATCGCCACGAGCTTCGCCAGGCAACGCAGGCCATCCGCGTAGATCGCATTCATCATGACGTCCTCCCACGTGAAGACGTCGAGCGCGGGAATGCGCGCGGGCTCGCTCCGATAAGGCGCGTAGGCGTCGTACAGTCGTTGCATCGAGCGCTCGAGCTCCGGGAGTGTCTTTTCTGTCGACTCCGGCGAGATCCGCATGAGCGCGTCGTACTTGGGACTCGCATCGAGGCCTGACTCGTCGGGCTGAATGATCGCGACGAGCCCGTCGTCGTCAGGGTCACGCACCGCTTTGAGCCAGCGGAAGAATCGGCGGATCGGCGGGAGCACCTCGCGCACGAAATCGGCATCGCGAGTCGCGTCGTGGATGCGCAGCACCGCGCGCGCGACGACCGGCGGCTGGATCGTTGCGGTATAGAAGGGGTCCGCCAGCCAGATCGGTTGAACCTCTTGGAGCGCGACCTCGTGCGCGCCCTTTTCCCACAGGATCATGTGCGGAATGAAACCGTCGGGCTGAGCGCCCTGCATCAGGCAACGAATCTCCTGTTTGGCGAGTTCGGGGTCGACGTGCAACAGGGCGATCGCGTGGAACGCGCTATCCCAGAACCATTGGAATGGGTAGGTCGTCGGCGATGGGCAGACGAAGTCATAACGACGGCCTCCCCACGCTGAGACGCCACGCTGTCGATTGCCCTCGAGAACGCGACGGGCTTCGGCGACAACGCGCCTTTGATCTACGGGCACGAGCGCGGATTATCCCGCAGGGGAATTCCCTTGTACGGCTCACGTGTCGTGCGAAGGGCGCATACTCACGACCCTCAAGGGGGGAGATCAATGTCTACATACTCTCGCCGGAAGTTCCTGAAAGTTGCCGCTGCCGCGGGCATCGTCGTGGCATGCGCGCCGGCGGCACAGCCGTCTGCGTCGCCGCCGGGCGCCTCCCCCAGCCAGGCCAAGGGCTTGACTGGGACGATCACCGTCTCGTACCCCGATGAGCTCGGGGTCAAGCCGAAATACGTTGACCAGGCCGCGCAGGCGGTCCAGTCCAAGAACTCCGGCACGACCGTCAAGGTCGATCTGCAGAAGATCTCGGACGATCTCTACTACCCCAAGCTGCTTCTCGCGCTCCAGAGCGGTGCCGACGTGCCTGATGTATTCCACTTCGGCGGCGACAGCATCGGTGAGCTCGCTGACGCGGGCTACATCGAGCCTCTCGATAGTTACGTGGGTGCTTGGCCGGACTGGAGTCAGTACCCCGCCTCGATCAAGCAGGGCGCCACCTACAAGGGCCATGTCTGGGCGATCCCCTACGGCATGGACACGCGCTGGCTGTACTTCCGGCGCGACGACCTCCAGAAGGCAGGCCTGCCCGCCGACTGGATGCCGACGAAGCTCGATGACGTCGTCACCGCGGCTGCTGCGGTCAAGTCGAAAGTGTCGTCGGTCGTGCCCTATGCGCTCTACGCCGGCGCCGCGGCATCGGACGGTGCTCGCGACCACGCATTCGTTCCGCTCGTGTGGGCGTACGGCGGCGACGTCGTCACCAGCGACGGCAAGTGGGTCGGCAACAGCCCGGCGATCCGGAAGGCCCTCGCCTACTACCAGAAGGTGTACGGGCAGGGCCTTTCGCCGAAAGAAATCCTCACGACGACCAAGCCCTGGACCGCCATGCGCGCAAAGCTTGGTGACGGCAGCCTCGCGCTCCTGTTCGAAGGCGGCTGGGTCTACGGCGGTTGGGCCTCGAAGGATCAGGCCGGCACTCAGAAGAACGTCGGATACCTGTTGCACCCGACGGAGAACGGTGGCCCGTCGTTCACCATCGGGGGCCTGGGAACGTGCTGGTACATAACCGCGAAGTCCAAGAACAAGGATCTAGCTTGGGAGTTCATCAAGACCTGGAACAACAAGGACACCGTTGCGAAGATCAACATCGAGGATCCGCACCCGGTCGCGCGGAGCGACTCGGCGGACGTTCCGGAGTTCAAAGCGCAGCAGTATCTCGTCGACTCGACAAAGTCGCTCGAGAAGGCGAAGTTCCTGCCGCCGGACCCGAACCTCAGCAAGATCACGACCGCCATCCAGAAGGCCACCGGCCGCGTCGCAAACGGCGACTCGACCGCGGACGACGCGGCGAAGCAATACTCCGCGGACTTGAAGCAGGCGATCGGCGCAGACAAGGTCATCGAGCAATAGGACTGAGCTTCCGCGGAGCGGAGGCGGTGCGCCTCCGCTCCGGGGGCCGCCCTATCCTCTGAGCGTGCTCGCGCGCAATTCCACGTACATCGCCGGAGTTACGCCGGCGGCTCTGCTCCTCGCGCTCTTTTTCGTCGGTCCCGCGTTGTGGGCGCTCTATTCCAGCCTCACGAATCTCGCACTGGTCGGAATCGACGCGGCGAATCCGCGCTTCGTCGGGCTCGACAATTACACGCGGCTGTTCGCGGATCCGGATTTCTGGACTGTTATCCGCAACTCGGTCGTGTTCGTTGTGGGCTCCGCGGTGATCGGACAGTTCGGCCTCGGCCTCGGGCTCGCACTCCTTATCGACCACGCCGAGCACCGGCGCTGGTGGCTCGGAACCCTCGCATACGGCGCCGTGCTGCTCGCGTGGGTCAACCCGACGCTGATCGCAGGGTTCCTGTGGGTGGCGATGTACGACTTCTTCTTTGGCTCCCTCAACCACGTCGTCCTGAGCTCGTTTGGTCTTAGCCCCGTCGACTGGATCGGCTCGTTCCCGATGCCCGCCGTGATCGTCGCCAACATCTGGCGCGGGACGGCCTTCACCATGATCATCTTTCTCGGCGCTCTCAAGACGATCCCGCCCGACATCTACGAAGCCGCGCGCATCGATGGCGCCAATGCCTGGCGCCGTTTCTGGGACCACACCCTCCCGAGCCTCCGGCCGATCGCCGCGCTCGCGCTGCTCTCCATCACCATGTCGACGTTCGGCACATTCATCGTGATTCAGACACTCACGAACGGCGGACCCGGCAACGCCACCGAGGTCATCGCCCTCTTCGCGTTCCACACCGCGTTCAAGTCGTTCTCCATCGGCTATGGGTCGGCGATCGCCGTCGTCATGCTCGCGCTGAACTTCGCTTTCGCCATCGCATACCTGCGCTGGTCGAGGGCCCGGGCGTGACCACGCGAGCGGCATCGCGTGTCGCGAGGACCGCCGCCACGCCGCGAGGCGCGTCGTGGGTCGAGGCTCTCGCGGTCCACATCGTCTTCGTGCTGGTCGTCGTCTTCTTCCTGGTGCCCTTCGTGTGGCTGTTCACTGCGGCTTTCGACGCCGACGCGGTGGCCTATATCCGATTCCCGGCGGCGCCGACGCTCAATAACTTCGTTCGCATCTTCACCGAACATGACTTCGGCCGCGCCCTCTTGAACTCGGTCTTCGTCGCGGGCTCGACCATGGTGCTCGACGTCATCGCGGTCGCGCTTGCCGGCTACTCGCTGTCTCGCCTCGAGTGGCGATTCAAGTCATGGATCACCTACGCCGTCCTATTGCTCCAGACGATGCCCCTATCCGCGACGATGGTCCCGATCTATGGGCTCGCGCGCGCCCTCGGCCTGCGCAACTCGTATGCCGGGCTCATCCTCATTCACGCCGCGATAGAGCTGCCGTTCCTCATCTGGCTGATGAAGAACTTTTTCGACAACGTGCCCCGTCATCTCGAGGAGGCCGCCTGGCTGGACGGACGCTCCAAGCTGCGCGCGCTCGCGGAGATCGTGCTCCCCGTTGCGCGCAACGGCATCGGCGTCGTCGCGGGTCTCTCGTTCCTGGCGGCGTGGGCCGAGGTCCTGATGATGATCATCCTGATCGACACGCAGAATTTGAAGACCGTCCCGCTCGCCTTCTATGAGACCTTGCGCACCCAGGGCGGCTACACCGAGGTGCAGTACGGTCTCGTCGCCGCGATGGGGGTCCTGTATGCGGTTCCCGTCATGGCGCTCTTCCTCATGACGCGCCGGATGATGGTGCGCGGCCTCGTCGCAAGCTCGAGAGGTCTGTAGGGATGGCGCGCGTCGAATACGACGATGTGTCGAAGCGCTTCCCGAGCCAAGACCGGCCGGCGGTCGATCATCTCGGGCTCGATGTCGCCAATGGCGAGTTCCTGGTGTTGCTCGGTCCGTCCGGGTGCGGCAAGACGACCGCGTTGCGCATGCTCGCCGGGCTCGAATATCCCGATAGCGGCGACATCCTGATCGACGGTCGGAGCGTCGTTCGGCTTGAGCCAAAGGACCGCGACGTCGCGCTGGTCTTTCAAAGCTACGCGCTCTACCCGCACATGTCGGTGCGCGACAACATCCAATACCCGTTACGCGTGCGGAAGCTCACCGCCACGGAACGCCTCAGCAAGGTCGACCGGGTTGCGGACCTGCTGGGCATACGACAGCTCCTGCCGCGACGGCCCGTCCAGCTCTCGGGCGGTGAGCAGCAGCGTGTCGCGCTCGCGCGCGCGATCGTCCGCGAGCCACGCGTGTTCCTCATGGACGAACCGCTGTCAAACCTCGACGCGAAGCTGCGCACGCATACGCGGACGGAGCTCAAAGCGCTACAGAAGCAGCTCGGCGTAACCACGATCTTCGTCACGCACGACCAGGCCGAGGCCATGACGATGGGCGATCGGATCGCGGTGCTCGACGCCGGCAAGCTTCAGCAGCTCGGTACACCCGATAACGTCTACCAGCGGCCCGCGAACCTTTTTGTCGCGCAGTTCATCGGCAGCCCCCCGATGAACATCGTTGACGCCCGCCGCGATGGCGGAACGCTCGTGCTCACCGGCGGCTGGCGCGTGGAAGCGCCGCGCGGACTCGCCGGCAGCGATGGGATCAAGGTCGGGCTACGGCCCGAGGCGATCGACCTCGAGCGCGCGCCTGGCTCGGGGGCGCAGCCGGCCGAGGTCCTCGTTTCCGAGCCGCTCGGTAGCGAGGTCATCGTGAACGTGAAGCTCGGGGACGCGCTCCTCAAGGTCCGGACCGGTCCCGACGTCCGGCCGGATCCGGGCACGCCAGTTTTCCTCCGCGCCCGACCTGACGGCCTCCGTGTCTTCGACGCGTCGAGCGGCGCCGCTCTGAATTGACCGCGGAGAAGCTCGACCAGCCGGACCTCGTTCTGGATGGGCACTTCGACAAACATCACGAGCGCCGTTATGCGCACGTTCCGTTCGACGTGCCCGCGGGCCGGCGGCAGATTCACATCCGATATTCGTACAACGATCAGATCGATTCCGACCCGACGCTCGCCGGCGGGAACACGCTCGACATCGGTGTCTTCGATGAGCGGGGAATCGCCGAGAGCAGTGCCGGATTCCGCGGATGGAGCGGCAGCGAGAAGATGGAATTCACGATCGACGAGTCGTGGGCCACTCCGCCCTACCGCAAGGGCAAGGTCCGCGCGGGCCTTTGGCACGTGCTGCTCGGGCCATACAAGGTGGGCCCACGTGGCTGCGATTGGAAGGTCGAAATTTGGTTCGACCCGGGCATACCCGCGCCAACGTACCCGTACTTCGCCGGGGTCGGCCACGTCGTGTCACTGCCGTCGGCGCGAGCCGGTTGGATCCGCGGCGACCTTCATTGCCACACCCTCTTTTCGGACGGTGATTCCTGGCCGATCGAGATGCTCGATGCGGCGAGCGCCACGGGCCTCGACTTCCTGGGTGCCACCGACCACAACAACGTCGCGCATCATGCGGCGTACGGCGCGGGTGGCCGCGGCATGCCTCTCGTCATCCCGGGCGTCGAGGTCACGACCTACGGTGGGCACTGGAACGCCTGGGGCACCGATCGCTGGTGGGAGTTTCGTGAGCCCGAATCCAAAGCCGTTGAGGGCACGATCCGCGCCGCGGCGGCGAGCGGCGCGGTAGTGAGCATCAACCATCCGAAGCCGTTCGGCCCAGCATGGGAGTACGAGGGGGTGCAGGGGTTTCACGCGGTCGAGGTGTGGAACGGCCCGTGGGCGCAGTTCAACGCCGCTTCGCTCGAATTCTGGGAGAGTCTTCTGCGTCGTGGCGATCGGCGCGTCGCACTCGGCGGGAGCGACACCCATTACCTGCACGGGCGCGATCTCGGCGCCCGCGACGCCGATTCGCTCGGAACTCCGACGACGTGGGTTCAGGTCGGCGACCGTCGGACGGTCGCGGCGATCCTCGAGGGGCTCCGCGAAGGCCGGTCCTTCGTGTCCGAATCGGCGCGCGGACCTCAGCTCTACCTCGAGCCCGACGCGAATCGGGCGGGCAGGGTCGACGTCGAGGTGCGTGATGGTGCGGGGGCGGACCTTGTTCTCCTTTCCCAGGACGGACCGATCCACACGGCTCCCATCACCGGGGCCGCCTGGAATCGCACCTTCGATGTGCCGGCCGGCGCGAGCTATGTGCGCGCGCAGCTGGCGGGCCCCCGCGAGGACATTCGCGCGCTCACGAATCCCGTGTGGGCCGATCGGCTCTGATGACAACTGACCGTATTGGCGTGGGCGTCGTGGGTGTTGGGACCATGGGACGAAGGCACGCCCAGAACGCGGCCGATGCGATTCCGGGGGCGCGCCTCGCCGCGGTCTTCGATGCCGATCGCGCCGGCGCCAGCAGGATCGCCGGAGAGCTCGACGCCACCGCATGCGCGACGCTCGACGAGCTGCTCGACCGCGATGACGTACGCGTGGTGGTGATCGCCTCGCCATCGCGCTTCCACGCTGACCAAGCGGTCATGGCGCTCTCGAGAGGAAAGGACGTGCTGCTCGAGAAACCAATGGCGCACTCGCTCGCCGACTGCGACCGCGTCATCGGAGCGGCGGAGCGGGGATCCGCTCGCCTGCAGATCGGATTCATGCGGCGCTATGACCCATCGTACGCCGAGGCCAAGCGGCTCGTCGCGTCAGGCGTGCTCGGGGAGCCGCTCCTCTTCCGCGCCGTACATCGTGATCGAGAGGCGACCTTCTTGCCAGCGTCGGCTGGGGTTACGGAGATGATGTTCGAGTCGACCATCCACGACTTCGATCTGTCCCGCTTCTTCCTCGCCGACGAGATCTCCGATGTGACGACGACCGCGTCGGTGTTGTGTCACACGCGCGACGCGCACGGGCATGCGCCGAACGCGGCGCTGAACGCGGTGCGGTTCGCGCATGGTTCAGTCGCGGAGATCGAGACGTATTGGGGCGCGTTATATGGGTACGACGTTCGGAGTGAAGTCGTCTGCGCGACCGGTACGGCGATGATCGCGGGGCCGCAGCGCTCCGGACTCACCGTTTACACCACGAATGGGGCGAAAAGCGACCTGTTTCCGGGATTTCTCGAGCGCTTCGGCGACGCCTACCGCGCGGAGCTTGCGGACTTCGTTAATGGCTCCCTCGAGCGCCGCCCACCAGCGGTGACCGGAGTAGATGGTCGAGCGGCGGTGGCGGCTGCCCTCGCCGGAGTCGCGTCGTTCAAGAGCGGACGAGCCGAGCCGGTAGCGGGCTAGCCTTGTCGCCCTCGGCCGCGATGAGGTCGAGCACCAGGGTCGACCATCCGAAGTCGCGGGCTCCCTGACCCTCGCCCGTCAGCGGGTCGTAGAACTCGCGAATGCCGCCCTTCGCCATCATGCCTACCGTGCGTTCCACGAGCTCGCTCGCGATATCCGTCCGCCCGTGTGCGCGCAGTCCCCAGTAGAGATACCAGTTCACGTTGACCCAGGTCGGCCCGCGCCACGTCGTGTTCGTGCGCCAGTGCGGGTCGAACGACGGCTCCGTCGCCGCCACGCTCGGGACCGGATACGGCAGCCAGAACTCGCTCTCGTTCAGGAGGTGCTCGTCGATCAGGCGCTTCGCCTTGCCGGGGTCGAGATCATCGAGGATGAGCGGGAAGAGCGACGAGAAGGTGAGGATCTTCGCGGGTTCCTCGCTCCATCCGGCGAGATCCCAGAAGACGCCGACCTTATCGTCCCAGCACTTCGTCTCGAGCGCCTGACGCACGCGCGTGGCGCGGGCGCTGAACTCATGGGCCTCGTTTGGGAGGTCGGTGAGCTTCGCGAGGCACGACAGTCCGTCCGCGTAGATCGCGTTCACCATGACGTCCTCCCACGTGAACGCATCGACTGCGGTGATCCGCGCGGGGTCCGCGCGATAGGGGGCGTACGTTTCGAACAGGTGCTTCATGCCTTGCCGCAGCTGCGGCAGCGTTCCCTCGGGAGGTCCCGACGCGATGCTCATAAGCCGGTCGTACTTGGGACTCGCATCGAGACCCGACTCGTCGGGCTGGATGATCGCGACGAGCGAGTCGTCGTCGGGATCGCGGTACGCCTTGAGCCAGCGGAAGAAACGGCGGATCGGCGGCAGGACCTCGCGGACGAAGTCGGCATCGCCCGTCGCCTCGTAGATGCGCAGGACGGCGCGCGCGACCACGGGCGGCTGGATCGTCGCGGTGTAGAAGGGATCGGCAAGCGTGATCGAATATTCGCGAATAGCCGCCTCGTGCGCGCTCTTCTCCCAGAGCAACATGTGCGGGATGAAGCCGTCGGGACGCGCACCCTGCATCAGGCACCGGATCTCCTGCTTCGCAAGCTCGGGGTCGACGTGAAGCAACGCGATGGCGTGGAACGCGCTGTCCCAAAACCACTGGAATGGATACGTCGTCGGCGAGGGGCAGACGAAGTCGTATCGCTGTCCGGCCCACGCCGATATCCCGCGCTGCCGATTCCCCGCGAGGACGCGGCGCGCGTCCGCCGCGACCTTCTCCCATTCAGAGCGCACGAGCGCGGATTATGACCCGCGCGCCCCATCCGGACTCTTTCGTCCAACTCGGCGGTCGGATCGTCGAGCTCAAGGTCCATCGCTGTCTCTGGAGCGGGGCGTACTCGGAGAACTCGCCGCGGGCGATCGAGGAGTGCGCGCGGGAGAGAGTCCTTCGCGCGGAGATCGATGTCCGGCTGCTTCGCGACGGGGAGCTCGTCGTGTTCCACGACGACCGTTTCGATCGCGTGACCGACGCGCGCGGCCTCGTGCGCGAGGCCACCGCGGCCGAAGCCACGCATGCCAGCTTCAACGACGGCACGCACCCGCTCCTCTTGTCCGAGGCGGTCGAGCTGCTCGCGGCCCACGAATTCCCGAAACGGATCGAGCTCGATCTGAAGGACTTCGAGCCGTACACGTGGCCGCAGACGGAGACGCTCGCGCGGGCCGTTCAGCCAATCAAAGGGCGGATCCACTTCAGCTCGCCGGCTGACTGGAACCTGCGCCGGCTTCTCGCGATCGATCCGACCGTGCCCGTGAGCCTGAATCCGCACGCCTATATCGACACCGAGGATGACCCGGACGCCCGTCTACCGCTCGGCGCGTACGGATACTGCGATGCGCATCCGCTCGCGAGACGACGCTCGTCGACGACCGCCGATTACCTGCGCGATCGCCTGGGCGGGATCATGCGGCTCGTTCCCGGGGTGACGGAGGCACATCTGCGACTCGGTATGTTCGAGCGGATGCTCGACGACGGACTCGCGGACGCCGCCGACATCTTTGGGGCTCTCGGGATCAAGGTCGACGTCTGGACGCTCGATGCGGACACCCCGGGCTGGCGCGAGCGTTTCGCGCGTCTTCTGAGCGCGGGCGTGGACATCGTGACGACGAACACCGCTCGCGCTCTCGCGGCGGCCGCGCGCGCGCCGGCGTGATCCGCCTCAGCCGTGCCGCGCGAGCCACGCCGTGAGGCGTTCGCGGCAAAAACGCTCGCGCTCCGGCAGCTCGTTCGAGCGGTACCAGACGATGCCCGCGAGGAGCAGGTAGATCTCGTAGATCTCGGCGCGGCGCCGGCTCGCTTCGTCCTCGACGCGCGCGTACGCGTCCCGGAACGGCGCGATCATCGCCGGGCATGCGGGAAGGGTCCAGCTTTCGAGACGGACGAGGTCGAGAAGCGGGTCGCGCCCGCGGGCGCGCTCGAAGTCGAGGAACGCGACGAAATGCCAGCCGTCGGCTCGCCGCTGCAGCAACAGGTTCGCGAGGTTCAGGTCGTCGTGGGTGAGGCGGCGCTCGACACCCTCGAGCGCGCCGCGCCGCTCCTCGTAGTGCTGGATCACCGTGTCGTGCGATTCCTGGTCGAGCGCGTCGAGGAACCGGCACTCCGCGGCTCGCGTGCGCAGCCGGTCGTCGAGCTCGGTCGACCACGGCATCGGCGTGTCGACGTACTCGACGCGGTGCATCACCCGCAGACCGGTCCCGAGCTCCTCGCCAATGCGGTTCTGGTCGGTGAACGACAGCGAGCCGAGCGAGCGCGCCGCGTCCTCGCCCGAAATGAAGTCCTGGATGAAGTACGGGACTTCGAGGGTTCGCTTGTCGACGTCGTACCAGCGCACCGCGGGGTGCGGCACGCGCTTCGCCTTCAGCAAATCGGCGAGGTGAAGGAACCGGCGCATCCGACCGGCGTGCGGACGGCGATGGACCTTGAAGAGGAACTGGTCGCCGCCGGGCGTGGTGAGTACATACGCGTGATGCGATCGTCCCCGTGGCCACGGCTCGACGCGGACGCGGGCGAGCGCGCCGCCCGAGATCTCGTCGGCCGCCTGAGCGACCTCATCCTGCGAGGGCGGTACGGTGAGCGTGCGCATGGCCGCGACGAATCTAGCGGCGCCGCGCGCTACGCGCTGAGAGTGAGCGCGAGCTGTGCGGCGACCTGAGCGTTTGCCCGCAGCAGCGCGATGTTCGCGTCGAGGGCGCGGTAGTTCGTGGCCTCGCCGAGCGCGCGCAAGAGGTAGGGCGTGAGGTCCGCGCCGCGGATGCCGTCTCGACCCGACGCGGCGATCGCCTTGTGGACCTGGTCCTCGACCTCCTCACGTCGGAGCGCCGATTCGGCGGGAACCGGGACGCAGAGGAGCATCCCCGCGCCCCGTGCGAGCTGCTCCGTCGCGATGCGTGCCGCACCGAGCGCGTCGTTGACGCGGTACTGCAAGCGGAGACCGCTCGACCGCACGTAGAACGCCGGAAACTCATCGGTGCCGTAGCCAAGGACGGGCACGCCGAGCGTCTCGAGGCGCTCGAGCGTCAGCGCGAGATCGAGCACGAACTTCGCTCCGGCGCTCACCACGACGACCGGATGCCGGGCGATCGCCTCGAGATCCGCGGACTCGTCGAAGCTCAGCTCGGCCCCGCGGTGGACGCCGCCGATGCCGCCCGTCGCGAGGACTTGGATACCGGCGGCCGCGGCGATCTCCACCGTCGCCGCGACGGTCGTTCCGCCGAGCGACCGCGCGGCGAGGACCGGCGCGATGTCGCGGATCGACACCTTGGCCACGCCCGCCTCGTTCGCGAGACGCTCCAGGAGAATCTCACCCGCACCGACCACGGCGACCCCGTCGTGCAAGGCGATCGTTGCCGGCACCACGCCGAAGGCTCGGATCTCCGTCTCGAGCGCCCTCGCGGTGGTGAGGTTCCGTGGGCGCGGCAGCCCATGCGCGATGACGGTCGATTCGAGTGCGACCACGGGCGCCTTCGCTTCGAGCGCCTTCGCGACCTCGGGCGCGATGGAGAGGTTCATCGCCGGCCCGACGCGTGACCCTGCTCGCCGCTCTGGCCCGCGAGGAGCTCGACCGCGTGGGGAAGCACCGGCAAGAGGACCTCGAGCGATTCGCGGACGGCGCGCGGCGAGCCGGGAAGGTTCACGACGAGCGTCGACCCGACCGCGCCTGCGACGCCGCGCGAGAGCATCCCGTGCGCCGTCTTTTCGAGCGACTTCGCGCGAAGCGCCTCCGCGATCCCCGGGATCTCACGATCGATCACGCGCCGCGTGGCTTCGGGGGTGACGTCGTTCGGCGAGAGGCCGGTGCCCCCGGTCGTGAGGACGACGTTCGCGCCGGCACGGATCGCGCCCAGGATCGCGGTCGCGATACGCTCGACGTCGTCGGGCACGAGCAGCTCGTGGACGACCTCCGCGCCCGCTGCGACGAGGCCCTCGCGCATCGCGGGGCCGCTCTCGTCGGCGCGCTCGCCGGCCGCGCCCCTCGTGCTCACCGTGATGATCCCCGCACGCACGATCACGAAGCGCGGTAGGTCCCCGACTTCCCACCGGTCTTCTCGACAAGACGGACGTCCGTGAGCGTCGCGCCACGCTCGACAGACTTCAGCATGTCGTAGAGCGTGAGCCCGGCGACCGAGACCGCGGTGAGCGCTTCCATCTCGACTCCCGTCCGCGCGCTCGTCGCGACCGTCGCCTCGATCTCGATCCCGTCACTCCCCAGGACGAGGTCCACGGAAGCGTGGGTCAGAGGCAGCGGATGGGCGAGCGGGATGAGCTCGCTCGTGCGCTTTGCCGCCATGATCCCCGCGAGTCGCGCCGCAGCCAGCACGTCCCCCTTCGGTGTGGCACCGTCGCGGACGAGGGCGATCGTCGCGGCCGACACGCGGAGCAGACCGCGCGCGACCGCGCGCCGCTCGGTCACCGCTTTTTCGCCGACATCGACCATCCGCGCCGCGCCTTTTGAGTCGATGTGCGTGAGCCTCTTCTTCGCCGTCAACGCGGCTCCGGCTGTTCCGTGAGGATCACCTCGACGATCTCGCCCTTCTCGATCCGCGACGGACCGACAGGCAGATCGATGAGGCAGTTCGCGAGCGACATCGAGCGAAGGATCCCTGAGCCCTGTGGCCCGGTGAGGCGGACGGTGCCGGCATCCGGATCGTGAACGCCACGCGCGAAGACGCGGAGGAAATCGGGTTTGTCGATCGGCTCGAGGAGTCGCGCCTTGACTCTTGGCCGGGCTACGTTCGCGCGGCCCTGCATCCGAAACAGCGCCGGACGGACGAAGAGCTCGAACGTCACGAGCGCGGACACCGTGTTGCCCGGCAGCCCGAAGATCGGCACGCGACGCTCGCCGTCTTTCAGCTCGCCGAACGCAAGCGGTCGTCCCGGGCGGATGGCGATCGCCCAGAAGTCGATCGTTCCGAGCTCGGCCAGGATCGGCTTCATGTGGTCGTGATCGCCCACCGAGACTCCGCCGCTCGTCACGATCGCATCGGCCGCAGCCGCTTCCCGCAGGGCTGCTCGTAGCGCGTCGGGTGAATCTCGGACGATCCCGCCGACCCACGGCTCCGCGCCGGCCGCGCGCACCGCCGACACGAGCGTGTACCGATTCGAATCGCGGATCTGTCCCCGCCCGAGCGGCGCATCGAGATCGACGATCTCGTCCCCGGTGGAGAACACGGCAACCGTCGGACGCTTGCGTACCCGTATTCGGGCGCGACCCACCGACGCGAGAAGGCCGATCTCCGCGGCGCGGAGCACCGTCCCCGACGCCACGACCCGTTCGCCCTTTCTCAGATCCTCGCCGGCCTGGCGTACCGCCATTCCCTTCGGGGTCGCCGCCGTGATCGTCACGACCTCGCTCGCGTTGTCGGTGTCCTCGACTCGGACGACCGTGTCCGCACCGTCCGGCACCGGCGCGCCGGTCATGATCCGCATCGCCTCGCCGGGTCCGACCTCGCCATCGGGGAAGCCGCCGGCCGCGACCTCCCCGACGACCCGCAGCTCGACCGGCGCGGAGGCCACGTCCTCGCCGCGGACCGCGTATCCGTCCATAGCGGAGTTGCGAAAAGGCGGCACGTCGCGGTCCGCCGCCACGTCCTCCGCCAGCACGAGGCCGAGCGCGTCGAGGAGTGGTGTCTCGACCGCGGGAAGCAGGGGCACCCCATCGAGGATGCGGGCGAGCGCGTCGTCGGCGCTCATGAGCTTCGGCGCGGGCCTCGCGCTGGTCGCGCTCCTCGGCATTCCGCGAGTTTAGGCCGGGTAGACGCTGATCTCGGTCGCCTTCACGCTGACCCAGACCTCTCCGCCCTCGGCAAGACCGAGATCGCGCACCGCCGCCGGCGTGATCTCGGCGACGATCCGCATCTCGCCCTCGACACCGACGCGGACGCGATCGCCCTGGACGTCGAGCGCCGACGCACGGCCGTGCCAGACGTTTCGCGGCGAGCCTTCGGGACGTGTGCGATGTAGCGCGACGGCGCGCGGGTGGATCGTGGCGAAAACGTCCCCATCGACCCCGTCCGCGGAGTGGACCACGGCGCCGCCGGGGAGCGCGACGTGTCCCGCCGTCGCGACCCCGCGAAAGAGGTTCACGCCGACGAGGTCCGCGACGTATCGGGAGCGCGGCCGCTGCGTGACCTCGGCCGAGCTTCCTGTTTGCACGACCCGACCGCTCTCGAGGATGACCAGCCGGTCGGCGAGGGTCACCGCTTCGAGTGGATCGTGAGTGACGACGATTCGGATCCCGGCGAACGACGCGAGGTGGCGGCGGAGGTCGCGACGGACCGTGCCGCGCGCCGAAGCGTCGAGCGCCGCGAGTGGCTCGTCGAGCAGGAGCACGCGCGGGTCGATCGCGAGGGCGCGCGCGAGGGCCACTCGCTGTGCCTGCCCGCCGGAGAGGGTTAGCGGTCTCGAATCCGCGCATTCGCTGACGCCGAGGCGGTCGAGCCACGAGCCGGCACGGTCGCGCGCCTGGCGCGCCGCCATCCCGCGCGCGCGAAGGCCGAACGCAACGTTCTCGAGCGCGCTGAGGTGGGGGAACAGGAGGTAGTCCTGGAAGACGACACCGATCGGGCGGCGCTCCGGCGGGACACGGATGCCGCGCGATGCGTCCTCGAGGACGACACCGTCGAGCTCGACGCGCCCTTGGTCGAGCGGGACGAGTCCCGATACGGCGCGAAGGAATGTCGACTTCCCGGCCCCGTTCGGTCCGAGGACGGCGACGATCTCGCCGGGCGTGGCATCGACCGCGACGTCGAGATCGAGCGTGCCGAGCCGAGCCGCCACCTTGGTTTTCAGCATCAGAGGGCGCGGAGGAAGCGGTCGCGCATAACGACGAGGATCGCGAGCGCCACCGCGAGCAGGACGAGGCTCAGCATGATCGCGACCTCGGGCCGCGTCTCGAGGGCGATGTACACGGCGAGCGGGAGGGTCTGCGTGGTCCCCGGCAGATTACCGGCGAACGTGATGGTGGCCCCAAACTCTCCGAGGGCTCGCGCCCAGCAGAGCACCGCCCCGGCGAAGACCGAGGGTGCGATCAACGGGAGCGTGACCCGTCGAAACACGAGCCAGCGGCCCGCGCCGAGGGTCCGCGCGGCGTCCTCGTATCGGCGATCCATCGAGCGCAGTCCGGCCTCGACCGTGAGCACGAGGAAAGGCATCGCGACGAACGTCGCCGCGAGGATCGCGCCCGCGGTCGTGAACGGGAGGCGAATCCCGATCGCGTCGAGCGCCGGACCGAAGAGGCCGCGCCGTCCGAACGCGAAGAGGAGCGCAACGCCGCCGACGACGGGCGGCAGGATCATGGGAAGCGTCGTCAGCGCGCGGACAATGTCCCGCCCGGGGAACGCGACGCGCGCGTAGACCCACGCGAGCGGCACGCCGAGCCCGAGGGCCAGCGCCGTCGCGGCGATTGAGACCACGATCGAGAGCCTGAGCGCCGTCGCTGCCTCCG
>Ga0207646_10001758_pt1 | contig 26266 bp, 21 predicted proteins | sample KBSK5502metaG_FD_184343 | JGI IMG/M metagenome (GOLD analysis project Ga0207646, IMG submission 184343) | Corn, switchgrass and miscanthus rhizosphere microbial communities from Kellogg Biological Station, Michigan, USA - KBS K5-50-2 metaG... | ecosystem: Host-associated > Plants > Roots >...
CGCGAGAGACGGGAGCGAGCACCGCGACGATCACCCGGATCGCCTCCTGGCTGAACCATGGAGAGGGCGGCTACCGCGCGGCTCTCGAACGTCTCGCGGCAGACCGCAAGTCCGGGATCCCCTACCCCGCCGGGCGGGAGGGATGACGGCCCGCGAAGGCCGGGAGCGCCTGCGCCTGGCGATCCCGAACAAGGGCCGTCTGGTCGAACCTACGGTCGAGCTTCTCCGCGATGCCGGCTTGATCTTCGAGGAGCACGAACGGAGCCTCGTCGCGCGGGTGCGCAACTTCGATCTCGACATCCTCTTCGTCCGGACCAACGACGTCATCGAGTTCGTCGGCGATGGCGTCGCCGACCTCGGGATCACCGGCGAGGACCTGCTCGCCGAGACCGGCGCGGAGCTGCCTCGGCTCCGATCGCTCGGCTACGGCCAGTGCCGCCTCGCCGCTGCGGTGCCCGCCGACAGCAGCCTTCGTGAGCTCGCCGACCTCGGCGGCCTCCGGGTCGCGACCGCCCACCCGAACACGGCCAGGCGGTTCTTCGAGACGGCCGGGATCGCGGTCGACGTCATCCCGATCTCCGGCGCCGTCGAGGTCGCGCCGCGGCTCGGCCTTGCCGAGGCGATCGTCGATCTCGTCTCGACGGGCTCGACCCTGGTAATGAACGGCCTCCGGCCAATTGCCGACGTCCTCGTCTCGGAGGCGATCCTCGTCGCCAATCCGACTGCCGTCGTCCAGCGCGCGTCCGAGATCGACGCGGTCGACACGATGCTCACCGCGGTCATCGCCGCCCGCGGTCGGAAGTACCTGATGATGAACGCGCCCGCCGTTCGACTGCGCGATCTCGAGGCGCTCCTGCCGGGGCTCGAATCGCCGTCGGTGATCCCCCTGGCCCACGAGGGAATGATCGCGATCCATGCCGTCGTCGGGGCCGATGACGTCTGGACCCTGCTGCCGCGCCTGAAGGCTGCCGGTGCGTCGGGGATCCTCGTCCTGCCCATCGAGAAGATCGTCCCGTGACCGCTCCGGCCTCCATCGATCCCGCGGCGGTTCGACTACGCCGCCTCGACCTCTCCTCGTCGGCTGCGGCGGACGTGCAGGAGCGGGCGGCACTGTTCCGGCGTGGCGCCGTTCCCGACGACACGGTCCGGAACGAGGCGCGGGCGATCATCAGCGACATCCGGACCCGCGGCGCGGCTGCCGTGATCGAGGCGGGCGCCAGGTTCGGCGGCTCCGCGGGCGACGGGCGCCTGATGATCGAACGCGCGGAGCTGCGAGCCGGCCGCGACCGCCTCGACATCGCGGACCGCCGCGCCCTCGACCAGGCGATCGAGCACGTCACCAGGTTCGCCACGGATCAGCGACCGACGTCGAGCCGGGTCGAGATCGTCCCCGGCGTCGAGATCGAGCGGCGCTGGCTCGCGCTCGATCGCGTCGGCTGTTACGTGCCCGGCGGCTCCGCTCCGTACCCCTCGTCGCTGATCATGACCGTCGTGCCGGCGCGTGTCGCCGGCGTCGCCGAGATCGTCGTCGCCTCTCCGGCCGACGCCGACGGCGCGATCCACCCCGTCCTGCTCGGTGTGGCCGGGCTCCTCGAGGTCGACGCACTGCTCGTGGCCGGTGGCGCCCAGGCCATCGGCGCCCTCGCCGTCGGGCTCGCGGACACGACCCCGCCGATCGCGCCGGTCGATCGGATCGTGGGACCTGGCAATGCATGGGTGACCGCGGCCAAGCTCGAGGTGGCCGGGTTCGTCGGGATCGATCTGCCGGCCGGTCCCTCGGAAGGCATGGTCCTCGCCGACAGCGATGCCGACCCCGTCCTCGTAGCCGCCGATCTCGTGACCCAGGCCGAGCACGGCCCCGATTCGCCGGCGATCCTCGTGACGACGAGCGCGTCGCTCGCGGACGCCGTGGAGCGCGAGATCGCGGCCCTCCTCCCCCGCCTCGACCGTCGCGCCATTCTTGCCCGTGCCCTCGCAAGCCACGGCCGGATCGCGCTCACCCCGGATCTCGAGTCTGCCATCGCGTTCGTCGATGCGTACGCTCCCGAGCACCTGTCGATCGACGTCCGCGACCCCGACGCGGTCGCCGCGCGGATCCGTCACGCGGGCTCGATCTTCGTCGGGCCCTGGGCGCCCGAGTCGGCCGGCGACTACGCGACCGGCGCCAATCACGTCCTGCCGACTGGCGGGCTTGCCCGGTCCGTCGACCCGCTCGCGGTCGAGGCGTTCGGGCGCTACACCCAGATCCAGCGGGTCGACGAGCGCGGCCTCGCGGCGGTACGCGAGACGGTCGGCCGTCTTGCGATGGTCGAGGGCCTGACCGCCCATCGGAATGCCATCGAGGCCCGCTTCCGTGACGGCGCCCCGACCCGCGGCGGAGATCCCGAGTGAGTCCGACGCCGGTGACGTTCGGCCTGCCCACCCAGCCCGCGAGTTACACCTGGGAGGCGACCGACCAGGAGGTGGCCGCGCGTTACGGCATCCCGATCGAACAGATCCTCCGCTTCGACCTGAACACGTCGCCGGAGCCGCCGGAATTCGTCGCGGGGATCCTCGCGGCGGGCGCATTCGACGCGCCTCTGTCCGAGTATCCGCCGTCGGACTACGGTCGCCTGGTCGAGACCGCCTCCCGCGTTTATGGCGTGGCCACCGACGAGCTCCTCGTCGGCGCCGGCGCCGACGAGATCCTCGACCTCGTCGGAAAGGCGTTCCTGCCATCCGGCGGCAGGGCGGTCGTGCCGGTGCCCACGTACGCGATGTACCGGGTGGTGACCGAGCAGCGCGGCGCGACGGCGGTCCTCGTGCCGCGGCTCGGGGCGGAAGAGGGCTACGCCCTGGACATCGAGCGGACGCGTGCGGCGGTGCTCGATGCCGAGGTCGTCTGGCTGTGCAGCCCGAACAACCCGACGGGCCTCCCGGAGCCGGATGGATCGATCGAGACGCTCCTCGACGTCATCGCCGTCGACGCCGCTGTTGCGGGCCGGACACCGGCGATCGTGGTCCTCGACGAGGCTTACGCCGAGTTCGTCGGGGCATCGCTGGTCGAGCTTCGCCACCGCCATCCGAACCTCGTGGTCGTCCGGACGGCGAGCAAGGCCTACGCCCTTGCCGGGCTCCGGGTCGGGTTCGCGATCGCCCGACCGGAGACGATCGCCCGGATCGCCCCGTACCGGCCGCCCGGATCCGTCTCCACGATCAGCGTGACCGTCGTGACCGAGGCCCTCGCCGACCCTCGCGGCATGCGGGCGAACGTGGCCCGCGTCGACGCAGAGCGCGATCGCCTAGCCACTGCGCTGGGCGACGCCGGCTGGTCGGTCGGACCGACGGTCACGAACTTCATCCTCGTCGACTTCGGGACGATCGAAGGAGCCGCGGCGGTCGCGACCGGCCTCCTCCGCCGCGGTCTCGTGCCCAGGACATTCGGCAGCGGCCACCCGCTCGCCAATGCCCTGCGCCTCACCATCCGCGATGAAGCGGGCAATGACCGCCTGATCGCAGCGGCCCGCGCCATCAACCGCGAGCTCGCGGCCGAGTCGGGTTCGCCCGAGTTGGAACTGCCGGATGCGGGTCCGCCCGAACCGGATGCGGTCGAGCGATGACGACACCGCTCGGATCCCTCGAGGTCGTCTCGCGAGATGGCCGACGGGTCGGCGTCCACCGGGTCACCCGCGAGACCGACGTGACCGTCACCGTCGATCTCGACGGCTCGGGTGCCGCCGACGTCCAGACCGGCGTCGGGTTCTACGACCACCTCCTCGCCGCGTTCGCCCACCATGGTCTGGTCGATCTGACGATCCGGGCGACGGGCGATCTCGAGGTCGACGATCACCACACGGTAGAGGACGTCGCGCTCGTGCTCGGCGCGGCCGTGAGCGAGGCGCTCGGCGACCGCGCCGGGATCGTCCGCTTCGGCGATGCGAGCGTCCCGATGGACGAGGCGGTCGCAACGGCCATCCTGGACGTTGGCGGCCGGCCCTATGCCGCGATCGACCTGCCGTTTCGCGGCGAGCGCGCCGGCGAGCTGACCCTCCAGCTCGTGGAGCACGCGCTCGAGGCGTTCGCCCGGACCGCCGGCGCGACGATCCACGTCCGCGGCGCCGGCCGGAACGACCATCACCTGGCCGAAGCCGCGTTCAAGGCCCTTGGCCGCGCGCTCCGGGCCGCCACGGAACCCGATCCGCGGCGGCGCGGCCTGGCATCGACGAAGGGATCGATGTGACCGCCTTCGGCCACGTGAGACGGGTCCCGGACGTGGACCGGGTCCCCGGCGAGGGCCGCGCCCTCCGCTTCGCCGTCGTCGACTACGGCGCCGGCAATCTCGTCAGCATCGACCAGGCGCTGACCCGCGTCGGCGCCGAGGTCTCGATCGCCCGCGATCCGTCGGCATTCGCGGGTGCGGACGCGCTCGTCGTCCCCGGCGTCGGTGCCGCGGCGCCGGCGATGGAGCGCCTGGCGGCGGCCGGCCTCGTCGAGCCGATCCGGGCGTGGATCGCCGGCGGCCGGCCGTATCTCGGGATCTGCCTCGGGCTCCAGCTCCTCTTCGACGGCAGCGACGAGGACGGGGCGCTGACCCTCGGCGTGATCCGTGGCCGGACGGCCCGCCTGCGCGACGCGCCGACCCTGCCCCACATCGGCTGGAACCAGGTCGAGCGTGTTCGCGAGCACCCGCTCTTCTCGGGGATCGCGGCGGCCGCCGACTTCTACTTCGTCCATTCATACGCCGGCGTCCCCGAGGGACCCGACGCGGAGGCGTCGACGATGGCCCGCACGAGTCACGGCGCGTCCTTCGTCAGCGCGATCGCCCGGGCGAACATCCTCGGGGTCCAGTTCCACCCCGAGCGGAGCGGCGCCGACGGCCTCCGGCTCCTCGGCAACGTCGTCGACATCGTCCGATCGGGCGCCATCGCGACCGACCCGACGATCGCGGTCCCGGCCTGATGCTCCGCCGCCGGGTCATTCCCTGTCTCGACGTCGCAAACGGCCGCGTCGTCAAGGGCACCCGGTTCGTCGACCTCGTCGACGAGGGCGATCCGCCCGAGCTGGCGGAGCGCTACGCCCTCGAGGGCGCCGATGAGCTCGTTTTCCTGGACATCTCGGCCGCACCGGAGGGCCGCGGGACGCTCCTCGACATCGTCGAGCGGACCGCGCGTCGGGCGTTCATCCCCCTGACGGTCGGCGGCGGCGTCCGGAGCGTGGATGACATGCGCGACGTCCTCCGGGCGGGCGCCGACAAGGTCTCGCTGAACACCGCGGCGGTCGCGGATCCTGATTTGATCGGCGCGTGTGCCTCGAGGTTCGGCCGGCAGGCGGTCGTGGTCGCGATCGATGCCCGCCGCCGCCCGGCCGCCGACGACTGGGAGGTCGTCATCAAGGGTGGCCGGGAGTCGACCAAGCTCGACGCCGTCCGCTGGGCCCAGCGGGTGGTCGAGCTCGGGGCGGGCGAGCTCCTCGTGACCTCGATCGATCGCGACGGGACGCGCTCCGGGTTCGATATCGGCCTGCTCCGGGCGATCTCCGAGCGCGTCGAGGTCCCGGTCATCGCCTCGGGCGGCGCCGCGGGCCCGGCGGACTTCGTCGCGGCGGTGCGCGACGGTGGCGCCGATGCCGTCCTCGCGGCCTCGATCTTCCATCGCCGGATCCACTCGATCGCGGCGGTGAAGCAGGCCATGGCCGACGCCGGCCTGCCGGTCCGCCTGGTTCCGGAGGCCGCGGCATGACGGCCGCCGGCGTGTCGGTCGACGCGGCGCGCGGGGCAGCGCTAGAAGCGGCGCTCCGGCGCGAGCCGCTGTGGGGTCCCAACGGCCTCGTCCCGGCGATCGCGCAGGACGCGGCCGACGGACGGGTCCTGATGCTCGCCTGGATGGACGCCGAGGCGCTGGCCGCCACGCTCGAGACCGGGCTCGTCCATTTTCATTCGCGATCGCGGGGCCGCCTCTGGCGGAAGGGCGAGAGCTCCGGTCACGAGCTGCGCCTGATCGACCTGGCCTTCGACTGCGATGCCGACGCCCTCCTCCTCCAGGTCGATCCGATCGGCCCGACCTGCCACCGCGGCACGCGGAGCTGCTTCGACCCCGACGGCGCCGCCGCGGCACGCACGACCCAGGGCCTGGCCTGGCTCGAGACGCTGTGGGCGACGATCGCATCGCGTGCCGCCGAACGCCCCGCCGGCTCGTATACCACGAGCCTGCTCGACGGCGGCGTCGACGCGGCCGGCCGCAAGGTGACCGAGGAGGCGACCGAAGTCCTGATCGCCGCCAAGGACGACGCCGCCGCCGAAGCCGCGGGCACGGACCGGACGAGCAGTCGGGAGGCTCTGGCCGGCGAGACCGCTGACCTCATCTACCACGCCCTCGTTCTGCTGGCCGAACGTGGGACCACGCCCTCGGCGGTGATCGACGTCCTCCACGGCCGCCACCGCCGCCACGGACGTCTGCGGTAGACCAATCCCGGTCAGGTCGCCCGGCGGCCGACCGCGAGGCGTCGCTTGCCGAAGCGGACCACGAGCCATTCTCCGGCGACTGGCGCCGGGACGAAGGCGTCGACCACGGAGATCCGCTCGTCGCCGACCGTGAGTCCGCCCTGGGAGATCGCGCGTCGCGCCTCCGCGACCGAGGCGAAGAGACCCGACGCGACCGCGACCCCGAGCGCGCCGCCGGCGAGATCGGCGTCAGTGAATGTGAAGCCCCCAACCGCGTCGTGGAGCGTGGCGAGCACCCCAGGGTCACGGATCGGCTCGCCGGAGAACGCCGCCGCGCTGACGCGTTCCGCCTGCGCTGCCGCTTCGGCGCCATGCGTCCGCTCGGTCACGTCGCGGGCGAGGGCCCGTTGCGCCCCGCGCGCATCGGCCTGCTCGGCCACGTCGGCTTCCACTGCTTCGATCTCGGCGCGCGACAGGAGGGTGAACCATCGCAGATAGGTCCCGACATCGCGATCGTCGACGTTGAGCCAGTACTGGTAGAAGGCGTACGGCGAGGTCCGCCCGGCGTCCAGCCAGATCGTGTCGCCACCGGCGGTCTTGCCGAACTTCGTGCCCGACGGCGAGAGCAGCAGCTTGTAGGCGAGCCCGTGAGCCGGCTCGTCGGCACCATGGCTGCCGTCGTTGGCGGCACCAGGGCCCGCGTCGTCGGCGAGCCCCGCCCGCCGCCGGATCAGCTCGAGCCCCGCCGTGATGTTGCCCCACTGGTCCGCGCCACCCATCTGGAGCTCGACGCCCATCGTCCGGTGGAGGTGCTCGAAGTCGGTCGCCTGGATCAGCATGTAGCTGAACTCGGTGAACGACAGCCCGCGCTCGAGCCGGACCTGGACGGATTCCTTGGCGAGCATGTACGGGATCGTGAAGTGCTTGCCGACGTCACGCAGCCAGTCGATCAGGCCGATCCCGGCGAGCCAGTCGAGGTTGTTGACCATGACCGCCCCGGTCGTGCCGGAGAAGTCGAGGAAGCGCTCGAGCTGGATGCGGATCGATTCGACGTTGGCCGCCAGCGTCTCGGCGTCCAGCAGGTTCCGCTCCGCCGATGTGCCGGATGGGTCTCCGATCATCCCCGTCCCGCCGCCGACGAGGGCAACCGGCCGGCCGCCGTGCCGCTGGAGCTGGAGCAGGCCCATGATCGGGACCAGGTGGCCGATATGGAGCCACGCCGCCGACGGGTCGAAGCCGTTGTAACCGGCGATCGGCCGCCCGGTCGCGAGACGCGCCGGCAACCCCGGCGTCGTGGTTTGGAGCATCCCCCGCCAGTCCAGCTCAGCGAGCAGCCCCCCGAGTCCGGGGTCCGGATCCGCGCCTCCGGCCGAACCGCTCGACGACGTCCCGTCCGCCCCGGAAACCGACGTCACAGGCGAGCTCGCCGGGCCGTCACGACGGGCAGGAAGAAGGGGCTCCTCACGGCTCCTATGCTATCGTGCGGCCCGACATGCAGACCAGCCTCGCGCGGCGGCAGCGCCATCGGCGCAGCCTCGAACGCGGGCGGCCACGCGGCTCCTCCACCGTCCGGAGAGTCGCCCTCCTGACCCCGCTCATCCTCTTCGGCGCCTTCCTCGTTGTCGGCGTCATGGGGGTGGTCGGCATTGCCGCCGCGTACAACTACTACAGCCAGGGATTGCCTGATCCGCGGGAGGCCCTGAGCAACCTCTCGTTCGACCAGCAGACCCTGATCACCGACCGGACCGGCAAGGTCAAGCTGGCCAGCCTCGGTGAGTTCAAGCGCGAGATCGTGTCGTTCGACCAGATCCCCCCGGAGATGCTCGACGCGACCACCGCGATCGAGGACAAGGACTTCTGGTCGAACCCCGGCTTCGACGCCGCCGGCTTTGTTTCAGCGGCCATCGACACCCTCAGCGGCCATCCGCGCGGGGGCTCGACGATCACCCAGCAGCTCGTCCGGGCTCGGCTCCTGCCCGAGAGCGCGTTCGCCGGCAGCCGCGAGGAGCGGAAGATCCGGGAGATCATCCAGTCGCTCCGCCTGACCGAGGCGTATCCGGGCGAGGAGGGCAAGCGCGAGATCATCACCGCCTACCTCAACCAGAACTTCTACGGGAACCAGTCGTACGGGATCAAGGCCGCGGCCCACACGTACTTCGGCAAAGAGCTCAAGGACCTGACACTGGCCCAGGAGGCCCTGCTCGCCGCGATTCCGCAGTCGCCGACGATCTACGACCTCGTGAAGAACGCCGACGATGTCTGCACGGTCAAGATCAAGGAGGGCGAGGCCTGCCCCCCTGGCAAGAGCAAGCTCGTCGTCCCGGACACGTCCGAGGTCGTCATCCGCCGCAACTACGTCCTCGACCAGATGAAGACGCGCAGTCCGTTGTCCGGCGCGAATCACACCGTGGATGAATACGAAGCCGCCAAGAGCGAGCCCGTCGTCCTCGCCCCCCAGCTCGCGGTCCATTGGCTGGCACCCCACTTCGTCTGGCAGGTCCGCAGCGATCTCGCCGAGATCCTCTGCCCCGACATTCCCGCCAGCCAGTGCAACGACATCGACACGGGCGGCTACCGGGTGACCACGACGCTTGACTGGAAGATGCAGTCGACGACCGAGAAGTGGCTGTACGCCTCGGCCCGGGCACCGAACCTGCCGGGCACCCTGGCCAAGCTCAAGGCCCTCAAGATCCCGAGCAGCGATTGGGGCTGGCTGCAGAACCTCAAGGGCAAGAACATCAACAACGGGGCGGCCGTGATCCTCGACTACCGGACCGGCCAGGTGCTCGCGTACGCCGGCTCGGCGAGCTACACCGCGAGCGGGACGAAGAAGTTCCAGCCCAAGTTCGATGTCCTGTCCGACGGCTGGCGCCAGCCCGGTTCGTCGATCAAGCCGATCAACTACTCGATCGGGATCGAGGACCAGACGATGACCGCAGCGACGATGTTCATGGATGTCACGACCGACTTCGGCGGCAAGTTCGTCCCGACCCAGGCCGACAAGCGGGAACGCGGCCCGGTCCGCCTGCGCTCGGCGCTCGAGTTCTCGCTGAACATCCCGTCGATCAAGGCCGGCCTGATGAACGGGCTCGACCACTTCTACCAGCGCGCGAAGGACTTCGGCATCCACTGGGTCCCCGGGTCCGTGCCGGTGGTCTCGATGTCGATCGGGACGATCGAGATCCACCCGATCGACCTGGCCGGGGCCTACGGCGCGATCGCCGACGGCGGGAAGCTGATGCCGCGAACGACGATCCTGAAGATCACCAAGGCCGACGGAACCGTCGTCTGGCCCGATGCCTCGACCCGGAAGCCGGTCGCGAAGACCGTGATCAGCCCCCAGACGGCGTACATCATGACCGACATCCTGGCCGGCAATACCGATCCGAAGACGAACCCGTTCTGGGGCAACTGGGCAATCTACGATCACGGGGTTCGCCGGCCCGCCGCCTACAAGACCGGGACGACGAATGACAACCGCGACGTCCACGCCTACGGCTTCCTGGCGCCGCCGGCCGATCCGAAAGCGCCCGCTCTCGTCGTCGGCGTATGGATGGGGAACAGCGACAACTCGCCCGACAAGGACACCCTCTCGCTCGGATCGTCGGCGCCGCTCTGGTCGCGGATCATGACCGAGGTCAGTCAGGGCACCCCGATCGTGGACTTCGCCCAGCCGAAGGGCCTCGTGACCGCGCCCGTCGACGCGTTCAGCGGGATGAAGCCTGGTCCGTTCACGACCAGGAAGGTCCAGGAGCTGTTCATCGCCGGGACCGAGCCGACTCAGCCCGACGACCTCCACCACACGGTCGACATCGACACGGCGACCGGTCTCCGCTGGCAGGACGGCTGCGTGGGACCGATGAAGACCGTCGGCGCGCTCGACTTCAGCCAGGTCGATGCAAGTCACCCGAACTGGCAGAAGGCCGACAACGGCTGGGCGCGGCGGGCTGCGCGCGGATCCGGGGTCGGCGGCGGGTTGAAGGGCTCGATCACCCAGTATTTCTACGGTGGCGGCCCGCCCTTCTTCCCGTTCGGACGGTCGTGGGGCGGCACCTTCGCCCCGACGCGGCTCTGCCCGCTCGCGCCGCCACCGACCCCGCCACCGTGCGACAATCCGTTCGGGCTCTTCTGCTCACCGCCCCCGTCGACCGAACCGACCCCGACGCCGACGCACGGGCACCCCTGAGCGGGCGAACGATCGATTGCGGCGGCGCTACAACTTGAAGATCGTTGCCCCGTCGCCGCCTTCGCCACGTTCTCCGGGGCGCGTCGCCGTCACGAGCGGATGGCCCGCGGCGCGGGCCCGGACGGCGTCGCGGAGCGCGCCGGTCCCGAGACCGTGGATCACGACGACCTGCTGCAGACCCGCCAGGGCGGCGTCGTCGAGGTAGCGATCCAGCACCTCGAGCGCCTCCTCGACGCGGGCGCCGCGCAGGTCGAGCGAAGACGCAACCGATCGCGCCCGATCGAGGCGGAGCGCGCCGACCCCGCCGCCTCGCGACCCGACGCCCTCCGAGCGCGTGATCCGGGCGTTGCCGCCGATCGTGCGATCGTGGTCGATGACCGGCGGCGCGGCGACGAGATCGAGGTCGTCGGTGGCCACGCTGATCCGCATATCGCCCGACTCGAGCGTGGCCCGGGTGCCACCCTTCTCGAGGGCCGCGATCCGCCCTTCCCAGCCGCCGCTCCGGCTCCGCGCCTGCTCGCCGAGCTGCCAGACGTGCGGGGCGGCCACCGCGACCGCGACCGGTTCCGGCTCGGATCCGTCCTCAATCCGCGACAGCTGCGCCTCGGCGCGGGCGACGGCGGCGTCGAGCGAGGGGGCCGTCACGACCTCGCGTTCGAGGGCCTGCCTCGTGGCCCGAACCTCGTCTCGCAGGGTGTCGACGAGCCGCTCCGCCTCGGCCCGGGCCGCCCGAACGGCCTCGTCGCGTTCCTGGCGCGCGCGGCGGCGTTCATCGTCGGCGGTCCGCAGGGCGTCGGCCGCGCGCGCCTCGGCCGCCCGAGCCCGGTCGAGCGCCTCGCTCGTCTCGCCCTCGGTCTCGCGGATCCGGGCGAGCGTCTCCTCGAACGCGCGCTGGTTCTCGGACAGTCGCGATCGGGCATCGGCGACGATCCCGGCGTCGAGCCCGAGCCGTTCGGCGATGGCGAAGGCCTGGCTACCGCCGGGCAGCCCGATCGTCAGCCGGTAGGTGGGCGACAGGGTCTCGAGATCGAACTCGACCGAGGCGTTCCGGGCGCCGCCCGTCGTGTGGGCGTAGGCCTTGAGCTCCGCGTAGTGGGTCGTCGCCGCGACGAGGGCGCCGGCCTTGATGAAATGGTCGAGGAGCGCCTGGGCCAGTGCCGAGCCCTCGGTCGGATCCGTGCCGGCCCCGAGCTCATCGAGGAGGACGAGCGTTCCGGGCCCCGCCGCCTCGACGATCCGGGTGATCGAGCGGAGGTGTCCCGAGAAGGTCGAGAGACTCTGGGCGATCGACTGCTCGTCGCCAATATCGGCGAAGACGTCGCGGAAGACCGGCAGCCGCGAGCCGGCGTCCGCCGGGATGTGGAGCCCGGCCTGGTGCATCAGGCTGAGCAGGCCGAGCGTCCGGAGGGTGACCGTCTTGCCGCCGGTGTTGGGCCCGGTCACGACGAGCGCGGTGTAGCCATCGCCGAGGCGGATGTCGATCGGGATGACCCGCCCGGTCAGGCCCGGGTGGCGGGCGCCCAGGAGGATGGCCTCCGGCCGCTCCGCCGTCTCGGCCCGCGTCCCGTCCAGATCGGCCGCGAGGGCCGCCTTGGCGGCCCAGAAGTCGAACCGGGCCAGCGCCGCGAGCGTCTCGCGCAACGGGATCGCGTTGGCCGCGACGAGCGCAGACAGCTCGTCGAGGATCCGGTCGATCTCCTCCTGCGCCGCGATCTGGGCCTCGCGCCAGGCGTTCCCCAGCTCGACGGCCACGAGCGGCTCGATGAACAGCGTCGCACCGCTGCCCGAGGCGTCGTGGACGATGCCCTTGACCCTCGCCCGGGCTTCGGCCTTGACCGGGACGACGTAGCGACCGTTCCGCAGGGTGATGATCGGATCCTGGAGCGCCCCGCCGAGCTCCGAGCCGACGAGCGACTCGAGCCGCCGGCGGAGCCGGTCGTAGGCCACGCGGACGGCCGCCCGCAGTCCGCCGAGCCGCGGCGAGGCGGTGTCGAGCAGCTCGCCGGCCGGATCGAAGCTGCGGGCCAGGGTCGAGCGGATCGCCGGCTGAGGGTGCAGCTCGCGGGCCACGGCGTGGAGCAGCGGCCGACGGTCGTCGGCGAGCGACGTCTGGAGCCGAGCCGTCGCGTCGAGCGTCTCGGCGAGCTCGAGGAACTGGGCCGGATCGAGGCGACCGCCCCGAGCGGCGCGCTCGATCGCCGGCCCGATGTCGCGGGCCGCGCCGATCCCGACGCCCGGACGCTCCGAGAGCAGTGACCGCGTTTGGTCGGTCTCGTCCAGGCCGCGCGCGACGAGGACAGGATCGCTTTCGGGGACGAGCGTCTCCGCCAGCCGCCGCGATGGCGGGAACGATGTCTTGTCGGCGAGCCGGTCGCGGACGAGCGGGAACTCGAGGATGGCGATCGACCGAGCGTCCATCCGTCAGCCCAGGCGCCGCTTCGGCGAACCCTCGATCGGCGGACGCGACACGGCGGGATTGCCGCGGATCGCGAATCGCCACGGCACGTCGGTCCACGGGCCGCCGGCATACGCCACGCCGACCCGCGGTCCCGCGACGACGATCGGTGCGGGTTCCGTCGCCGGCGGCGGCTCGACGCGGATCGTCGCGGCCGGATCGAACAGGTCGTGGCCCGTCAGGGATCGATCCAGGGCGAAAGCCGCACAGACGTTTCCTGGGCCCGCGGCCAGGAGGTGATCCGCGATCGCGCCGGTTCCGTCCGGAGCGCCGGTATCGCGCGACGTCGCCCGCCTCCGTTCGACCGCGCGCCGCATCCGCGCGGTGCGCATGAGGGCCGCTCCGTCGAGCGGCTCGACCGCCCGGACGAGCAGCGCGGCCGGCGACCCGTCGGGCTCGGTGACGATGTTCAGACAGTCGTGCATGCCGTAGACAAGGTACACGTAGGCCCGACCCGGCGGCCCGTACATGACCTGGTTGCGGACGGTCCGCCCGAACCGGGCGTGCGAGGCTCGGTCGTCCTCGCCGACGTAGGCCTCGACCTCGACGATCCTCCCGACCCGCCGCCCGTCGCCGTCGTCACGGACGAGCCGCCAGCCGAGCAGGGATGCGGCGACCTCGAGCGTCGGCAGCGCGAGCAGCTGGTCGCGATCGAGCCCCCGGGTCAGCGCCCGGGATGCAACCGGCTCAGGCCGGCCGGACGGTGACGTAGAACTTCTGGATATCGATCGGGATCAACAGCCCGAACACGGTGATGAAGCCCGGGATCAGGCGCGTCCGGAAGAGGTCGGCCGTGGCGGACTTGGTCATCTCGTCGAACAGGCTGCGGATCCACGTGAACTCGTTGTCGCTTTTCGCGATCGTCGGGATCAGGAAGAACGAGTCGAGGATGACGATGATGCAGCCGATCAGGAACAGCGCCTGGACGATCCCGAGGAGCCCGCCGATCACCTCGTCCGCGAAGGTCGCCTTCTGGAAGAGCGCCTGCTTGTGGTAGAAGCCCTGGATCACGATCGTGAACGCGATCGTCGCCGCGATGAAGACGATCCCGAACCCGAGCATGACGGCGTACTCGTCCGGGAACTCGTTCCAGTTCTGGGCGAGGTAGCTACCGAGCGGATCACGCAGGTTGGCGGCGAACAGGAACGAGAAGAGCATCGACGCGAGCCCGAGGACGCGCCGGATCGTCCCCTGGATGAAGCCGAGCACGAACATGCCGAAAACGAACAGGACGACGAGCAAGTCGAACCGGTTGATCGAGCTCAGGAAATCCCCGATGTTCACGGACGCTCCCTTTGACCGAGGCCCCCGACCGTCTCACCCGGGGTGAGGCCGCCACAGGGTAGCAGCGCGGAATCGAGCCCGGCAAGCAGGACTCAGGTCCTGACCCGACCGCCGATCCGTCCGACCGCGGATGTGATCGCCGCGACGGCAGCCTCGATCTCCGCCTCGGCCAGCGTCCGATCCTCGGCCTGGAAGACGAGCCGCCAGGCGAGGCTCTTCTCGTCGGGAGCGAGCGGCATTCCGCGATAGATGTCGAACAGCCGGACCGACGCGAGCTCCGGCCGGGTGGCTGCCCGGATCAGCGCGGCCACATCGGCCGCCGCTGTCGTCTCGGGCACAACGATCGCGACGTCCCGTTCGGCGGCAGGGTACCGCGGCGGCGCGGCCGCGCGAACGTCCTTCAGCCGGCCTCCGGCCAGCCCGGCGATGTCGAGCTCGGCCACGACCAGGCGGGCCCCGCGGAGGTCGACCTCGTCGGCCCTCGTCGGATGCAGCTCGCCGAGGACGCCGCTGAGCGCGAGCGCGCCGTCGTTCGTGGCCATCACGCGGGCCGCCCGGCCCGGGTGGAGCAGCGGCTCGCCGGACAGCGGCGCCCAGGACGGTCCATCGAACCCGAGCCGCCGGCAGACGAGCTCGATCACGCCCTTGACGTCGTCGAGATCGGCGACCCGCCGCGGCCGGTTCCACGACGGCTGCTGGCGGGCGCCCGTCAGGGCCAGGCCGAGCCGCCACCATTCCCGCGTCGCGTCCCCGTCCTGGCCATAGCCCTTGCCGATCTCGAAGATCGCGACGTCGGCGCGTCCGTGGCGGACGTTCGCCGAGACGATCTCCACGAGGCTACCGAGGAGCGCCGGCCTGAGGACCGAGTGATCGGCCGACAGTGGGTTCGTGACCCGGATCGGGCGTCCCACGGCCGGCGTCCCGCCGTCGACGAGCGGGGTCTCCGCGGTCCAGGCGAAGGTCTCGGCAAGGCGCGGCGAGACGAGGGCATGGCTGACGGTCTCGGTCAGGCCCGCCCCAGCGAGCGTTTCCCGGACCCGATCCCGGACGCCGAGCGGCGACGGCCGCCAGGCTGGCATCGGCGTGTGCGGCAGGATCGCCGGGATCGCGTCGTAGCCGCGGACGCGGGCGACCTCCTCGGTGACGTCCGCCTCGACGGCGACGTCGCGCCTCCAGGTCGGGACGATGGCCACGACCACCTCGTCGGACGCGGCGCCCACGCTCAACGGCTTCGGGTCGCCGGCGACCGTGATCTCGCGAGCGGCTGTGGAATCCGCCGCGCCGAGCTCGGTCGAAACCCCGACGCGAGCGAGGACCGCCCGTTGCTCCACCGTGGGGACCTCCGTCCCGAGAAGGCGGTTGACCCGTGCCGGGCGGAAGGCCACCCGGATCGGTTCGGGCTCGGCGGGGGCGCTGTCGACGCGGCCGCGCGCGACCGAGCCCCCGGCCCACTCGGCGATGAGCTTCGCCGCTCGGTCCGCCCCCAGGCGGGCCAGACGGAATTCCTGCCCCTTCTCGAAGCGAAGGCTCGCCTCGGATCGGAGGGCGTAGCGCTGGCCGGTCCGGCGGATGATGATCGGATCGAAGATCGCCGACTCGACGATGACCCGGGTCGTCGCCTCCGATACCTCGGACGCCGCGCCGCCCATGATCCCGGCGATCCCGAGCGGCGCTCGATCGTCGGCGATCACGAGCGTGTCGGGGTCGAGCTCGCGATCCGCATGGTCGATCGTCTCGAGGACCTCGCCGGCGGCGGCTCGCCGGACGACGAGCTGGCGCCGCCCGTCGCGCTCCGCGACCGCATCCGCGTCGTACGCATGGATCGGCTTGCCGAGCTCGAGCATGACGTAGTTGCTGACGTCGACAACGTTGCTGATCGGGCGCTGACCGGAAGCTCGGAGCCGCATCTGGACGCGATCCGGCGACGCGCCGACCGTCACGCCGTCGACCCACCGACCGACGAACCGCGGGCACCACGCGGCGTCCTTGACCTCGACCGCGAGCAGGCTCGCGACGTCCCGATCGTCCTCGGCGGGGTCCGAATCCGGCCAGCGGAGCGGCGCTCCGGTGATCGCGGCGACCTCGCGCGCGAGGCCGACGAGCGACAGCGCGTCGCCGCGGTTCGGCTTGACGTCGACGTCCAGGACGACATCCCCGTACAGGTCGATCAACGCGGCACCGATCGGGGCGTCCGGCGGCAGGATCAGGATCCCGTCGGCGTCAGCGGTCAGGTTCAGCTCGTCGCCCGAGCAGAGCATGCCGTTGCTGACGACGCCCATCTTCTCGGTTCGCTCGATCCGCCGGTCGCCCGGCAGGATCGCTCCGGGCAGGGCGACCGGGACACGCTGTCCGACGCGGATGTTCGTCGCGCCGCAGACGATGTCGAGCGGCTCGCCGTCGCCGACGCGGACACGGGTCAGCGACAGCCGGTCGGCGCGGGGGTGCTTCTCGATGCTCAGCAGCTCGCCGATGACGACATTCCGCCACTCCGCGCCCCAGCGCTCGATGCCCTTGACCTCCATCCCGAGGAGCGTCAGCCGCTCAGCAAGGGCGTCGGCGCTGAGGTCGACGTCGACGTAGTCGCTCAGCCAAGAGAGCGGCACTTTCATGAGCCGGCAACCTCAGCGCAGAGCAATCGCTCGCTCTCCGAGGCCCAAGGCGGAGCTCCGCGACGCCATTGGCCCGAGGATTCAACATCGACGTAGTCGGACAGCCACGAAATCGGAACCTTCATGTAGTTCCCTACCCCGCCGCCACGAACTGGTCGAGGAAGCGGAGGTCATTCTCCATGTACAGCCGCAGGTCGCCGACCGAGTGGCGCAGGTTGGCGATCCGCTCGACGCCCATCCCGAACGCGAAGCCCTGGTAGCGCTCGGGGTCCAGGCCGCCGTACTGGAGGACGACCGGATGGACCATGCCGGCTCCGAGGATCGTCATCCAGCCGGTCTTCGAGCAGGCGGGGCAGCCCGAGCCGCCGCAGACCAGGCACTCGACATCGAACGCGACCGACGGCTCGGTGAACGGGTAGTAGCCGGGTCGGAAGCGCGTCCGCTTGTCGGCTCCATAGAGGGCCTTGGCGAATTGGTCGAGGAGGCCCTTCAGGTCGCCCATCGTCGTGCCCTCGTCGACCATCAGGCCCTCGACCTGGAAGAACTCGGACGCATGACTCGCGTCGATCGCCTCGTAGCGGTAGCAACGGCCCGGGAGGAGCGCCCGGATCGGCGGCGCGGTCGAGGTCATCACCCGGATCTGGCCGGGCGAGGTGTGCGTCCGCAGGAGATGGCCTGCGACGTCGACGTACAGCGTGTCCCAGAGGTCGCGGGCGGGATGGTCGGGCGGCATGTTCAGCATCTGGAAGTTGGTCAGGTCGTCCTCCACCTCCGGGCCCTCGTAGGTCACGAACCCGAACTGGCCGAAGATCGCGGCGATCTCCGAGATCGTCTCGACGATCGGATGGAGTGCTCCGCGGCGGATCGGGCGACCACTCGTGGTGACGTCGACGGCCTCCGCCCGGAGACGGGTCTCGAGCTCGGATTCGCGCAGGTCGTGGCCGCGCGAGGCGAGGGCGGTCTCCAGCACCGTGCGGACGTCGTTGGCGATCGCGCCGACCCGCGGCCGGTCCTCTGCGGGGAGCGCCCCGATGCCGCGCAGGACGGCGGTCAGGCGACCCTTCTTGCCGAGCACGTCGAGCTCGATCGCCTCGAGCGCAGCGACGTCCGACGACGTGGCAACGGCAGCCAGGGCTTCGTCACGCAGCGCCACGAGATCGCGGGTCAGCTCGGCAAGATCCACTCGTTCCTCATTCTGACAATGAAAAACCCTCGAATCCTCGGACCGATGCGCTCCGGAGAGCGCGCTCGGACCTCGGAGAGCGAGGGTCAGTTTGCCGTGGAGGGTGCTTCTTCAGGCGCCCTTCACGGCCTCGACGATGCGCGTAAACGTGGCGGCGTCGCGGACCGCGACGTCGGCCAGGGTCTTCCGGTCGAGCTCGATCTCGGCCTTCTTCAGGCCGGCCACGAACGCGCCGTACGTCATGCCGTTGAGGCGGGCGGCGGCGTTGATCCGGACGATCCACAACTCGCGCATCTGGCGCTTCCGCTGCTTCCGGTCGCGGGTCGCATACGCCATCGCGTGGAGGTTCGCCTCGCGAGCGACCTTGACCAGACGCGACTTGGCGCCCTTCCGCCCGTCGGCGGCGTCGAGGAGGCGCTTGTGGCGCTTGTGGGCGGTGACCCCGCGCTTGACTCGTGCCATGCGTTCGACTCGCTTCTTAGAGGTACGGCAGCAGGCGTCGGACCTGCTTCGCGTGGACGCCGACCATGACGGCCTTGCCGGCATAGCGACGGGTTCGTCGGGACGACTTGATCTCGAGATGATGGCCGCTCCAGGCCTTCACCCGAATGACCTTGCCGCTGCCGGTCACGCCGATCCGCTTCGCGGCTGCCTTGTGGCTCCTGATCTTGGGCACCCTGGCCTCACTCTCCTGTGGCTGCCGGTGCCTGCGGCCCCGACGGGTCGGACGTTCTTGCTGCGGCCGTGGGGGCCGCCTCGACGGTTGCCTTCTTCGGCGCCGCGGCAGTCGCGACCGCGCCTGCCGGAGCCCGCGTGACCGGAGTCTTCGCTGCGACATCGGCGGCTCGTGCCGGTGTCTGGCTATCCGCAGCCGAAGCTGCGACGGCGGGCTTCGGTTGGCTCGCTGCCACGGCTGCCGGCTGGTCGCCACCCTTCGGTGGACGGGCCGGCGCCTCGTGCTCCTTCGGCTTGTGAACCGATGCGACGGTGAGGTGCATCGACTTGCCTTCGAGCAACGGGGCGCGTTCCGCGACGCCGTGTTCCTTGATTCGATCCGTGAACTTGGCGAGCATGTTGCGACCGAGCTCCGGGTGTGTCAGCTCCCGACCTCGGAAGCGGACGGTCACCTTGATCCGGTCGCCGTCTTCGAGAAATTCGATCGCCCGATGGACCTTGGTGTCGAAGTCGCCAGTGCCGATCTTCGGCGAGAGACGGACTTCCTTGAAGGTCACCGAACGCTGCCGCCGCTTGTTCTCCTTCTCGCGCTTCGTCAGCTCGTATTTGTACTGACCGAAGTCGAGGAACTTCACGACGGGCGGGGCCGCCATCGGGGCGACCTCGACGAGGTCCAATCCCCGCTCCTGCGCCATCGCGAGAGCCTGAGACGTGGGCATGACGCCCAGCTGTGCTCCCTCTTCATCGACGACACGGACCTGTGGGATCCGGATCATCTGATTCACGCGCAGGTCTCGTGCTATGGCTGACCCCTTCGAACGAATGTGTTCCGATGGCACGACCGGCAAGCGAACGCCCAGCGCCCGGGGCGCCAGTCGAGCGCGAACGATAGCACAGGCCCCGAATCGGGGGCAATCGCGTCGGGTCCCGCGGCGCCGACCCGGTCGTGATCATTTGACGGCCAGGATGGCCTTATCCACCGACGGCCCGGGTGTTGCGCGGAAATCGCGATCATGCGCCAGCGTGGCTGTCGTCTGAGCGCAATTTGCGCCGTCGAACGCGCTCGCGGGCAACGGTCGCCTTCCTTGCGCTGCCCTGGCTGTCGTAAGCAAGAAACAGCAACCCAGCGATCGGCCGGTCGGGCAGGCGCAGCCAGCGCCGAGTTGTGGTGCCTCGATCCGGTAGGGCGGAGTCGTATGTTGCCGCCAAACGGGCCACGCGGCGCCGTGACGTCGCAGTCGCACCGACCACGAGCAGCCGGCTTACGTGACGCACCTCCCAACCGCGGCCGACGATCACATCGGGGGCAAGTCGCGCTTTGCGATCCAGCCCGTGAAGCGTGGCCTGAGAGTCGGCGATGACCGACTTGATCTCGACGACGAGCAATGCGCCGAAGAGTGGGTGAAACGCAAGGATGTCGATCGACCCACGCACGCCCCAGATCGAGAACGAGACCTCGACTTCTACGATCCACCCAAGCCCTCGAAGGAGTTCCACGAACGTATCGACCAACACGGCGTGGGCCTCGTCCACCAGGCGGTCGAGTCGCTCGCCTCGCCATCGAAGGTAGAGGTCAACGTCCGCGCCGAGTGCGGCTGCCACCCTCAGGAGCGTGCCAACTGCGACACCATCAAGCTCGCCTCGATCGATGGCCGACACCAACGAACGCGAGACGCCGGCCCACGCCGAGACGTCCTCCTGGCGTCGATCCTGACGGATCCGGAGCGCCCGAAACTGCCGGCCAAATCGGAGAGCATCCATGATCCCATCGTGATGCCCGTCGCTTCACCCCGGCTTATGTGACCTGGCGGCTGCTCGACTCATCGGCAAGGCGATCGGCGAAGGAATCCCATGCTTCGGGCGGCTGCTGCTCGCCGGCCCTCGTTCGGGGCGACGCAGTCCGGGCCTCGATCTCTCGGTCGCCGAGCACGACCATGTACGGGACCTTCTGCTCCTGGGCCGTACGGATCTTGTACTGCATCCGATTCGACGAGTCGTCGACCTCGACCCGCAGCCCGCGCGCGGCCAGAACCCCGGCGAGCTCCCGCGCGGCGTCGACGTGGCGATCGGCGATCGGGATCACGACCGCCTGGACGGGCGCCAGCCAGAGGGGGAAGGCGCCCGCGAAATGCTCGACGAGGATCCCGATGAACCGCTCGAGCGAGCCATAGATCGCGCGGTGGATCGCGATCGGCCGCTGCTGCTTGCCCTCCTCGTCGACGTAGGTGAGGTCGAATCGCTCGGGCAGCATCACGAGGTCCGCCTGGATCGTCGCCATCTGCCATTCGCGGCCGAGGGCGTCGTCGATGTAGATGTCGATCTTCGGAGCGTAAAACGTCCCGTCCTTGGGCTTGACCTGGTAGTCGCCGCCGGCTCGGTCGAGGGCCGCCTTCACGAGCGCCTCGGCCCGCTCCCAGAGCGCCGGGTCGCCGATCGCCTTGTCGGGCTTGGTCGCGAACGCGAACCGCGGCGTCAGGCCGACCCACGAGTAGGCCTCGCGGACTTCGCCGAGGAGCGCCTCGATCTCGTCGGCGAGCTGGTCGGGCCGGACGTAGATGTGGGCGTCGTCCTGGATGAACTGGCGGACCCGGGTCAGCCCCGAGAGCGTCCCCGACCGTTCGTTGCGATGGAGCCGGCCGTACTCGCTGTAACGGATCGGGAAGTCACGGTACGACCGCAGTCGCGAGCGGTAGATGAACGTGCTCTCGGGGCAGTTCATCGGCTTCAGGCTGAACGTCTGGTTCTCGACCTCGACCCGGAACATGTTGTCGTCGTAGTTGGCCCAGTGCCCGGACTGCTCCCAGAGCTTCTTGTGGACGAGGATCGGGGTGCTGACCTCCTGGTAGCCGCGGCGGTCCTGGAGCTCGCGCATCGCGCCCTCGAGCGTGCGCCAGATCTTCTGGCCCTTCGGGTGCCAGAACGCGGATCCAGGCGAGACGTCGTGGAAGCTGAACAGGTCGAGCTGGACCCCGAGCCTCCGGTGATCACGCTTCTTTGCCTCCGCCCGCCGCCACAGATAGGCGTCGAGTTCCTCCTGGTTCGGCCAGACCGTGCCGTAGATGCGCTGGAGGGCCGGGCGCTTCTCGTCGCCGCGCCAATAGGCCCCCGAGATCGCGAGCAGCTTGAACGGCCCGATCTTGCCCGTGCTCGCGACATGCGGTCCCTTGCACAGGTCGACGAACGAACCGTGCTCGTAGACGCTCGTGGGCGGAATCCGTGTGCCGTCGGCCTTCGCCTTCGCGGCGAGGTCGTCGAGGATCTCGACCTTGAACGGCTGGTTCCGCTCGGCGAAGAAGGCCCTCCCCTCCTCTGGCGGAAGCTCACGCCGGACGAAGGGATGGTCGGCGGCGACCGAGGCGGCCATCCGCTCCTCGATCGCGACGAGGTCAGCCGGGGTGAGCGGGCGGTCGAGCTTGAAGTCGTAGTAGAAGCCGTTGGCGATCGCGGGACCGATGCCGAGCTGCGTTCCCGGGAAGAGCTCGGTGACGGCCTCGGCCATCACGTGCGCCGCCGAGTGGCGCATCGCGTCGAGGTCGCTGTGAGCGCCGGCGTCGAGGAGCTCGTCCGCCGAGCCCCGATCGGGCGCGTCGAAGAGGGCCTCGTCGACCTCGACGATCGCCGCCTCAGCGGCGGGAGCTGCGTCCTTCACGTCGGCCATCTTGCGTTCCTCCCGAAGAATGACAAACCTCTCGTCCCTGGCAGGACGAGAGGTTCGATCCTCCCGCGGTTCCACCCGCGTTCGCGGCGCCTCGTCGGCGTCGCGCACTCGTGGCCGCGCTAACGGGCGGATCCCGGACCGGTTGGCCGGTCGCTCACGGGTGGTGCCTGGATCGTCGATCGCCGCCGGACTCTCAGCCTGGGTCCGGCTCTCTGGGGGCGACGACGATGGGTCTGGCCCGATCGTCGCGTTCGTGATGTGGTGGGCGACACTGGACTCGAACCAGTGACCTCTTGCATGCCAAGGTTATCCGACTGAGCGGTGTGCTGCGAGCGTCGGGCGCCCAGCAAGAGCGGCCGGTCATGCGGTCGCCTTCGACCGGCGGATTCGCGTTCGCGATTTGGTTTGGCTCCCGCGACCGCAGAAAGCCCTCCGCGGCGGGGTCGTGCCGTCCGCGATACTCGGCGGCATGAAGCTCTATTTCGCCGGTCCAATCTTCACGACGCCCGAGCGCACGTGGAACGCCGAAGTGACCGCGGCCCTGCGCTCGGCCGGCCATGAGGTCTTCCTTCCCCAGGAGCAGGAACCGGGCAAGGACGGCCCGGGCATCTTCGCCGCCGATGTCGGTGGGATCGACTGGGCGGATGGCCTCGTGGCGATCATGGACGGCCCCGATCCGGACTCCGGCACGGCCTGGGAGGTCGGCTATGCGTTCGGCACGAGGAAGTCGATCCTGCTCGTGCGGACCGACTTCCGCGTGCTGGCCGGCTCGGCCGGCGACTACAACCCGATGCTCACCGAGGCAGCCACAGCCCGGATCGACCTTCCGGGGGCGTCGACGACGCAGGTGATCTCGGCGATCCTCGACGCGTTCGCACGTATCGAATCTACGGACGTCTGAGCTGCGATGCACGAGTTCGAGCCGCCGACTTTTCTGGTCGCGCCGTTCGAGCACCGCGCCGAACTGCGGATCGTGCTCCCACCTGTGGCAGGTGTATCTAATCGCGAACGGGCGAATTAGGTGGGCGACACTGGACTCGAGCCAGTGACCTCTTGCATGTCAAGCACTTCCGCGTGAGCGCTGTGCTCGGAGCGAGGCGATAGCGAGCGAGATCGTGGTCAGTCATGCGGTCACGACGGGCGGCCCGCTGCCGGCGAAGACGAGGAGGCCGATCGCGCTGGTGTGCTCTGAGGGCTCGGCACGGGCTCTAGAGCGTAGGCCACCAGCTCCTCGAGACCCATGCTCCGGCCCTCTTCGCTGGCGCGGGCGTGCTCCTCTGAGCCGAGCAGCGGCCGTGCCTCCTCGACGGGATCGCCCAGGTGGCCGAACACGTCGGGCAGCTCGCCGCCGATCTCCTCGTTGAAGCGCTCCGCCGCGGCTCCCAGGCGCACGGCGCGCTCCAACCGCCCCTGGGCCAACGCCAGCGCCGCCAGCATCTTGAACAGGATGGGCAGTCGGCCCAGGTTGCCGATCTCGTGCCAGGTTCTGAGAGCATCCTGCGCAGCCAGGGTGGACCGCTCCGTGTCGCCGACCATTCGGTACACGAAGGTGAATGTGTCGAGCCAGTCGGCGGCATCGTGCGTGCGACCAAGCCGACGGCTCAGCTCTACCGCTTCGTGCGCGGCCTGGGCGGCGGTGTTCAGATCCCCGCCGAGACCCGTGATCAGGGGCTCGACTCGAAGCCACGCGTCGACCAGGGCCGCGCTCGAGGTATCGCCGGCCCGCAGGTAGAACTCGATGGCCTCGCGCGCGCGCGCTTCGACGGAGGCGAGATCCCGCCGCGCCGCTGCCGCCCAGGCGCTGTCGAAGAGCGCCTGGGCGATCATGGCGTCGTTGCCGATCTCTCGGTGGATCGCCAGGGCCTCCTCGTAGAGCGCCCAGGCGCGGTCGCCGTCGCCCTGCCAGTACATGAGCCCGGCCAATCCCGCGAGTGCCTTCGCCCTGGCTGGGCCGGCCCGGGCCGCAGCATCGCGCGCCAACAGCAATTCCAGCCAACCCCTGCCCTCACGCAGCTCGGCCCAGTAGTGCCAGTAATCCCAAAGGGCACCGGCGGTCCGCATGCCGACCTCGACATCTCCGCCCTCGACCGCCCAGCGCAGCGCAGCCCCAAGATTCCCCTCGTCGCGCCGGAGTCGGTATTGCCAGCGTCGCAGGGCGGAGCTGCGAAGCTCCGGCTCAACCTTTTCGGCCAGGGCCAGGAAGTGATGGGCATGGCGCCTCCGCAGCTCCTCGGCATCCGGTTCCTCATCCAGTCGCTCGTCCGCGAACTCGTTGATGACCCGGAGCATGGCGAAGCGGGTCTCCCCATCGCCTCCGGAGACCGGGCGGATCAGGCTCTTGTCGGCCAGAGAGCCGAGCCCGTCGAGCGTCTCGATGTCGAGCTCAACGCCCGGGTTGCACACCTCGTCGGCCGCCTCGAGGGTCCAGCCGCCCACAAACACCGCGAGCCGGGCGAACAGGCGACGCTCGGCCTCGTCGAGCAGCTCGTAGCTCCAGTCGATCGTTCCCCGAAGCGTGCGCTGGCGAGCTGGCAGGTCCTGCCCGGCGCTGGCCAGGACCGGGAGGCGCCTCTCGAGTCGATCGAGGATCGCCTCCGGGCTCATGACCTTGATCAAGGCCGCGGCGAGCTCGATTGCCAGCGGCAGCCCATCGAGCCGGCTACAGATCTGAGCCACTGCAGGTGCGTTCTCATCCGTGACCTCGAAGTCGGGCCTCACGGCGCGGGCGCGTTCGGTAAACAGCGCGACGGCCTCGTACCGCGAGAGCGCGGCGGGCGAAGGCAGGTGGTTGAGGTCCGGAAGGTCAAGGGGCGGGACGCCGAATTCCTGTTCCGCGGACACGTGCAAGACCGCTCGGCTCGTGACGACGATCCGCAGCCGCGGCGAACCGGCGAGCAGCTCGGCGACGAACGGCGCGGCGCTCACGACCTGCTCGAAGTTATCGAGGACAAGCAGCAGCTCGCGCTCGCGAAGGAAATCCCTCACCCCCTGCTCGAGGTCACGATTGAGCGTCTCCCGGACGCCGAGCGTAGAGGCGAGAGTGGCGGCCGCGCTCGCGCGATCGCGAGCATCCTGAAGGCCGACGAAGAACGCGCCGTCGGCGAAATCGGGCAGGAGCTGTGTTGCCACCGCGAGCCCGAGGCGGGTCTTGCCCGTGCCGCCCGGGCCGGTCAGCGTCACGAGCCGGCGTTGCCCAAGAAGCTCGACGATCGCGTGCAGCTCCTTTTCGCGGCCGATCAGCTGTGTGGCCGAGACGGGCAGATTGTTGGGCCGCCCATCGATCGAGCGGAGGGCGCCGAATTCCTGCTGGAGGCCGGCGATGTCGAGCTGCCAGATCCGCTCGGCAGCCGGCAGATCCTTGAGCCGATGCTCGCCGAGATCGCGCACCGCGACGCCCTCCGGCAGGTCGCGCGCGACGAGCGCGCCTGTCGCGTCGGAGAGCAGCACCTGGCCGCCATGGCCGGCCGCAGCGATCCGCGCCGCACGATGGACGTCGAGGCCGATGTAATTGTCGCCGCCGAGTCGTCCCTCGCCGGTATGAAGACCCATCCTGACTCGGACCATCGCAGGCTCCGATCCCGGAATCGAAGCCAGCGCACGCTGGGCCTCGGCAGCGGCGGTGACCGCATCGAGAGCCGAGCCAAAGACCGCAAAGAAGGCATCCCCCTCGGTGCCGAGCTCGAGCCCACCTTGTCGGGCGATCGAATCACGGAGGAGCCCGTTGTGCGTCGCGAGCAGGGCAGGATATCGATCACCAAGCGCTGAAAGAAGTCGTGTCGAGCCCTCGATGTCGGTGAA
>Ga0207646_10001759_pt1 | contig 26257 bp, 22 predicted proteins | sample KBSK5502metaG_FD_184343 | JGI IMG/M metagenome (GOLD analysis project Ga0207646, IMG submission 184343) | Corn, switchgrass and miscanthus rhizosphere microbial communities from Kellogg Biological Station, Michigan, USA - KBS K5-50-2 metaG... | ecosystem: Host-associated > Plants > Roots >...
GTCTCGCCGTCGATGCCGGCGGCGCCCTTGTTGCCGCGGACCTGCTCCCAGGCCCGTTGCAGCACATCCGGCCGAGCTATCCGGTCGTAGAGGACATGGAACCTCCTTTGGCGTTGCTGCTTCGCCGCCACGTAAAGCGCCCGCTGAAGTGCACGGACTTTGTCAACGGGGTGGTTGGCCGAAGCCATGCCCTCACCCGTCCCTTGCAGCTTGCGCGTCACCGAAGTGCGGGGCCTTCCCTACGCCGAGTTCTGTTGTCTCGACGATCCTCGGTACTATGCCCCGCTCCGACTCCCTCCGCACCGCCCCGGCTTTCGGTTTTGGCCTTATACCGGTGCCTGCTTCCGCGGCCGTCGATCTCGCCGTCGGGTGCGGGAGGGTCTCCCCAGTTGACCAACCGGCCTTCGCTGCATGCCGTCTCACTTACGCCGGAGAGGTTCCGGGCTGCTCCAGAATCCAGAGCCCGGACTGCTGCCTTCGCCCAATAGTGCCAGGCTCGGCCCTCTCGGTCCCTCACGGGTGGTTCTTTCGACGCGGCCGAGTTCATGTTCATTACGGCCTGCAGCTCCGCTCCTTCCCGCTTCAACGCCGGGCTCTCACCCGACGCCGGAGAATTCGCTTCCCGGCTCCTCTGGCGGCTTGCCGGGGCGGGACTCACACCCGCCGGTCGTTTGGCCCTTCGTCTGGGCACCCCACCGTTTGAACCGCTCTCGCGGCTCTGGTACGTCGGTTCTCGATGAGCTGCGGACCTACCCGGCGACCAACGCTACTGCACCGACTCCGGCCGCAGCCAGGACGAGGTGATGGAGTACGCGTTGAGCTCGCTGAACCAGCGCCTGGCGGCGATCGGGATCAACCTGGCGGCCTGAGCAGGAGCCCGACCGCTGCCTCGCCGAGCCAGAGCTCCCAGCGGGCCGGCGTCCAGCCCCGCTCCCCGACGAGCAGCTGGTAACTTTCGGGACAGGCGAGAGCCACGAACACGTCGACGGCGCCGTCCAGGTCGAGGTGGGCACGCAGCTTGAGCCCGGCCAGGACGCCGCGGAGGGCCGACCGCTGCTGGTCGTGCACCTGCCGCCACGCGGCATCCAGCTCGGCGCGACCGCGGCCTGCGTCCGCCAGCACCTGGAGCAGCCCGGCCTCGCGTTCCATGATCGTGCGCACGATGCGCGCCGCCGAGGCGACCCGAGAGGCGGGTTCGGCGTCGGCCATTGCCTCGGCAGCCAGGCCTCGGATGTCGGCGTCGCCACCGGCGTTGCGGAGCAACTCGGACAGAAGACCCGCTTTGGAACGGAAGTTGGCGTATACGGTCGGCGCTGAAACGCCGGCCGAAGCCGCGACCGCTTCGATGGTGGTCTCGAGGTAGCCACGGAGTTCGAACTCGCGGCGGGCGGCCGCCACGATGCCGGCGCGCGTCGTCTCCGCTTGCCGAGCCCGGACCGGCGAGCTATATGGCCGGCGCGCCAACCGAGTCCGGGTAATAGGCGCGATAGCCCAGCCGGCGGCCGACCCATGCCAGGAGCGGCAGCAGGCCCCGCACCGTCGGCGGCATCGCGCTGAGCCGCCACTCGTCCCGGTAAGCGTCGGCGATCACCGCTAGAGGAAACGGGTTACGTGGGGGCCGGCCGGCCGTGATCCGGCCGGCTCGGATGAGGACGTGGATGCTCTCCGCGAAGTCTTCGAACCGCAGCGCGGGCCGGACCTCGGCCAGCACGACCAGCGGCTCCTCGCCGGCGTTCCAGAAGGTGTGCCGGGTGCCAGGAGGGATCACAACGACTTCACCCGGCTCGGCGGTCCGGCTCTCACGGCCGTTGACGTAGCCGAGCCGGCCCCGCTCGACCCGGAACCGCTCCTCCAGCTTCGGGTGTTCGTGCTCCGGCGGCGCCGGCCGTCCGGCAGCCGCCGTCATCCGCACCGAGACGAGCTCGCCCCCGGTGTCCGCCGCCGTGGCCAGGAATTCCATCTTCTCGGCACCGTCGTCGAGGACCTGCCCTTTCACCGCCACCGCTCTACCTCCTGATTAGAAATAGTGCCCTATAGTCAATATAGTTCCCTAAATCGACGTGGCTGTCAAGACTCAGCCGCAGCGAGGGCCCGGGCCATCTCGCGCGTGGCGTCGGCTTCCGCCAGCGCCTCCCGCTTGTCGTACTGGCGCTTGCCGCGGCCGAGCCCAATCTCAACCTTGGCCCGGTTGCGGACGAAGTGGGCCTTGAGGGGGATCAGGGGTCACGGCGAGAGCACGGTCTCAACATCGAAGTGACCCCCTGAGCTCCCAGACGGTCCCCGACTACGCCAATGGCACACCGCTCGACGCCGCCACTGGAGCGGCACTCAGCGCGCGAACCTTATCGGACGGCTTCGCGACCACCACGCCCAAAGCGCAGAGCCTGGCGGCTGAGGAGACGCCGGCGGGCGACGAAGGCACTGAGATCGAGGGGTTTCGCCGGCGCCCTTGTCCAGCCAAGACACTCCACTCCAAACGGGAAATCGTGCCGCGTGCGCGAGTGATCAGGGCTTGTTCCCGACTTGCGTCCAAACCTGGGCTGTCGGTCCACTGAAGGTTAAGGTGAATTGCGATGCCGAAACTGCGCGTCCATAACTTCGCGATCTCCGTCGACGGGTACGGCGCGGGGCCGTCGCAGAGCCGTGAAGACCCGCTCGGCGCCGGCGGGCAGCGGCTGCACGAGTGGGTCTTCGCGACCCGTTACGGCCGTCGCATGATCGGCGAGGAGGGCGGCGAGGAGGGCATCGACGAGCGGTTCCTGGTCGCGGGCGACACCGGCATCGGCGCCACCATCATGGGGCGCAACATGTTCGGCCCGGTCCGCGGACCGTGGCCCGACGAGGAATGGAAGGGTTGGTGGGGGGACCAACCGCCGTACAACCACCCGGTGTTTGTGCTGACGCGCCATTCACGGCCGCCTTTGGTGATGCAGGGCGGGACGACGTTCAACTTCGTCACGGACGGGATCGAGGCGGCGCTGTCGCGGGCGTTCGAGGCCGCGGGCGGCGCCGACGTGCGCCTGGGGGGCGGCGTGGCGACGATCCAGCAGTACTTGCGCGCCCGTCTCATCGACGAGCTGCACCTGGCGATCGTGCCCATCTTCCTCGGGGGCGGCGAGCGTCTGTTTCACGGTCTGGACGGCGGACCGGTCGGCTACGAGAACGTCGAGATGGTCAGCTCTGCCTCGGTGACGCACGTCCGATTCCTGCGCCGGTAACGGCGGGCGGCGGCCATAAGTTCGGCCCGCCCGGCGATGCATCTTCACCGCGCGGCCGCGATCCTCGCGGCGATGGGCGACCCGTCTGCTCGACTCCTTCGCGGCGAATACAAGTTCCCATTATCCGAATCGCCGGGTGTATTCGAAGGGTCGCTTTGGGTGTGGATCACCGAGGGCTCGGCTAGGGACGTGAGGCTGAATCGCGCTACCGCTCACGTTGCGTTGCCGCCGGCCCAACCGGCCTCCACCTCCTCGGTGTCGTACGTCAGCCGTAGCTCGGTCATCGTCGATGGATTGAGGTTCCCCGCCTCCCTCAACTCTTGTATTTGCTCGAAATATCTGTGCAGCCCAGAGGGCGTGACGACGAGCAGAAACCGGACCTGAACCGCTCCGGAGTTGCGGAAGGCATGCACCGTACCAGTGGGCACGAACGCTGCCGAACCTGGCCCGAGGACAACGGACCGGTCTGCGATCAGCATTTCGAGCTCGCCTTCGAGCACGTAGAAGAGCTCTTCGTGCGTGGTATGGCGATGCGTCTTCGGGCCTTCCTGCCCGGGGACCAGCGTGAATTCGGCGAAGTCATAATCGCCATCGGGCCGTTTGCCCCATGTCTTGAAGACGATGGGCGAGCCAGGGAGCGGGACCACCCTCTTCCCATCTTCGGGACCCAACACGGCAGGTCCTACTATCTCGGTGACGCTCATCTCACGCAACCTCCTTTGTCAGTTCAGGTGCGGCCACGGCCGCCTTCGACGGAAAGACTTCCACCAGGTAATCGAAGACGTGGCTGCCTCGAGCGGCGATGTAACCGTCGGGCCTGATCAGGATCGCTTCGTGGGTCTTGCCCGCGACGACATCGATGAATTCGCGGTACGGCTCGAGCTGAGATGTGGCGGCCATTGTCCCGGCGACGAGCACGTGGCGGTGCGAGCGCAGCGCTTCGTAGAGGCGGAGCGTGCCATGCCCGTCACGAACCGACATGTCGGGCACCCTGTCACCGCTGGAGTCGCCATGGCTCAGCCGGCTTTCGCGGTACGACACGTGCAGCTGGCCCAGGCGCCGCGCCGCTCGGCGCTGGATTCTAGGCAGGCGTGACGCGAGCGGCACGACGATGTCGCGCACTGTCCGCTTGATGGGATTGGTTATGCGCGCCATGCGGACGATGTCGTCTGTGAAGTGCAGCACTCCTTCGGCGACGGGTAGCCGTTCCTCCTGGTAGGTGTCGAGCAGCCAGTCGGGTGACGATCCGTTCACCACCAGCGCGAGCTTCCAGGCCAGGTTGAACGCATCCTGCATCCCCGTGTTCATTCCTTGTCCGCCGGCCGGACTGTGGATGTGTGCAGCGTCACCAGCGAGAAGTACTCGGCCGACGCGGTAGGTGTCTGTCGAACGAAGCTGGCACCGGAAGTTGGTGGTCCACTTCGGATTCGAGAGCGTGACCCTCCGGGGGGCGCGCTGGTCGACCAACCACTGGAGCTCGTCCAGGGTCGGGTCCTCAGTGCCGCGCTCCCCAGCGAAGGGCAACACGACCCGCCACCAGTTATCCGGCAGCGGAAGCAGCGCGAGCGACGCGCCGTCGGAGCGAAAGAAGCTGTGTGCCTCTTCGGAGGACAGAGCCCAGTCCAGCCGCACGTCCGCCATCAGCCACTGCTGCGGATACGGCTGGCCGTCGAATTTCAAGCCAAGTCGGTGACGCACCACGCTGTGCGCGCCGTCGCATCCGACCAGGTACTCGCAGCGAACAATTTCGATTTCGCCCGAGCCGGACTTGATCCTGGCCGACACACGATCTTCGTCCTGTTCGAAGTCCAGCAGCTCCGTGCGCCCCTCGACCCGTCCATCCAGCTCGGCGATCTGGTCGCGCAGCACGAGCTCCGTTTCTCGCTGAGGGATGCTGAGCCCGTATCCGAACCACGAGCCGTTGTGACGGAAATTCATGGTCACGAGCCGCTTGCCGTCGACGTACATGTGCATCCTTCGGATCGGCCCGCCTCTGGCAATCAGCCTTTCCGCGATGCCTCTCGCATCGAACAGTTCGAGCGATCGGGGATGCATCGCGAGTGCTTGTGATTGGAGCACGGCTCCATCGCGCCTCTCGATGATCCGCGTCGAGAGACCCTCGGCGAGCAGCTCCGAAGCGAGCGTGAGACCGGCGGGTCCCGCGCCGACGACCAACACCTGGCAATCCGACCCTGCGGACCGTACGCTCTTGTTCATGAGCGTCAGGATCGCCCGGCGACGAACCCGCGTCTTCCGAAGAACTACCTAGGCGCTACGTATTTTTCGGCAGGATCTTTTCCTCGTAGGCCCACGCCACCAGCTGGGAGCGGTTGTGGAAGCCGAGCTTCGTCAATACATGGTCGAGATGAACATCGACCGTCCGCACCGAGAGATGCAGCCGGCCCGCAACCTCGCGATTGGTGAGACCCTCGGCCACGAGCGACGCCACCTCGAACTCCCGCTTGGTCAGGACCTGAGCCGGCCCCGCGCGCCGGGCCTCCGGAGGGTTCTCAAGCGCCACCCGTATCGCCTCATCCACGTTGATCGTCCGACCTTCGTCTCGGATTCGGGCGGCTTCGGCGCCAAACTTCTGCGCAGCGGGCTCGAGCCAGCGCTCCATCATCGCCTTCAGAGAAGCAGGCAGAGTGAACTGGTTCGCGGCGCTGAAGCCCTCGGCAGCACCCGCGAGCCGCAACCCAAGCCTCGGCCGGCCGGTCTTCGCCGCCAGACCGGCGAACCCCATCAGGCCGACACCAATGACGAATGTCTCGCCCGTGCCGCGCGAGAAGGCTATGCCTTCGGTCAGGGCGCGGCGGGCACCAGCAAGATCCCCTTTCTGGACGAGCGCGCAGCCCAGCTGCTGGGTGATTCGCATGCCCATCGAGTGGTAGCCGATCTCTTCGCACATTTCGATCGCGCGGCGCAGAAGTGTGATCGCCTCGTCGACCCGACCGCTGAAGAGCGCGCTCAGCCCGCAGAAGCTTGCCGCCATGGCAGCAGCATGGTGGTCTTGAATTAAAGTCAGCACCTCCAATCCGTGCTCGAGGAGGGGTCGCGCGGCCCCTGGCTGGCCGCTCGACATGAGCGCCCGGCCCAAGTAGACCGACGCACGGCCGTCGACCCTGCGATCGCCCAGCGCGCGGTTGAGATCCAGTGCCTGCTGCGCGTGAGCCTGAGCGGATTGATACTCGCCTTGGTTCACCTCCAGGTCGGCCAGCTCGGCCAGGCCCGCGGCGCGTTCAGCCGAGTCGGGATCAACCTTGTCGACGAGAGCGGAAAGCCGTCGCTTGCCCTCGGCGGCATAGTCATAACCGAAAGGCAGCCAGAAGTCCGCCAGGGCGATGGCCAGCGCCAGAGCCTCCTTCGGAGTGTGCTCCCCCAGATGGTCGAGCGCCGCCCGGATGTTGTTGTGCTCCATCCGGAGCCGTTCGAGCCATGGTCCCTGCTCCGAACCGATGAGCATGGAGACACCCTGCCGTGCCAGAGCGGCGTAGGCGCTGGCATGCACATCGCGGATCTGGCGCGCTTCCGTCATCACGTCCAGGCGCTCCTGCGCAAACTCGCGAATGGTTTCGAGCATCACAAACCGCGGCGCCGGACGCAGCAGGTTCTGGTCGACCAGCTCGTCGAGGAGGTCCAGTGCCGGGGCGCCGCTTACCTTCTCGATCATATCCAGCGTCGCGCCGCCCCGGAATACGGAGCAGACCGCGAGGAGTCGTTTGGCGTCTGGACGCAACAGGTCGTAGCTCCAGGCGATCGTGTTTCGCAGCGTCCGCTGCCGTTCATGTACGTCGCGATGACGCCCGACCAGCAGTCCCAATGAGTGTCCGAGCCGGCCGCTCAGCTCCTCGGGTGTGAGCACCCGAATCCGCGCCGCCGCCAGTTCAACCGCGAGGGGGAGCCCATCGAGACGGCGCACGACCTCGCAGATGGCGGCTCGATTGGACGCATCCAGTGAGAAGCCCGGCGACAGCTCTCTTGCGCGCTCGACAAAGAGTTGAACCGATTCACACCCTGCCGCATCCCCCTCGCTGTCCGGAAGGCGCATGGGCGGAATCGGCAGTTCCTGCTCACCGCTGATCTTGAGCGGCGCCCGGCTGCTGACCACGATGCGCAGGTCGGCGCACTCCTTCAGCATCTGGGTGACCATCGTGGCCGCGGGCAGCAGATGCTCGAAGTTGTCTAAAACCAATAGCAGCTGCTTGTCGCGTAGGTGATCGATCAGCCGGTTCAAAGGAGATCCCGGGCCCGAACTTGGCAATCCCAGGGATTCAACTGTCGATGCCGCCACCAACTCGGGATCCTTGATCGGAACCAGAGATACGAAGTGTGCGCCAGCTGAGAAACGAGGCTCCTCCTCAGCCGCTAGCTTCAGACTCAGCCGAGTCTTACCACTGCCGCCGGGACCGGTGAGCGTGAGCAGTCGTGTGTTGCTGAGGAGGCGTCTCGCCTCGGCCAGCTCTCGTTCGCGTCCGATGAAGCTGGTCAGCTGGGCGGGCAGGGCACTTCGGACAGAAGCCTTCAGAGGCGTATCGGTCGAGAGATCGGCCATCGACGGCGATTATCCGGTGCTCAAGCTGTCTTGGCTCGAACCAGCAGGACCGCGGCGAAGTGGGTGGCCCGCCGCCACCAGGACGCTTGATATTCCGCGCCAGCAATGGTCGCTACCGAGTTCAGACCGCTGTCGGCTCGGGATGTTCAGAAGATCTGTGACACGGCTGTGCCCCCAGTCGCAGCCGGAAGGAATCACACGACAATTCTAAATAGGAAAACTGGTCGGGGAGGCGGGATTTGAACCCGCGATCCCTTGGCCCCCAGGCACTTGGATTGGCTCGCCGAATTCGAGTCGATCTTAGCGCCGACAGCCCCATTGGGTCTGACCACTTGCGTGTGTAAACGACCACGCTTGTGCGCCTTACGGGCGCCCTGCCTCCGCCGGACGCCCCCACGCGAAGCCGCGCCACTGCGACAGCATTGGCGTCGGCGAAGCCCTTTCGCCTCGCCAGCTCCCCGAGCTCTTCAGGTCGCGAAGGCCTGAACGTAGCTGGGCGCTTTCGGTCGTATCTCCGCACATCTTGATATGACCGACTGAACGTGGCACCGCGGCTACTTGATCCAGCCGAGTTCGCTGAACTGGGGCAGTCGGCCGCCCCAGTAGACAAACCAGATTGCGAACAGGATCAGCGCCAGCGCGTATCCGAGTGCAAACATGGCGAGGACCGGCGAAGACAGCAGGCGGCGGCGCATCGGCCAGGCCGCCAGCGTGACGGCTGCAGCAAACGGCACCATCAGCGGAGCCGTTCCTCCCTCGTTACCGACCAAGAAGAGCGTGAAGCCGTAGATGGCGGCCGCGACGAGCCCCGTCCATGTTGGACGCTCGGTTGGCGCTGGCGTGCGCGCGTGCCTAATCAAGACCAAGGCCGAGAGCCCCAGCACCGCAGCGTGCCAGTAGTAATGGCCGAACATCTCATCCCAGAACTCAGTCAGATCCCGAGCCGCACCCGGCTGCGCCTTAAGGAGATGACCAATAGCGTTCGCTGCTAGATGAATCCCGTGCGCGTCGGCCCATGCCGCCGCGAGGACCAGGAAGGCGATGATCCAGGGGCTGGTCAGAGGCCCCGGAGAGTCGGCTAGAAGAAACCAGTAGAGCGGGATCAGAACCAGCGGTGGGAGGAGATCGGCGACGTCCGCCCAGTTGATCAGCGGGTACGGGTCGAAACGATAGGGAAGAAACGGCGGTGCTAGGAAGAAGACCAGCGAGGCGACGGCGAACGCCACGGCCAGAATGGCGGACCGCCGGCCGGAACTTTCGTTCACCGTCACTTCAACCGAGTTTAGATCTAGATGGCGCTCGCGTCGCGATCCGACTGTCGCGGCTCAGGACGCCTGCCACTCCGCCGTTAGAGCATCGGCCTGTCGACCCTCAAGCTTCGCCCGGTTGACATTCGATCGGATCGCGTTCAGCATCTGCGGCGAAGGTTCTGAACAAGGAAGTCGGGGGGTCGACTCTCGCTGGCGCGGCCACGACGCCGTCGTCCGCAGCCGCCGCGTTGGCGTGCTGGAAAAGGCGAACCCATACGACCTGTTCGGCCACTTGAGCTCAGGCCTATCGTCGAGTCCGGGACGGGGTTGAGGGGTATTGCTTTGATGTCGCCGGGACCATGGGCGGGCAATGATCCCTTGCGAAGTGATCCGCGCAGCTTCGGACCCGTCTCCCTCCCAGCCTTGTTCCGCTCAGCTGACGCGGCGTCCATCTCCGCTCAACGTCTGCTAGTGACCCTCCGAGGAACGCAGCTGGGGATGCTCCTGACCGCCGCCGTGGCCGGCGTCTATCACTTCCAGTCGTCTCCAGGGTCAGTCGACTGGTCGGGAGTCGTTGCCGCCGTGGCGTTCGGCAGCGGGGCTCTGCTCGAAACGGCGCTGCTTACGATTGGTCCCGAACGATCCTGGTATCAAGGGCGTGCCCTCGCCGAATCCGTAAAGACGCTTGCCTGGCGCTACGCGATGCGGGCCGCACCGTTTTCGGATGTCAGTTCGTTGAGTGGTGCGGAAGAGCTGTTAAGTCAACGGTTCCGTGACCTCGTGTCCAGTTTTCAACCCCTCCAACTGGTCCCGGTGCAGGGCGATGCCCACGAGATCACCGAATGGATGCGATCTGCACGATCGTCGGCTCTTAGCAAGCGACGGCGAACCTACCTGGAGCATCGCATCGATGATCAGAGGGCATGGTACGCATCAAAGGCGCTCAGGAACCATCGAGCCTCGAACGCTTGGAGCATCGGGATGGTCGGTGTGCAAAGCGTCGGCGTGGTGGTGGCCGCCCTGAGGGCCGCAACCGTGATCGACGTGGATCTCCTCGGGGTCATCGCGGCCGTTACTGTAGCTGCGGTCGCGTGGCTGGAGATTCGCCAACATACGACTCTAGCGCAGACGTACTCGGTAGCCGCGCACGAGCTGTCTTCCATACGGCCCCTTTTAGAGAAGGAGGCTGTGGAGAACAATTGGGCGACTTTGGTCAACGACGCGGAAACAGCGATTTCGCGCGAGCACACCTCATGGAGGGCGGCGCGGGGGTAGGATGCGAATCTTCATTTGCTATCGGCGCGAAGACGCTGCCGGCCATGCCGGCCGGCTATATGACCAACTCTCATCGCATTTCGGGGCCGACAGCGTTTTCATCGATGTCGCCGGAATCGAACCGGGCGCGGATTTCGTATCGGTTGTGGAAGACACCGTTGCCCGCAGCGACGCTGTCCTGGTCGTAATGGGGCCGGGTTGGCTCGCGGCCCGAGCCGACGACGGCGCCCGCCGCATCGACCAACCGGACGACTACCTAAGGCGCGAGATTGCGAGCGCGTTGGCGCACGGCTGTCATGTGGTCCCGGTTCTTGTCAGGCAGTCCACAATGCCCCAACCGGCTGACCTGCCAAGTTCAATCCAAGAGTTAGCTCGGCGCAATGCAATTGAAGTGCGTGATACGCGCTGGCACAACGACGTCGACACGTTGGTTCGCAATCTGCAAACGGCAGTCCCCGACTCCCGACCGCGTGGTGCACTCTGGTGGTTGGATCCCTCCAACTGGCCGAGCCTATCCTTTGATTGGATATTCTCGGTTCTCGCAATCCTTCTGGTCACAGCCGGTTACCTTGACGCCTGGATAAACCGGCACCTCCCCGTAAAGCCCTGGGAACACGCCCCAGTCCAAGCTGTTTGGCTCCTCATCACACTTTGCCTGGCGGCCACAGGGACAATTCGATGGCTTCGCACGCGGCGACCCGAACTCATTGTCCCAAAAGGCTACCTGGTCTCGGTCATCGGTTGCATCGTCTTCGCTCTCGGAATCCTGTCCAACATCTGGTGGTCCTTGGTTTTTGGCGTCGAGACTCCGGGCCTTCCCGCCATCTTCCGGCCGCCTAACTTGCTTCAGATCGCGGGTGGCGGCTTAATCGTGATAGGTCCGCTCCGCGCAGCACTCGCGCGCCGGGAACTTCAGGCTGGGCCGACCGCCTTGATCTCGGCGACGCTGCTTCTAGCGACAGTGACTTTCTTTTCTCAATTCGACCACCCTTACATCAATCCGTGGGCGTACGATCGACATCAGCTCCCGACAGTCTTCGGCTTCGTCGGCGAGGAACTGGGGCCTCTCAGCCTGTTCGTGCAGGCGACGATAGTCACCGGCACGATCCTGTTCATCCTGCGCCAGATTCGTTGCTTCCTGGCAGCATCGCATTCATGCTTACCGCCACCGCCGCTTTCGTCTGCGCGCAATTCGGCAACTTCCAGTTCATCGTCGTGGCCGCGGTCGTCGGAATTCTGAGCGACCTGCTGCTGGTCTGGGCCCGCCCAAGGCCAGGCCGATTTCTGCAGTTGCGCGCATTCGCTGCCAGTATGGCCGCGCTGTTGGCCGCCGTATATCTTGTCGAAGTGTGGTTCATCAAGGGCGTTTACTGGCGGGCTGATATTGCCTACGGGACGGTTTTCGTCTGCGGAGCCATTGGTTGGCTGATGTCGTACCTCACATTCCCGGATCGACAAGCGGGCGAAGCGGCCGCAGTCCTCTGGCCCCCCGGCTCTTAGTGAAAGCGCAGGTCAGAGAGGGCGCCGCCAGGCTTCGAAGTCGTCGCCAGGATCCCTCGGTGCTGCTCTCGCCTCAAGGTCTTATGGTCGGGGAGGCGGGATTTGAACCCGCGACCCCTTGGCCCCCAGCAGCGAGAACCGGTGATGAACTCAAACGAATGTTAGCCCGAGCCAAAGCCCCTTGATCCGGAATTGTTGTGTGCGTGTGGTCATCGAGTCGATGAATCTTTCCAATGTGCCTTCGCGCCGGGTCGCGTGAGACGGGCATGCTAATCGCGCACCAGCCACGGCGCGGCGCGACGTCACCGGGTCGCTCTCTTGCGCACCGGGAGCGCCACCGGGCCCTGGGGCTGGTTCAACCACGAGCGCGCGGCGGGGCACGCCGCCGCGCACTGAGACGGGTCAGACCACCAGGGTCACCTTCGTTGACGTCACGCTGAGCGTGTAGCCACCCAGCGTGTGCCGAGGCGATGCAACGTGGCGCCAGCCAGCTGCCGACGATCCTCCGCGCAATGAGAAGGCGCGGCAGCGGCGCCGTTGCGACCCACGCCGTTCCGGAGCGACAGGCGGTGCCCAATCCTCGTATTCACCAAGGAGAGCAGAAGTGGCGGCCATGTTGATTGCGCGCTCTGTAGGCGACGTTGATCGGTTAAGGGAGGCGTACGACCGGGCGCATGCTCGGATCGTTAGCCATGGAGGCGCGAGTCGGTTTGGCGAACTGCGGCATCACTGTGCAGTCGGGAATGATGCCCTAGACATCATTGGCGTCTGGGATTCCGAGGAGTCGATCCGAAGCCGCTGGTCGAGTGATGAGTTTGAGAACACCCTCATCTCGGACGGATTCCCATCCCCGAAGAGCGCCGAGATCACAATTCTCCAACTGCACACGATCGAACCAGCGCTCTGACGATTCGGAGCCGAAGGGCCGGAGCGGGGCGCGAGGCAGTTGTCAATAACCGGGTAGCAGCGAGCGCCCGAGAGCGCCAGAAGGACGAGAACTGGTCCAGCATTACGTTTGGCACTAATTCAGGGCGAGGCTGTCAGAACGGCGCTTGAGCTGGCAGGATTGGTCGGAGCCATGGCAGGCGAGATCCTCGGACGCAAGCGAGAGCTCGAGGTGATCCACGGGTTCCTCGACCGGGCGGTCGAGGGGCTCGCCGGGCTCGTGCTCGAGGGCGAGGCGGGTATCGGCAAGTCCACGCTCTGGCTCACGACGGTCATGGCAGCACGAGACCGAGGCTATCTGGTTCTATCGGCGGAACTGGCAGAGGCTGAGCGCCTACTCGCTCATGTAGGGCTGGGCGACCTGTTCGAGGACGTGCTCGACGACGTGCTTCCCGCGCTGGCTGCGCCTCGGAGGCGCGTGCTCGAATTCACGCTCCTAAGAAAAGAAGCACCAGCGGGAGACACGATCGATCCGCGAGCCCTCGGCGTCGCGGCTCGCGACGCCCTGCACTCGCTGGCACGAGATCGACGCCTTCTCCTCGCCATCGACGACGTGCAGTGGCTCGACGACGCATCGGCAGGCGCGCTCGCGTTCGCGCTGCGGCGTTTGCGCGACGAGAATCTTGTCCTTGTGCTCACCCGGCGCGAGGGCACCGGGCTGCCCGTGTCGGCGATCGAGAAGGGACTGGACGGCGCGCGATTCGAGCGGTTGTCTGTTGGGCCTTTGAGCATGGGCGCCACTCATCAGCTTCTCCAGACCCGTTTCGGACGCACTTTGCCGCGCCCCACGCTCGTCCGCCTGCACGAGACCTCGGGCGGAAACCCCTTCTACGCACTCGAGCTCGCACGCGGCCTTGGCGCCCCCGGCACCGAGGCCGATCCCGCGCTGCCGCTCCGCATACCGGAGAGCCTGGAGCGGCTCGTGGCCCTTCGGCTCCGCGAATTGAGTCCAGCGACTCGCGAAGCGTTGTCGTTCGCGGCGGCCGGCGGCCGTCTCTCACTCGCGGCGCTCACCGCAGCCGGCGTCGCGGGCGACTCGCTCGCGCCAGCCTTCGAGGCACGAGTGATCGAGCAGACAGAAGATTTGGTGCGCTTCACGCACCCATTGCTCGCGTCGGTCCTTTACCAAGGGCTGACGGGCGACGCCCGTGCACACGCGCATCGGCGTCTCGCCGAGGCTGTCAACGATCCGCTCGCGCGAGCACGGCACCTCGCGCTCGCGTCGAGCGAGTCCGATTCGGCGGTCGCTGCAGAGGTCGACGCGGCGATCACGATCGCGGCGAGCAGGGGAGCCAGCATCACAGCTGCGGAGCTGGCCGAGCACGCGTTGCGCCTGACGCCCCCTGGCGGCGATGACCATCACCGCCGCGCGGTCACGGCGGCACGCATGAACATGCTGGCCGGCGATCGGCGCCGTGCCCGCTCAGAAGCTGAGCAGCTGTTGACGACCACCGCGAAAGGCCGATGGCGCGCGGAAGTGCTTGTCCTCCTCAGCGATGTCGCGCAGAGCGCGGATATCGAGCGCGCGATCGCGCTCCGCCGCGAGGCACTTGCCGAGGCCGACTCGGATCCTGCCCTGGAGGCCTCGATTCAGCAATGGCTGGGGTGGGAGGTTCGTCGAACCGAAGGGTTCGCCGCCGCCGAGCAGCACGCTCGCGCGGCGCTGGAGCTGGCGCAGCAAATCGGCGACCACGCCTTACTCGCTCGCGTGCTCGCCACGCTCGGTTTCCTTCGTTTCAACCGCGCCGAGCCGGACGCGCTCGAGTTGGTCGAAGAGGCATACAACCTCGCCGGCGCGGTCGGCCAGCCTCAGGTGCGCTTGGACCTGGGTTTTGTCCTCGCCTACACCCTCATCTGGTCGGGCCGACTCGATCGGGCTCGCAGGCTCCTCGAGGGCTTGCACCAGGAGCTCAGCGAGCGAGATGAGCTGAGGAGTGCCGATGCCCTCTGGTACCTGAGCGTTCTCGAGCTCGCAGCGGGCAGGTTCCGGCTGGCGGCTGACTATGCCGATCGGCAGCGGGAGATCAAGCGCCAGTACGCGGTCGGCGACCAGGAGGATCCTCTTGCCCTCTGGGTGGTCGCACGCATAGCCGCCCACGTCGGCGAGCTCGATCGAGCGCGCGAGCTGGCCGAGCGCAGCCGCGACCTCACCCACGCGCAGCCTGTGCTCCTCGCCGGACAGGAGGCCGTTCTGGGGCTGGTCGATGCCTGGAGCGGGAAGCCCGCAGATGCCGTCGCACACTTCGCCGCTGCCGAACGAGCGAGATACAGCGCAGGCGTTCGCGATCCGAGTGACTTCTGGTGGCGCGGTGAGCACGCCGAGGTGCTGCTCGAGGTGGGCCGGATCGGCGATGCCGTCGATCTGCTCGACATGTGGGAGGCGGACGCGGCACGCCTTGCCCGCGAGCGGGTGCTCGCCCAGGTAGCTCGCTGCCGAGGGATCGTCGCGGCCGCCCGTGGCGATGTCGAGGCAGCACAGACGCTGCTGAGGCAGGCGATCGGACTTCATGAGGCGGTTGGCGATCCATTCGGCCGGGGCAGGACGCTGCTGGCGCTCGGTATCGTCGCGCGCCGCTCCCGAAAGAAACGCGCGGCTCGCGAGGCGATCGAGGCGGCGTTGGAAGCATTCGAGACCATCGGCGCCGCAGGATGGGCGGCGACGGTGCGCGCGGAGCTCGGCCGGATCGGCGGGCGCACACGCGAGCCTGGGCTGACCGCGGCTGAGCGCCGAGTCGCGGCGCTGGTCGCCCAGGGCCGGACGAACCGGGAGGTCGCCGTGGCGCTGTTCCTCCGCGAGCCGACGGTGGTCACGCACCTCTCCCACGTGTACGACAAGCTCGGCGTGCGTTCGCGAGTCGAGCTGGCCCGAACGTTTCGGGCCGGCGAGCAAAGTTCAGGGGAACTCACGATTTCAAGCTGAGCCCGGCCGTCTAGCGTCGGCCGCAATGCCGAGCTATCTGGTCGAGACGTTCCTCGCCCGCGGCTCATCCGGTGAGCGACTGGCACGAGATTTGCGGGCGCGCTCGGCCGCTGAGGCGATGACGCGGGAAGGGATTGGCGTCGGCTTCGAGGGATCGATCCACGTCCCTGAGGACGAGATCTGCTTCTTCACGTTCGCGGCTCCGTCGACCCGAGACGCGGCGCTGGTCGCTCAACGGGCCGGACTGGCGCCGCTCCGTGTGGTCGAGGCGATCCCCTCAGGAAAGGAGGAGTAGTGAAGGTTCGCATCGCCATTCTCGCCACTCTCTTGGGGGTGATTGGCTTCGTCGGTGCGGCGCCGCCTGTCCAGGCAACGTCGCCGGCGACCCAGTGCGCGCCCATCGCAAATTTCCCCGCCGCGGCGACACCGGTGGCCTTCTGGAGCACTGAGGCACGATGTGCGATCGTGCCGGCCGGTCCGGGCGTGATCTTCGGTTCGGAGAACTTCGGCAACAAGTTCCCCGGCGAGGCGGCGGTGTACATGGGCATCGCGCACCTCGCGATCTACGACGCAGCGGTGGCGCTCGAGGGCCGCTACCAGCCGTATGTCCCCACGCCGACGGCGGCCGCGGACGCATCTCCCGAGGCCGCCATCGCGAGCGCGGCGTACGACACTCTCAAAGGCCTGCAGCCACAGCTGGGAGGCAACCAGGCGATCCTCGATAACGACTACACGGCCTACCTGGCCGCCATCCCGGACGGTATGGCAAAGCAAGACGGAATCGCCGTCGGGCACGAGGCCGCGCAGGCCATCCTGGCGCGGCGCGCCAACGACGGCCGTGGATGCGGCACCAGCCTGACCGATCTCGGCCTGCCCGCACCTGCCCCGGGCGTCTGGCAACCCGCTCCGACGCCTGTGCTCGGCCTTTGCCTACCCGGGATGCGCCCGCTCGCGCTTCAGACCGGCTCGCAGTTTCGCCCTGATGGCCCGAACGCGTTGACGAGCCAGGAGTACGCGGACGACTTCAACCAAGTCAAGGACCTGGGCAGCATCAACAGCGCAAGCCGGACGCCAGCACAGACCGACCTGGCCCGTTTCTGGACCGACCACGACATCCGGCAATGGAACGACGCCATGCTCAAGCTGGCCGCCGGCAGCGGACTTGATCTCGTCCAGACCGCCCGAATGCTAGCGATGGCGCACGTGGCCGGCGGCGACGCCATGATCGCCTGCTTCGACGCCAAGTACCACTACTGGTTCTGGCGGCCCTACCAAGCGATCGCGGGGGTGGATCCGACGTGGAAGCCGCTCGGCACGACACCGAACTTCCCTGAGTATCCCTCCGCACATGCCTGTCACAGCACTGCCGTGGTGGAGGCTCTGGACGCGTTCTTCGGCACCGACACGGTCTCGTTCACGCTTGACAGCCGTGCTCCCGGCGTGACGGTGCGGACGCGCACGTATGACCGCCTCCACGACGTAGTCAAGGACGTCGACTGGGCGCGCGTCCTCGTCGGCTTCCACTTCCGCAACTCCGACTTGCAGGGCTCGAGCCTCGGCCGCAAGGTGGGGCGCTACGTCGTCGACAACTCTTTCCAGCCGGTCGGCTGAGCGCTCATCGGGCCGGCGGCGCACGGACGAGGCGCTGCCGGCTCGCTCGCCGCCACCGGACGACGGTTCCGACAGGGCGTTCCGCGCACGTCCGGCGGCCTTCGTTCCGACGATCTTGCGTCGGAGTTTCCACAGCTGACGGGGTGGCTTCCGTGATGGGTGGCCGTCTGAGGCCCGACCCCGGACCTGGCTTGCAGCCCCGTCGGGAATCTGTGTACCGCATGAGATCTGCAAGCCTCAGCAGTCATGGTGCCCGCGCGCCTCTCAGCTCGACGGTTGGCCCGCCCGAAGGGTTCTACGCGCCGCCGGCGCCGAGCACCAGGAAGCGCCCGTCGTCGCACAGCACTGGGCGTCCGGTCTGGGCGAGCACCGCATTTCTCGCGGCGGTCTTGACGTAGGCGGGGAGCACCGCCTCCCGGTCGATGACCAGGTAGTCGTCCGGCCCTGCGCTCGTCAGCTCGTGAACGGATGGCCGTGAGGCCAGGCGCACCATCACCGGGTCGTCCGCGGCCACCGGCGCGTCCGGCGGCAGGACCGCGACGCACGCCTCCAGCCGCGCCAGAGCCGGTGGGCGCTGGAAGGCCATCCGATCCGGGTTGCCGGAGGCGGGCGGCAGAGACCCCAGCACGAGTCCGAGCACAACCGGCGCCAGCAGCAACGCCGGCCCCAGCCGCAGGCGCGCTTCGCCAAAGCTACGGAGGGCCATGGCGGTCGCCGTGAGCAGCGGGACCAGCAAGGGCAGCGCGTACTGGAGATGGAGCAGGGGCTGAGGTCCGTGCGCGCTGAGCAGGTCGGCCAGCAGCGGCGGCAGGGCGAGAGCGAGCCAGGCCGGCCGCAGCATCGGCAGCCCGGCGGCGCAGGCCACCATTGTCAGTGCCGCCAGCCAGCCGGCCGGAATGGCCAGCGCGTGCAGCACCGCCGCTGGCGACGCGGAGGCCAGCCACCTGTAGTAGGTGTCGGTGTCGACGTAGTGGCCGTGACGGAGGAGCGGCATCAGGACCCCGGTCACGATCACGCCCCACGCGATTGCGAAGACGGCCAGCCGCCGTCCCAGCACCCGGTGCGTCGGTACGGCGGCCAAGGCGAGACCGACCACCAGCACGTTCCAGGCCTGGTCCTCCTTGGCCCCCAGCGCGACCACGGCCAGGCACCCGCACAGCGCGGTCCGGCCGCGGAGCCCGGCCCCGCCCGCGAGCAGAGCCGCGCAGATGCCGATCGTCTCGGGGTGGAAGTTGGCCCGGGTCGACTCCTGCACCGCCGGCCAGAGCGGCAGGGGGAGGGCCAGGGCGGCCGCCAGGGCCGGGCGGCCGGTGAGCGCCCGCAGGTAGACAAACGCGGTCGCCACCATTCCGGCCACCGACGCCGCCGCCAGCAGACTGAGCATCCGGGGATCCGGCCACACCAGCTCCAGCGCGGCCGGGAGCACCAGCAGCGGTTCGAAGTGGAGGCCGAGGAAGGAGCCGGCATCGAAGCTGGAGACGAACCAGCGGCCGTGGTCCAGGTTCCAGACCAGCTGCTGGAAGAAGGCCTGGTCATAGCCGAAGGTGGTCAGGGCGGCGTCGCGCCTGAGCAGGAGCCAGCCGTACCAGAAGCCTGCCGCCACCGTCCCGGCGGCGACCGCGAGCGCAGGCGCAGATGCGCGCAGCCTGGCCGGCGACCGCGAGCGCGCCGCGGCTACGCGGGCAGCCGGAACCAAAATCGAGTCACCCCGCCGCCGGATTCGGCGCCCACCTGGCCACCGACTGCCTCGACCAGCTCCTTGACGATGGCGAGACCGATCCCGGCACCGCCGTGCGCGGTCGCGCGCGACTTCTCGACTCGATAGAAGCGCTCGAAGACGTGGGGAAGGTCCTCGGGCGGGATGCCGGGGCCGGTGTTGGCCACCGCGACCAGGGTGGAGTCGCGCTCCTGCTCCGCCCGAACCCAGACGGTGCCGCCCGCAGGGGTGTAGCGGGCGGCGTTCTGGAGCAGGTTGCCGATCACCCGCGCCACCGAGTCGGGGTCTGCCCGGACGGCCAGCCGGCCCGGCAGGTCGACTTCCACCCTCAGCGAGTGCCGCTGAAGGCGCGGCCGGTGCAGCTCGAGGAGGGCATTGACGATGGGCACCAGGTCCAGCTCTTCGGGCCGCAGCTCAGGATCGATGCCGGCGGCCAACGCGTCTAGGGACCTGGACAGCCGCATCAAGCGTGCGACCTCTTCTTGAAGCGAGGCGAAGACCTCGGGGCCGGGCTCGATCACGTTGTCGCGGAGACCGGCCAGGTAGCCGTGGAGGTTGGTCAGGGGCGTCCGCAGCTCATGGGCGAAGTTCTCGATCAGGTCGCGCCGCTGCCGCTCCTGGTCCCGGAGGCCGGCGGCCATCTGGTTGAAGGAGTCCGCCACCGATGCGAGCTCGGGGGCGCCCGGGCGGCCGACACGAATGTCATAGCTGCCGGCCGCGATCTGACGCGCCGCCCGGGCCACCTCGTCCAGCGGGCGTTCGATCATGCGACCGAACACGATCGCCAGCACGATGGAGCCGGCGATGGCGAGCGCGGCCGCCGCCAGGAGCACACGCGTGACGGATTCGTTGAACATCGCTCCCGACACCGCCGCCGAGGCGCCGTGCTCCGCCATCAGACGGCCGAACGTGGAGGCGCCGATCACCAGCACCCCGATCGCCACCACCCCGACGGCGACCGTCGAGACCAGCATCGCGGCCAGGGCCGCGCGAGCGGCGACCGAGCGCAGCCTCATGTCCCCGCCACCCGGTAGCCGACGCCGCGCACGGTCAGCACATAGCGCGGATGCCGCGCGTCGTCGCCAAGCTTGGCCCGCAGCCGGCGGACGTAGACGTCGATGCTGCGGTCCTGGATGCCGTCCAGCGCCGCCGGTCGCGCGATCGCTTCGGTCAGCGCCGCGCGCGTCAGCACACGGCCGCGCCCGCGCACCAGTACGTGCAGGAGGTCGAACTCGGCGGTGGTCAGCGCGAGCTCGCGGGCTCCTACCCGCGCCGTCCGCCGCGCCGGATCCACGACCAGGTCGGCGTGGCGCACCGGGTGCGCAGCCCGCAGGGGGCGTGACCGCCGGAGAACCGAGCGTACGCGGGCGACCAGCTCCGAGGGCGCGAACGGCTTGGCGATGTAGTCGTCGGCGCCCAGCTCCAGTCCCAACACGCGTTGTGAGGTCGCGCCCAGGGCGGTCAGCATCACGATCGAGACCTCGCTCTGCTCGCGCGCGGCCCGTGCCACCTCGCGGCCGTCGAGCTCGGGCAGCATGAGGTCCAGGACCACCAGCGCCGGCGACAGCTCGAGGATCATTCGCAGCGCGGTCTTGCCGTCCTCGGCGACGGCGGTGCGGAACCCCGCCCGCCTCAGGTAGGCCTCGACCAGTCCCGCGATCTTGGGGTCGTCGTCGACCACCAGGACGAGGTCCGCCGCGCGCTCGGTCAGGATGCCACGGCGACCTCGCGCCGTTCCAGAAAAGCCAGCCATGAGTCAAGGATGCGCAGCCTGCGCGTGACGGCGCCGTGCAGCGGCGGAGCCGGCTGGAGGGTGAGCACCACCGCGTCGGCATCGGCGTGGGCCCAGTGGTGCGCATAAGCGGTCACCGTCCCGAGCGGCCGGCCGCCGACCATCCGGACGTCGGGCAAGCGCCAGGACCCGGCGGCGGCGCCGGGCAGCGCGGTGAAGCGGCGGTGGACCAGGTCGGCGGCGGCGGCCAGGCCCTGCTCACCGGGGAACTCTGCCGTCAGGCAGAGCTGGCGGGAGCGCCAGAGGCGACCGCCGTCCGCGACCACTCCCTCCACGCGCGAGAGCCGCATCCGCGGCCCCAGCTCAGCCACGGCGGCCGCGAATTCGCCCAGGTTGCGGTGGGACTCCGGGCCCTGCGCGTACATCCGGTAGGTGAGCGTGGGGTTCTCGGCGTACAGGTACCCCGCATCCTCCTCGAGCGTGTAGCCGGTCACGCGGCCTGCGGCCACCAGGCCGTCCAGCTGCGCGCGCATCACGACGCCACCGCGTGCACGACGCGGTGCCCGCGGAGGCGAGCCAGCGACTCGGCGAACCGCTCGGCCACCGGGCCCTGGGTCGCCAACCACTCGACGTAGGTGCGCAGCCCCTCCGGCAGCGACACCGTCGGCCAGAAGCCGGCGGAGTGGGCGAGCGCGGTGTCTGCCGTCAGCGCGCGCATCTCACCCGGGCGATACGCGCCCGCCACCTCGGGCGGGATGCGGACCTCGAGCAGCTCGGCCAGCATCTCGGCCAGGCCACGCACCGAGGTCGCCTCCCCGCTGCCGACATTGGCCGCCAGCCCGTCCAGGCGCTCGGTCTCGGCGGCGAGCAGGCAAGCGCCGGCGATGTCCCAGACGTGACACAGGTCGCGGGTCTGCTCGCCGTCCTCGTAGAGGATGGGAGGCAGGCCGTTGAGCAGCCGCGTGCAGAAGACCGCGATCACGCCGGTGTAGGGGTTGACGACCGACTGCCGCGGGCCATACGTGCAGGCGAATCGGAGTGCGACAGCCGGGATTCCGACCTGTCGCGACCAGTTGAGCGCCAGCCGCTCCTGGTCCAGCTTGGTCAGGGCGTAAACGGTCTCTCCCCCCGTGGGCGCGCGCTCTGGGGTCGGCACCGACCGGGCCGCCCGGCCGCAGACCGGACAGGGCACGCCGAAACGACCGGCTGCCAGGTCGCCGTCTTGGCGGCGGGGCGGGAACTGGAGCCCGTGCTGCGGGCACTCGACGGCGCCCTCGATGTAGACGGCCTGCGAGGAGGCGATCACGAGCTTGCGCACCGGGAGGTTGTGATCGCGGATCGCCTCCAGCAGGCGCGCGGTGCCGAGGCTGTTGACCTCCACGAACCTGGAGATCTCGGGCATGTAGCCGCCATAGGCGGCCAGATGGAAGACGTGGTCGACACCGTCGAGCGCCTCCAGCAAGGTCGCCGGTGCGCGGACGTCACCGAGAACGAATTCAGCGCCCGGGTTGATCCAGGCCGGCCGGGACCGCCCGTGCGTCTGCGGTTCCAGGTTGTCGAGGATCCGCACCCGCCAGCCCTCTGCCAGGAGCCGGTCGGCCAGGTGGGAGCCGATCAGCCCCGCGCCGCCGGTGACCAGCGCAAAGCGTCTAGGGTGCAACGCGAACATTCACCTGGTGCAGCCCACTGGCGCCGCTGGGAGCGAAGCCGCGCGGCGCCTCCTCCTGGAGCACGCCGGAGCCGTCGTAGGCGCGCACGGTCAGGGTCGCCGGGCCCTGAGCGGCCGGGGTCCACTCCGCCGACCAGAGCGCCCAGGCGGTCGCCGCGGGCGCGTAGTCGAGGCGGGCCCGCAGCCAGCTGCGGCCGCCGTCGGCGCTCACCTCGACCGCGCTCACGCCGCGATCGCCCGCAAAGGCGACGCCCTTCAGCGCCACCGTCGTGCCGGCGGTCAGGACCTGGTTGGGCAGCGGTTCGTCGATGACCGAGGTTGTCTGCACATAGCCCGCCCGCCAGCCCTGCCGGCCGTAGTAGCCCTCCTCGTCGTGATCCAGGACCGTGATCCGGGTCAGCCACTTGGCGCTGGCTTCGCCGTAGGCGCCCGGGATGACAGCCCGCGCCGGCGCGCCGTGCTTGCGCACCAGGGGCTGGCCGTTCATGGCGTGCGCAACCACCACCTCCTCCGCCAGCGCCCGGTCCAGTGGCACGGGGTAGACGTAGCCGTCAACCCCCAGGAGCTCCACCATCCGGGCGCCGGGTGCGAGCTGAGCCCGATCGAGCAGTGACCGCAGCGTGGGCCCGGTCCAGCGGGCGTTGCTGAGCAGGCCGTAGGCGACGCCGTTGCTGATGCATTCCAGCGTGGTCTCCTGGGTCCGCGGAGCCAGGGCCCGAAGCTCGTCGATCGTGATCGTGTAAGGCCGGCTCACCGCGCCCGTCACCTCCAGGCGCCACAGGACGGAGTTGACATCGGGATCGATCAGGTTCTTGGTCACGGTGTAGAAATCGGGCACCGGCGTGATCGGCTGCCGGGCGCCGCGCCGCACCAGCAGGCGGGTGCCGTCGTAGGGAAAGGTGGAATCGGCGTTGAGCCGGCCGGCCAGCCCGCCGGTGGCGGCCAGCATGGCGATGCCGGCCCCGGACAGGAGCAGCCCGCGCCGGCCGCCGTCGACCGCGCCGCCAGGGCCTACACCGGCCGGCTGCAGCCTGCGCAGGAAGAGGGCGGCCAGGGCCACGGCACCCAGCAGAGCGGCGGCTGTGGCCGTCGTCGCCCAGGCCGGCGGGAGCCCGATGTAGCTGGCGCTCAGCACGGGCCAGAGAAGGGCGATGACGAGCGCGGTGAAGAGCGCCAGGGCGCCGGTCGCGATCAGGCCGCCGCGGGGCCGGCGCCGCAGAAGCTCCCAGATCAGGGCCGCCGCCACGCCCGCCGCCACCAGCCCCGCCAGGCCGCCCCAGAAAGCCATCTCCTTGGCCTTGGTGGGACCACCCATGTGCGCCAGCAGGTTGAGGAAAGCGTCCACCTGAACCATCGGCAGGACGCGGTCCGCCACCAGCTCCGCGGGGAGGGAGACGCCCCCGAAGGTTCGCAGCACGGTCAGCAGCAGGGCGGCGCCGGAGCCGGCGGCGAAGCCGGCGATCACGGACCCCAGCAGCCGCCTCATGCCGCCGCTCCCTTGCGGCGCAGCTCGGCCAGTGCGGCCGCGGTCGCCGCCAGGTCGGCCCTGCCCTGCGCGGCCGCCGCCAGGGCCGGCAGATCGGCTTCTTCGTCGACGTCGAACTCGGCCGTCAGCAGCGCGACCGTGAGGTCGCGGGCGCGGGCGCGCGCGAGGGCCCCGTCGAGCGCGGAGGCGGTGCTCATGGCAACCCCGCTCAGCACGTCCTGGAAGGCCCGCATCCCGACCAGGTAGTAGCCCCCGTCGTAGGTCGGCCCGAAGACGAGGTCGTGCTCCCGCAGGGCGTCGAACGCCTCTTCGACACGCTGCGGCCGGACTTGCGGCGAGTCGGTGGCCGCGAGCACGATGGGGCCTTCGCCGGCGGCGGCCGCGTCCCGGAAGAGGTTGGACTGGCGCTCGGCCCAACCGTCTCCCCGCTGAATCCTGAACCGGGCTCCGTGGAGTCCCCGCCAGGGCGCCGGCGCCACGTACCAGGCGACCTCGAACGCGGCATCCCTGAAGCCGTGCCTGAGGTCCTCAAGGAAGGCGGCGTAAAGGGCGGCCGCGGCGGCCATGCCGATCGCCCTGCCCAGCCGGGTCTTGACCTGGCCGGCGATCGGCGCCTTGGCCGCGAAGTAGAAGGTGCTCACGCCGGCGATTCCGCCGGCTCCCAGCGCGCGCAGCGCAGGGCTGTCCAGATGATGCGGGCCCCGGCGCGAAGGCTCCCGCTGAGCGTGCCGCTCACCTTCGAAGCGCCCGCGAGCCGGCGTCGGTGGCCGACCGGCACCTCCAGGTAGCGGTAGCCGGCGCGCATTGCCTTGACCGTGACCTCGGTCGACCAGCCGTACGTCTCCGACCGGGGTTGGAGCGCCAGCAGGCGGTCGACGCGAATCGCGCGCATCGGCCCCAGGTCGCTGACGCGCGACCCGCAGAGCGCGCCGATCAGTGCGGTGGCCAGGCGGTTGCCCAGCCGCTGGAGGTGGGTCATCGAACCCGATTCGCGGTCTTGCCGAGCGCCGACCACGAGGTCGGCCAGCCCCGACCGGATCGGTCCTACGACCCGCTGCAGGTCTTCGGGCCGATCGGCTCCATCGCCGTCCAGGAAGACCGCGATCCCCTGGCCGGCCGCCCTGGCTCCGGCAAGGCAGGCTCGGCCATACCCGTGCCGCGGCTCCGGGACCACCTCCGCACCCGCCGCGCGGGCTACCTCCGCGGTGCGGTCGCGAGAGCCGTTGTCGACCACGATGACGCGGTCGCACCGCGGGTCGAGCATGCCTCGCAGCGTTTCCACGAGGGGTCCGATCGAGCGCTCCTCGTCGAGGCAGGGGATGACGATGCGGAGCGGTTGGGGGGAGTTGAAGTCCGGCACGCTCCAAAGAGATACGGCGCGCTTGTTACTGGCGTGTGACAGCCACCCGGCCGCGCACCCAAAAGGTGGTGCTCTCAGTCCGCCGGCGCCAGGCGGTAGCCGACTCCCCGCTCGGTGCGGATGTAGCGCGGCCGCGCAGCGTCGTCGCCGAGCTTGCCGCGCAGCCTGGCCACGTACACGTCCAGGGTTCGCTCGAGCACTCCGACCGACTCCTGACCAGCCACCGCGTCGATCAGCTGGTCGCGGGTAAGAACCCGGCCCGCAGCGCCCACGATCGCAGCCAGCAGCTTGAACTCGAGCGCGGTGAGGTCGATGCGCTCGCCGCTCCTGGTGACCTCGTGACGCTGGACGTCGACCACCAGGTCGCGATGGCGCAGCTGGTCAGCGTCCGGCCCGGCCCGGCGCAAGATGGCCTGGACCCGCGCCACCAGCTCATCGGGCGCGAACGGCTTGACCAGGTAGTCGTCGGCTCCCAACCGGAGCCCTTCCACCCGCTGGGCCACCGAGCCCCGGGCTGTCAGCATCAGGATCGGCACCTGCGACTCGCCGCGGACCCGGCGCGCCACCTCCAGCCCGTCCACCTCGGGCAGCATGAGGTCGAGGACCACCAGCTGCGGACGCCGCTTGCGGATCGCGTCCAGGGCCTGCTGGCCGTCCGACGCGCTGGCCACGTCGTAACCGGCCCGGACCAGGTACGCCCGAAGTAGGGCGACGATCTTGGGCTCGTCATCGACGACCAGGACGAGTTCCGTCATGGGGCTTCTACGATCATCAGCTGATCGAGTACGAAGGCACGGCAGAGGTCACGTCCTCGCCGCAGGCCGCGCAGCTGATTGCCAAGGGCAACATCGTCTACCACGTCGTCGATGTCAACGGGAACACCCCGCCCGTGCAGTGCGCCCGGCTGCTGGCGGCGCTGCCCGAGGACGCCACTTCCTGCAACGTTCTCAACTTCATCCCCACCGAGCGGGGCTACCAGGGTGGTGCCTGGAACCTGGAGATCTTCCACTGGAAGTCGGGGG
>Ga0207646_10001760_pt1 | contig 26247 bp, 21 predicted proteins | sample KBSK5502metaG_FD_184343 | JGI IMG/M metagenome (GOLD analysis project Ga0207646, IMG submission 184343) | Corn, switchgrass and miscanthus rhizosphere microbial communities from Kellogg Biological Station, Michigan, USA - KBS K5-50-2 metaG... | ecosystem: Host-associated > Plants > Roots >...
CCAGCGTGGCGCCGGCGGCATCCGGCGGCAGCTACTGACCCAGGCCATCGCGGTCGAGCGAGCCCGTTTGACACCCCTCGCGTCGTTGTTGTCCGGAAGGGGCTCGGCTACAATGCGCCGAGCTATCGGGCCCGAATCGGGACGTTGCGACGCTGCCGGCGAGACATGGAACACCTCGCATTCAACGGTGGCGCCAACACGATTCGATACGGACGCGACGGTGAGGTTCCGTCGGCACGGCCCCCAGCCAGGGTCCGCGACGCCGGGACCGCCGGGCGGCTAGCTCAGCTGGTTAGAGCACTTGCTTGACATGCAAGAGGTCACTGGTTCGAGTCCAGTGTCGCCCACCACAACCTGAACGCGACGATCGGGACACGCCCGTCGCCGTCGCCCAGAGAGAGCCGGGACTAGGCTGGAAGCCCGGCGGCAGACGACGATCCAGGCACCACCCGTGAGCGACCGGCGAACCGGTCCGGGATCCGCCCGTTAACGCGGCCACAAGAGCGCGGCGCGAGCCGCCGCGAACGCGGGTGGAACCGCGGGAGGTCGAAACCTCTCGTCCTGCACGGACGAGAGGTTTGTTGATTCACGGGAGGGCGACATGGCGGACGACAAGGCACCGGCCGCCGGCGAGGCCGCCGCCGGCTCGGAGGTAGCGCCCGAGATCGAGGAAGCCGAGCTGTTCGAAGCGCCCGAACGCGGCTCGGCGGATGAGCTGCTCGATGCAGGCGCCCACGACGAGCTGGATGCGATGCGCCATTCGACCGCCCACGTCATGGCGGAGGCCGTTCTCGACCTGTTCCCGGGGACCCAGCTCGGCATCGGTCCGGCGATCACCGACGGCTTTTACTACGACTTCAAGCTCGATCGACCGCTCACCCCGGCCGACCTCGCGATGATCGAAGATCGGATGCGCGCGTCGATCGCGGCCGACCACCCGTTCGTCCGTCACGAGCTGCCGCCGGAGGCGGGGAGGGCCTTCTTCGAGGAGCGCGGCCAGCCGTTCAAGGTGGAGATCCTCGACGACCTCGCGGCGAAGGCGAAGGCGTCGGGCAGCCCGATGCCGCCGACGTCGATCTACGAGCACGGCACGTTCGTCGACCTGTGCAAGGGTCCGCACGTCGCCAGTACCGGCAAGATCGGGCCGTTCAAGCTGCTGGCGGTCTCCGGCGCGTACTGGCGCGGCGACCAGGGGCGTCCGGCCCTGCAACGGATCTACGGCACGGTCTGGCCGAGCCAGGAGGAGCTCGACGCCTACCTCTGGCGGCGGGCGGAGGCGAAGAAGCGCGATCATCGCCGGCTGGGCGTCCAGCTCGACCTGTACAGCTTCCACGACGTGTCGCCCGGCGCAGCCTTCTGGCACCCGAAGGGGCAGCTCGTGTGGCGGACGCTGGAGGGAGCGATGCGCGAGCTGCAGGCCCGACGCGACTACCAGGAGATCAGCACCCCGATCGTCGTCAGCGAGAAGCTGTGGCGGCAGTCCGGCCACTGGGACCTGTATCGCGACAACATGTTCCTGATCGAATCCGAAGGGCAGATGTTCAGCCTCAAGCCGATGAACTGCCCGGAGTCGACGCTGGTCTACCGATCGCGCAAGCGATCGTATCGGGACCTGCCGCTGCGGTACAGCGAGTTCGGCCGGCTGCACCGCAACGAGCTGTCAGGCGCGCTGAGCGGCCTGACTCGCGTCCGCCAGTTCACCCAGGACGATGCGCACCTGTACGTCCGGCCCGACCAACTGACGGACGAGATCGAAGCGCTCCTCGGCGAGGTCCGTGAGGCGTACTCATGGGTCGGGCTCGAGCCCCGCTTCGCATTCGCGACCAAGCCGGACAAGGCGATCGGCGATCCGGCGCTCTGGGAGCGAGCGGAGCAGCTGATCAAGGAGGCGTTCGCGGCCGCTGACATCAGCTATGAGCTGAAGCCGAAGGACGGGACGTTCTATGCGCCGAAGATCGACATCTACATCGACGATGCCCTCGGTCGCGAATGGCAGATGGCGACGATCCAGGTCGACCTCGTGATGCTGCCTGAGCGGTTCGACCTGACCTACGTCGACGAGGCCGGCAAGGAACAGCGCCCGATCGCGATCCACCGGGCGATCTACGGCTCACTCGAGCGGTTCATCGGGATCCTCGTCGAGCACTTCGCCGGAGCGTTTCCCTTGTGGCTTGCGCCCGTCCAGGCCGTCGTGATCCCGATCGCCGACCGACACGTCGACGCGGCACGCGAGCTGGCGGGGGTTCTTCAGGCGCGCGGGCTGCGGGTCGAGGTGGACGACTCGTCGAACCGGATGCAGTACAAGATCCGGGCCGCGCAGGAGCAGAAAGTGCCGTACATGATCGTGCTCGGCGACCGCGAGATCGAGGCCCGGACGGCCTCGCCCCGAACGAGGAGCGGGGAGCAGCAACCGGCCGAGGCGTGGGACGCCCTGGCGGACCGGCTGACCGAGGAGTCGCGCCGGCGAAGCGCCAGGTAAGCCCCAGTGCAGGAGCACCGCTCACGATGGCGTCGTGGACGCGGCTCGTTTCGGTCGCCAATATCGGGCGCTGCGAATCCGTCTTCGCAAGCGGCAGGCGGACGTCTCCGTAGACTCTGGTCTATCGCGTTCGTTGATCGCCGCGATCAATCGCGGTCACCTCGATGGGGTCACGATCGGTGCCCTCAGAAAGGCTACGGCCGCGCTGGACGCCAACGCGGATCTCTGGCTGCGCTGGCGTGGAGAACGGCTCGACCGTCTGCTCGACGAGGACCACGCGGCGATCGTCGAGGCGATCGTTCAGCGGTTGTGGGCGCTCGGGTGGAAGGTCGAGGTCGAGGCGTCGTTCGCGATCTGGGGCGAGCGGGGCTCGGTCGACGTGCTCGCGTGGCATCCCGAGTCCGGCGCGCTGCTGGTGATCGAGGTGAAGTCCGTTGTACCAGACTCCCAGGCGACGCTCCACGGCTTGGATTGCAAGGCCCGTCTGGCGCCGGATATCGTGCGCGACCGCGGGTTGCCGATCCGGCACGTGAGTCGCCTCCTGGTCATTCGCGACACGTCCACGTCGCGTCGGCGGATCGCACGGCTGGCTGCGACGTATGACGCGGCCCGGCCGGTTCGGGGCCGCGAGATCGGACGATGGCTTCGACGGCCGGACCGGTCCATCGCGGGCCTGCTCTTTCTGCCGGAAGACAGTCAGAACGGCCCAGGCCACCGCCCTCAGGGCCGTGAGCGCGTGAATCGACCGCGCCGACCCCAGCGGAGGCCGGATCCGGGCCCAGACGACAGCCAAGACGGCAGCTGACCGGGGCCGGGCCGAGAGCGCTTCACGCGGTTTGGAGAAGGTCATGGTGACTGTCGTCCGGCAGGCCCTCGCAGCGCCTTCCGGGGCGATTGCCCGGCTCGAAAGCCCTGTGCTATGTTTCGCCTCCGACTGGCGCCAGGGCGTCTGGTGTCCGCGCGCCGGTCGACGTGATCGTTCATTCGCTCGAAGGGGTCAGCCATAGCACGAGACCTGCGCGTCAACCAGATGATCCGGATCCCACAGGTACGGGTCGTCGATGAAGAGGGAGCCCAGCTGGGTGTGATGCCCACGCCTCAGGCCCTCGCCATGGCGCAGGAGCGGGGGTTGGATCTCGTCGAAGTGGCCCCACTGGCGTCCCCGCCGGTCGTGAAGTTCCTCGACTTCGGTCAGTACAAGTACGAGCTGACGAAGCGCGAGAAAGAGAACAAGCGCCGGCAGCGCTCGGTGACGTTCAAGGAAGTCCGCCTGTCTCCGAAAATCGGTCAGGGCGACTTCGAGACGAAGGTCCATCGGGCGATCGAGTTCCTCGAGGACGGCGATCGGATCAAGGTCACCGTCCGGTTCCGCGGTCGCGAGCTGACCCACCCGGAGCTCGGCCGGAACATGCTCATCAAGTTCACCGATCGGATCAAGGATCACGGGGTCGCCGAACGGACACCGCTCCTCGAGGGGAAGTCGATGCACTTGACGGTCGCCTCGATCCACAAGCCGAAGGAGCACGAAGCGCCGCAGCGGTCACGAGGCGCCGAGACAAAACCCGGGTCCGCTGAGGCTGGCGCAGCTGCGGAACCGGCCACGCCGGCGCCAGCGGCTGAGACTCCAGCTCCGGCAGCCGCGTCTCCGGCTGAAGCGCCGGCCGAGGCGGCAGCCCCTGTGGCCCCACCGAAGCCGGCTCCGGCCCAGCGGGCGGCGAGCGGCGCGAACGGACAATCGGCGACAACGCAGGCGGCCCCGCCGGCCGCATCGAGAACGACCAGCACGTCGGAGCCACAGGCACCGGCAGCCACAGGAGAGTAGGGACCAGGTGCCGAAGATCAAGAGCCACAAGGCCGCCCAGAAGCGCATCGGCGCCACTGGGAGCGGCAAGGTGATCCGCGTCAAGGCGTGGCGCGGCCATCACCTCGAGATCAAGTCGTCGCGGCGCACCCGGCGATACGCCGGCAAGGCCTTGATGACCGGCGTCCATGCCAAGCAGGTCCGGCGCCTGCTGCCGTACCTCTAGGAGCGTTCGAGAGACATGGCACGAGTCAAGCGCGGCGTCACCGCCCACAAGCGCCACAAGCGCCTCCTCGACGCGGCCGAGGGCCGGAAGGGGGCGAAGTCCCGCCTCGTCAAGGCGTCCCGGGAGGCGAGCCTCCACGCGATGGCCTACGCGACCCGTGACCGGAAGCAGCGGAAGCGCCAGATGCGCGAGCTGTGGATCGTCCGGATCAACGCCGCAGCGCGCCAGAATGGGATGACGTACGGCGCCTTCGTCGCCGGCCTGAAGAAGGCCGACATCGCCCTCGATCGGAAGACGCTGGCTGACGTCGCCGTCCGCGACGCGGGCACGTTTACGAGGATTGTCGAGGCCGTGAAGGGCGCCTGAACCAGGCAACCGACCGAACCCTCGACCACCACAATGGTCGAGGGTTTCTGATTCCCGGACGGAGAACGAGACGAGGAACGAGTGGAGCTGAGTGAGCTGACCCGCGACCTGGAGGCGCTCCGAGACGAAGCCCTGTTCTCGATCGAGGCGGCCGCCGACGTCGCCGCCCTCGAGGCGATCGAGGTCGACGTCCTTGGCAAGAAGGGCCGGCTGACGACGGTTCTTCGCGGCATCGGGGCGCTGCCGGCGGATGACCGCCCCCGCGTCGGGGCGATCGCCAACCAGGTCCGCGAAGCCCTGGAAGCCGCCGTCGGCGCACGCGGCCGGGACCTTCGTGGCACCGCTCTCGAAGCCCGCCTGCGCGCCGAGTCCGTCGACATCACGACGCCCGGCCGGCCGATCCGGCGCGGCGCTCTCCATCCGATCATGGAGACGATCCGCGAGATCGCCGAGATCTTCGGCCAGTTCGGCTTCGTGACCTACGAGGGTCCCGAGGTCGAGGACGACCTGACAAACTTCCAGATGCTCAACATCCCGCCGGATCACCCTGCGCGCGACCTGTGGGACACCCTCTACGTCGACATCGAGGGGCATCTCCTCCGCACCCACACCTCGCCAGGCCAGATCCGGGTGATGACCGCGACGAAGCCGCCCATCAGGGCGCTGCTCCCCGGCCGTTGCTACCGCTACGAGGCGATCGACGCGAGCCACGCCTCGGAGTTCTTCCAGGTCGAGGGGCTCATGGTGGACGAGGGCACGACGATGGGCGACCTGAAGGGGCTGCTCGACCAGTTCGCCAAGGCGCTCTACGGCGCCGACAAGCGGACCCGCTTCCGACCCGGCTACTACCCGTTCACCGAGCCATCGGTCGCGTTCGATGTCGAGTGCCTCGTTTGCGGCGGATCGGGCTGTCCGGCCTGCTCGCGGACCGGCTGGATGACGATCCTCGGCGCCGGCATGGTGCACCCGGTCGTCCTCCAGTACGGCGGTCTCGACCCCGAGCGGTACCAGGGCTTCGCCTTCGGGATGGGCGTCGAGCGGATCGCCAACCTGCGCCACTCGGTCGGCGATCTCCGGCTGTACATGGAGAACGATCTCCGCTTCCTCGACCAGTTCGTCGCGGCGGGCTGACGGTCCATGCGCGTGACCTCGGGCGGATGGCGTCGCGGAGCTCCGCCTCCGACCTTGGTGAGTTCGGCTCGGTTCTCCGGTCACGCCGTCCGATGAGAGTCCCGCTCTCATGGTTGCGCGACTACGTCGAGTTCGACCTCGAGCCCGAGGCCCTCGCCGAGCGGCTGACCCTGCTCGGGATGGAGGTCAAGTCGATCGAGCGCTGGGGCGACGACTGGCGGAACGTCGTCGTCGGCGAGCTCCTGAGTGTCGACAAGCACCCCCGCGCCGATCGGCTGTCGCTGACGACCGTTCGCGTGTCCGCGGACGGCGGCGAGCCGCTGTCGATCGTCTGCGGCGCCACGAACATCGCCGCCGGTCAGCGGGTGCCGGTGGCGCTGCCGGGCGCGGTCCTGCCGGGCGACCGCCGGATCGAGCGGACCGAGAAGATGGGCGTCGTCAGCAACGGCATGCTGTGTTCCGGCGACGAGCTGAACCTGACCGCCGATGCCGACGGCATCCTGATCCTGCCCGCCGACGCGCCGATCGGCCGGCCGCTCGCCGAGGTCTATGGCGACGTCGTCCTCGACGTGGACGTCAAGCCCAACCGTGGCGATGCGCTGTCGCTCGTCGGGCTGGCGCGGGAGGTCGGGGCCACCACCGGTGCGCTGCTCCGCTGGCCCGAGACGGACCCGAGCGAGGACAGCCGTGACGTCGCGGTGTTCCTCGAGGTCGACGTGCAGGACCGCGTGGGCTGCCCGCGGTTCGTCGGCCGGTGGGTCGACGGGGTGACGGTCGGCCCGTCGCCGGACCGCGTCCAGATGCGGCTCCGGGCGGCCGGCCAGCGTCCGGTGAGCAACGTCGTCGACGTGAGCAACTACGTGATGCTCGAGCTCGGCAAACCGATCCATATCTACGACGCGGCGGGGGTCGCCGAGGTCGACGGTCGGCGTCGGCTGGTGGTCCGCCGGGCAGCGCCAGGGGAGCGCCTCGAGACCATCGACCACGTCGCGCGGGAGCTCGATGCAGAGACGCTCCTCATCGCCGACGCGCGGGGTCCGCTGGGGATCGCGGGCGTGATGGGCGGCGCCGGCTCCGAGGTCGGCGGAACCACGACGGCGGTGATCGTCGAGTCCGCCGTCTTCGACCCGATCACGATCCGCCGCACCGGGCAGCGCTACGGCCTGCGGTCCGAGGCGAGCCTCCGCTTCGAGAAGGGCCAGGAGACGCGGCTCGCCCGGGTCGGCGCGGATCGCGCCGCACGCCTGATCGCCGAGTGGGCCGGCGGGTCGGTCGCCCGAGGCCGCGTCGACAGCAACCCGAGCGAGCCGCCGAGCGGCAAGGTCGCCTTCCGACCGACCCGGATCAATCGGCTCCTCGGGGTCGCGTACACCGTCAACGAGCAGATCTACTTGCTGAGCCGCGTCGGCATCGCAAGCGGGCCGCTCTCGCCCGGCGAAGATGCCGTCATTCCGGTGGCCGCAGGAATGAAGTCTCTTGCGGTCGAGGCGGCCCCGGACGCGATCGTCGCGACGATCCCGACCTGGCGTCGCGACATCGAGATCGAAGCGGACATCGCCGAGGAGGTCGCGCGCGTCGACGGCTACGACAAGATCCCGGGGCGCCTGCCGCACACCCCGATGCCGGAGTACCGGCCGTCGCCGCTGTTGACGCGCGATCGGATCCGCGAGGCGCTGGCGGGCGCCGGCCTGACCGAGGTCGTGACCCATGCCCTCGTCTCGCCCGCTCACGCCGAGCGATACGCGTGGACCTTCGAGACAGCGCCGGCCGCCGGGGGAACGCCGGCCGGCGGCAGACCGATCCACGTCACGAATCCGTTGTCGATGGACCACTCGGTCCTTCGCCCGTCGGTCGTCGGCAGCCTCGTCGAGGTGGCGGCGACGAACCTCCGCCGCGGTCGCGAGGACATCGCGATCTACGAGATCGGCAAGGGCTATGGGGACGACGCCGGCGTCGTCCGGGAGTGGTGGCGGCTCGGGATCGCGATGACCGGTGCGGCCGAGGAGCCGGCCTGGAACCGCCCGGCCAGGCCCGCTGACCTCGACGACGTGAAGGGCGTGATCGAGCTCGTCTGCCGTCGGCTCGGCCTCGAGGCCCCGTGGTACGTGCCGCTGACGGACGAGCCGCTGCTCCACCCGGGCCGGGCCTCGACCGTGATCGCGGAGCGCTCGGCTGGCTCCGTCCCGGCCGACGTCGCGGTGTCAGGCGTGGCCGGCGAGCTCCACCCGGCCGTCGCGGACGCCATCGACCTGCGAGGTGCCCGGCTGGTCGTCGCCGAGCTCGACATCGCCGGCCTTGCCGGCGGCCGCCCGGCCGATGGCGCGGTGGCCGCGCCGTCACGGCACCCCGCTGTGGAGCGTGACCTCGCCGTCGTCGCTCCCGAGGCCCTGCCGGCGGCGAATGTCGAACGCGCGATCCGTGGCGCCGCCGGGCCCGACCTCGTGAGCCTCCGCCTGTTCGACGTGTACCGCGGTGCACCGCTCGGCGACCACGAGAAGAGCGTCGCCTGGCGCCTCGTCTTCCAATCGTCCGAACGGACCCTGACCGACGCCGAGGTGGACGCCGCGATCGAGAGCGTGACCGCAGCATTGGCCAGGAACGGCCTCAGGATCAGGACCTGAGTCCTGCCCGAGTCCTGCTTGCGGGCGCCGATTCGGCGCTGATAGGCTGAAAAACGGCCCTCACGACGCGTGAGAGACCGGGGATCTCGTTTGAGGAGCCTCCGTGAACATCGGCGACATCCTGAGCTCGATCAACCGCTTCGACCTGCTCGTGGTCCTGCTCTGTTTCGGCATGTTCGTGCTCGGGTTCATCCAGGGAACGATCCGCCGCGTCCTCGGCCTCGCGTCCATGCTGTTCTCGTTCCTGTTCGCGGCGAACCTGCGCGGACCCCTCGGCGGTTACCTCGCGGCCAACTGGAACCAGTTCCCCGACGAATACGCGGTGATGCTCGGCTTCGGCATCGTGTTCGTCGCGGCGACGATCGCGTTCACGATCATCATCCAGGGCTTCTACCACAAGCAGTCCCTGTTCAAGAAGGCGACGGTCGCGGACGAGCTGATCGGTGGCGTCCTGGGCGTCGTCCAGGCCCTGCTCCTCGTCCTGTGCGTGATCGTGATCCTCGACTCGGCGTTCCGGATCCCGACGATGCCCAAGACCGACGGCGAGTTGCCGTGGATCCGCTCCCTGTACGAGGTCATGAACTCATCCACGACGGCGGACCTGTTCCGGAGCCGGATCATCCCGGGCTTCATCAACATCTTCGGACTGCTGATCCCGACGGACCTCCAGGCCTTCTACGTCGTCCCGCGCTGACGCATCGCCTCGACGACCTCCGCGACCTCCTCTCTGGACCGACGCTCGACGCCGGGCGCGGGCTGCTCGGCGCCCGGCTCGTTCGCGACGACGGAACGGGGCGGCGGGTCGCCCGGATCGTCGAGGTCGAGGCCTACATCGGCAAGGACGATCGGGCGTCGCACGCCCGGTTCGGGCGGACGACCCGGAACGCGGTCATGTTCGGGCCTCCGGGGACGGCCTACGTGTACCTTGTCTACGGGATGCACGACTGCCTGAACATCGTTACCGAGCCCGCCGGCCGAGCTGCCGCGCTGCTCGTCCGCGCCGTCGAGCCGATCGAGGGGATCGGGCTCATGCGCGCCAGCCGGGCGCGCCGGTCGTCCGAGCGGCGACGATCCGGACCGGCGTCGGGCGGAGCGCGTCCCCTGGCCCAGGCGCCTCCGCCGCCGGTCGCCCGCCTCGGCTCGGGGCCCGGCTTGGTCTGCGCGATCTTCGACATCGACCGGTCGCTGACCGGCCACGACCTCCTCCTACCAGACGCGCCGGTCCGGCTGGAGCCCCGACCCTTCGGTGAGCCGGCACCGGACGTGGTGGCGGGACCTCGGGTGGGCATCGGCTATGCCGGTGAGCCCTGGACCTCGAGGCCGTGGCGCCTGTCGATCGCCGGCAATCCCTCGGTGTCGCGCCCGCGACCGATCGCCTGACCGTGGACGCCCGCTCGATCGCCCTCCTCGAGTTCCCGCTGGTCCGCGAGCGGCTGGCGGACAAGACGTCGTTCGCGCCGTCGCGTCGCCTGGCCGAGGCGCTCGTGCCCGAGAGCGACCCGATCCTCGTCGCGCGCGGCCACGACGAGACCGACCAGGCCCGATCGCTGCTCTCGGAGCGGCCCGGCGTCGGTGTCGGCGCGGCCCATGACATCGGCCCCGCCGTCGAACGGTCCGCCCGCGGCGGGCGCCTCGATCCGGCCCACTTCCTCGAGCTCGCCGACACCCTCGACGCGACCGCCCGCCTCCAGACCGCGCTCGCGGACGATCGTCGGCCGCTCATCCACGCCCTCGCCCGGGAGCTCCATCCGCTGCCGGCGATCCGTTCGACCCTGGCCCGCAGCTTCGACCCGGCCGGCGAGCTCCTCGATACCGCTTCGCCGCGCCTCGGCGGGCTGCGCGCCGCCGTCCGCGTCGCCTACGACCGGCTCCGGCGCCGGCTCGACGCGCTCGTGGGCTCGGAGCTCGGGGGAGCGCTGCAGGACCCGATCGTGACGCTGCGGAACGGCCGCTACGTCGTCCCGGTCAAGGCCGAAGCGCGCTCACGGGTCAAGGGCATCGTCCACGACGCGTCCGGCAGCGGCGCGACGCTCTTCATCGAGCCCCTGGTCGCCGTGGAGCTCGGCAATGCCTGGCGGGAGGCGCAGGCCGCCGAGCGAGAGGAGATCGACCGCATCCTCGACGAGCTGTCGGCGCTCGTGGGCGCGAACGCGGCCGACCTGCGCGAGACGCTCGCCGCCCTGGCCCGGTTCGACTTCTGGGCGGCCAAGGCGAGTCTCGCGGCCGACATGGACGGGACGCGAGCCGAGACCGCAGACCGACCCGAGGTCGTCCTCCTGAGCGCCCGCCATCCGGGTCTGACCGGCCGGGTCGTCCCGATCGACATCCGCCTTGGCGATGGCTACACGGCGCTCGTTGTGACCGGCCCGAACACGGGCGGCAAGACGGTGACGCTGCGGACGCTTGGCCTGCTCGCGCTCATGCACCAGGCCGGGCTCCACATCCCGGCCGAGATCGGCTCGAGGCTCCCGGTGTTCCGCGACGTCTTCGCCGACATCGGCGACGAGCAGTCGATCGCCCAGAGCCTGTCGACGTTCTCGGGCCACCTCCGGTCGATCACCCGGATCGTCGGGGCGGCCGGGCCGGGGACGCTCGTCCTGCTCGACGAGCTCGGCGCCGGGACCGATCCCACCGAGGGCTCGGCGCTGGCCCAGGCGCTGCTCGATCACTTCATCCGGGCGGGAGCGCTCGTCGCCGCCACGACCCACTATGCCGAGCTCAAGGCGTACGCCCACACGACCGGCGGCGCCCGGAACGCGTCGGTCGAGTTCGACCTCGAGACGCTCTCGCCGACGTACCGCCTGACGATCGGGCTGCCCGGCGGCAGCCAGGCGTTCGCGATCGCCGAGCGGCTGGGCCTGGCGCCCGACATCGTCGCCGACGCCCGCTCGCGCCTGTCCGAGAACCAGCGCGCGTTCGAGGAGACGCTGACCCGGATCCGCGAGACCGAGGGTGAGACGAGCGAAGCGCTGGAGCGGGCGAGGACGGCCGAGGCGCGCGCCGCGGACGCGCTGCGCACGGCCGACGAGGAGCGCCGCCGCGCACGCCGGGAGCGAGACGAGGCGGTCCGCGCGGCCCGCGCCGAGGCCGAGAAGCTCGTCGACACACTCCGGGACGAAGTTCGCGCCACGCGTCGCGCGCTGGAGCGCGAGACGGTCACCGCGCCGGCGCTCGACGCCGCGGTCGCCCGCGCCGAGGCCCACCTGGACCGGCTCCCGGACGGCACATCGCCCGCTGCCCCTCAGGACGCGGTGGTGCCTGCGCCCGCCGAACGGACCTGGCGGCTGGGTGAGCAGGCGCGGAGCCGGAGCGGCGGCTGGGAAGGCCGGGTCGCTGCGCTCGAGAAGGGTGGCAAGCGGGCGACCCTCGAGAGCGGTGGGATGCGAATCAGCGTCCCGACGGACGACCTGGATCCCGTCGCCGCGGAGCCCACTCCCATCGACGAGGACCGGACGATCGGCCGCAACGCCCGGATCACCCGGTCCGGGCGGGACCGCGATCGCGGCCCGGGGATCGGGGCGCTTCAGCTCGAACGGGCCCGGACCGTGGCGTCATCGCTCGACCTCCGCGGGGCCCGTGTCGAGGAGGCGCTCGCGGCGCTCGACCGCTACCTCGACGACGCCGCCCTCGCGGGTCTCGACCAGGTCGTCGTCGTTCACGGCCTCGGGACGGGGGCGCTCCGCGACGCGGTCCGGGAGCGCGCGGCCGCCAACCCGCTCGTCGCCTCGACCCGGCCCGGCGAGCGCGGCGAGGGCGGGGACGGCGCCACGATCGTCAGGCTGTAGGAGCGCGGCTAGGGCTTCGGCGAGTGGTCCGGCCCGTGGGATGGGCTGGGCTCCGGCGGCGGCGTGCAGAAGAGCCCGAACGGGTTGTCGCACGGTGGCGGGCTGGGCGGCGGAGCCAGCGGGCAGAGGCCGGTCGGGGCGAAGATCCCGCCCCAGGTCCGGCCGAACGGGTAGAAGCCCTGGCCGTAGAAGAAGCTCGTCCGAGTGCCCTTCGGGCCGGCGACCCCGGCGCCGCGAGCCGCCCGGCGCAGCCAGTTGTTGTCGGCCTTCTGCCAGTTCGGCCAATCCGCCTCGACCTGGCTGTAGTCGAGCGCGCCGACGGTCTTCTCCGGGCCGACGCAACCATCCTGCCAGCGGAGCCCGCTGGCCGCGTCGATCTGGATCGTCCGATGGAAGTCGTCCGGCTGGGTGGGCTCCGTGCCGGAGATGAAGAGCTCGCTGATCCGCTTCGTCGTCCATGGACCCGGCAGGGCACCCGTGTTCGCGTCGATCTGCTCGGTGACCAGGCCCTTCGGCGGATTGAACGAGGCGATCGGCAGGCCCTTGCTCACGTCCGTCAGGATCCGCGACCAGAGCGGCGCCGACGACCCGAGCGACAGGGTGTCCTTGTCGGGCGAGTTGTCGCTGTTGCCCATCCAGACCCCGACCACGAGGGCGGGGGCGTTCGGGTCCTTCGGCGGTGCGAGGTAGCCGTACGCGTGGACGTCGCGGTTGTCGCTCGTCGTGCCGGTCTTGTAGGCGGCCGGGCGGCGGGTCGTGCCGTCGTAGACGGCCCATTCGCCCCAGAACGGGTTCGTCTTCGGGACCGTGTTGCCAGCGAGGATGTCGGTCATGATGTAGGCCGTCTGCGGGCTGATGACCTGCGAGCCCTGCGGCTGCTTCGCGGCCGGATCGGGCCAGATCACGGTCCCGTTCGTGTCAACGACCTTCAGGATCATCGTCCGCGGCATCAGCTTGCCGCCGTTGGCGATCGCGCCGTAGGCGCTGGTCAGGTCGATCGGGTGGATCTCGAGCGTCCCGATCCCCATCGACGTGACCGGCACGGACCCGGGCACGTAGTTGACGCCGAAGGCCTTCGAACGCTCGTAGAAATGGTCGAGGCCGTTGATCAGGCCGGCCTTGATCGACGGGATGTTCAAGGAGAACTCGAGGGCCTCGCGGAGTCGCACGGGTCCTCGCTCGGCATGGTCCGCCTGGGTCGGGATGAAGTGGCCGCCGAAGTCGGTCGTAACGTCCATGAACAACGTCGCCGCCGTCATCTTGTGGTCCTCGATGCCGATCGAGTAGTTGACCGGCTTGATCGCCGAGCCGGGCTGCCGCCAGCCGTCGGACAGGACATCGAATTGGGGCTGGAACTTCTTCGTCCCATGGGCGGTGAACCCCGCCGATCCGGCGTAGGCGAGGACCTGACCGGTGCGGTAGTCGAGGATCGTCGCGGCGCCGTTGTTGATGTTCTTGCCGCGGAGGTTGCGGATCCAGCCGTAGTCCTTGGACGGGATCTTCAGCGACTTCAGGATCGAGTTGGTGTTGGACAGGTTCGGGGCGCGGGCGGTGGCGTAGAGCCATTTCTCGGTTGTGGCCTGCATGGTCCAATCGAGCGTCGTCGTAACCGTGTAGCCGCCGGTGTCGATCTTGTCGCACTGGTCCGTGGACAGGTCGGGGCACAGGATCTGGCCGAGCTGCCTGCGGACCTGGAGCACGAACTGGGATGCCTTCCAGTGGGTCCCGAGCTGGGGGGCGAGCACGATCGGCTCGTTCTCGGCGTCCTGGTAGTCCTGGACAGAGTGGTTGGCGCCGGACAGCGGGCTCCGCGTCTTCATCAGGTCGAGGATGTAATTGCGCCGCTGGTAGATCGCGGTCGTGTCCGGAACGACGAGCTGGACATTGGCGGCCGGGCACTCGGCGCCAACCGGGACCTTCTTCGTGCACTGCTCCTCGGCGTTCCGGACGAGGTCGAACGCGGTCGGGGACTGGGGGATCGCGGCCAGGACCGCGGATTGGGCGAGGGTCAGGTCCTTGAGGTCCTTGTTGAAGTACGACCGCGCCGCCGCCTTCACCCCGTAGCTCTGGTTGCCGTAGAAGTTCTGGTTGAGGTAGGCGGTGATGATGTCCTGCTTGCCCTGCTCGCCGGGATACGCCTCGGTCAGGCGGAGCGACTGGATGATCTCCCGGATCTTGCGCTCTTCGCGGCTCCCGTTGAACGCCGCCGGCGGGAGCAGCCGGGCGCGGACGAGCTGCTGGGTGATCGTCGAGCCACCGCGCGGGTGGCCCTCCAGCGTGTCGAGGGTGGCAGAGACGAACCCGCCGAAGTCGAAGCCGGGGTTCGACCAGAAGTCCTTGTCCTCGATGGCAGTCGTCGCGTCGAGCAGCTCGGGCGGGATCTCGTCGAACGTGACGAGCTCGCGCTTGAACTCGCCGAGGCGGGCCAGCTCGATCTTGCCGGTGCGATCGGTGATCCGCGTCTGCTGGTCGAACTCGAGGTGGGTGAGCGTGTCCTTTGGGTCGGGCAGTCCCTGGCTGTAGGAGTTGTACGCGGTCGCGACCGCCACGAGACCCGCCAGGCCGATCAGGATGAAGATCGCCAGGACCAGGAGGGGGATCGCGATGATGACTCGTCGCAGGTTCGACGAGCCACGAGGCCGTCCGCGCTTGACGCCGCGCCGATGGCGCTGGCGCCGCGCGAGGCTGGTCTGCATGTCGGGCCGCACGATAGCATAGGGGTCGTGGTTGACCCCCTCGTTCGGACGGTCGAGACGGCTCGACCGGCGGCCCTGTGACGCCCGCGACGGGGTCCTTGGAGGGGCCAGGGGCGGAGTCCGGAGACGCGTCTCCCGACGAGGCACCGCCGAGCCTCGCCAACCTCCTCGACGAGCTGTCGTGGCGAGGCATGCTCCACGACACGACGCCGGGACTCCCGGCTCGGCTCGCCTCCCGCCGGCCGATCGCCGGCTACAACGGCTTCGACCCGTCGGGGCCGTCGCTCCACGTCGGCCACCTCGTCCCGATCTTCGGGCTGCTCCAGTTCCAGCGCCACGGCGGCCGGCCGGTCGCCCTCGTCGGCGGCGGGACGGGGATGATCGGCGACCCGTCCGGGACGTCGGCGGAGCGGAACCTCCTCGACCGGGCGACGCTCGAGGCCAATGCCGCCGCGATGCGGGTCCAGCTCGAGCGGTTCCTCGACTTCGATGCGTCGGGCGATCGGGGCGCGCTGCTCGTGAACAACCTCGACTGGCTGGGCCAGATCGGGCTGATCGACTGGCTCCGCGACGTCGGGAAGCACTTCACGATCCCGTACATGCTGGCCAAGGACGCGGTTCAGGTCCGCCTCGACCGGGGCCTGTCGTTCACCGAGTTCAGCTACATGCTGATCCAGGCGACCGACTACGAGCACCTCCACCGCGAGCTTGGTGTCGACCTCCAGATGGGCGGGGCCGACCAGTGGGGGAACATCACCGCGGGCCTGGAGCTGATCCGGCGGGGGGCCGGGATCGAGGCCGGGGCGGCGGATCGGGGCGGCGACGAACCCGCCCACGCGCTGGCCTATCGGCTGCTCCTGTCGCCGTCCGGCGCGAAGTTCGGCAAGACGGAGGGCGGGACGTCGGTCTGGCTGGACGCCGAGCGGACCTCGCCATACGCGTTCTACCAGTACTGGCTGAACACCGACGACCGCGACGTCGGCACGTACCTGCGCTGGTTCACCCTGCTGGGTCGGGCGGAGATCGGGGCGCTCGAGGCGTCGCTGGCCGCCCGCCCGGAGGCGCGTGAGGCCCAGCGGGCGCTGGCGCGCGACATCACCGCCCGGACCCACGGCGCCTCGACGGCGGAGCAGGCCGAGGCCGACGCCGCGGCGATGTTCGGCGATCGCGACCCGACCGATCCCGCCCAGCTCGACCGGCTGTACGGCAGCGTCGACTCGTTCGAGTTCTCGGAGGCGGACCGCCGGGCCGGCGCCGGCGCGCTCAGCGTGTCGAGCGGGTCGTACCCGTCGAACTCCGCCGCCCGCCGGGCGATCGACCAGGGCGGGCTGTCGATCAACGGCCAACGGATCACGACCTTCGACCAGGCGGCGCCGGATCTCATCGGTGGCCGGTTCGTCGTGATCCGGACCGGCAAGCGGACGAAGCGGATCGGGCGTCTCCGGCGCTGATCAGGGCCGGTGGCGGCCGCGCAGCACGTCGATCACCGCCGATGGGCTGACGCCGCGTTCGGCCAGCAGGACGAGGGCGTGGTAGAGGAGATCGGCGGCCTCGCCGGCGACCGCGTCACGCGTCGACGTTCGGTCTGAGGCGGCCGCCTCGGCCGCCGCGTCGTCCTTGGCCGCGATCAGGACCTCGGTCGCCTCCTCGGTGACCTTCCGCCCCGCTGTGTTGACGCCGCCGGCGAGCAGCGACGCGGTGTACGAACCCTCCGGCCGCTCGCTGGCGCGCGAGGCGATCGTCGCCCACAGGCCCTCGAGCCAGGTGAAGCCCTGGGTCGTCGCCTCGGCGGGCGCGCCGTCGGCATCGAAACAGCTCCGTGTCTCGCGGTGGCAGGTCGGGCCAACCGGGTCGACGGCCACGAGGATGGCGTCGGCATCGCAGTCGAGGGTGATCTCGCGGACGAGGAGCTCGTGACCGGATGACTCGCCCTTCCGCCAGAGCCGGTCGCGCGTCCGCGAATGGAAATGGACCTTGCCGGTCTCCTGCGTCACCCGCCACGCCTCGTCGTCCATCCAGCCGAGCATCAGGATCCGACCGTCGGCGACGTCCTGGATGATCGCCGGAGCGAGGCCGTTCGGACCCCAGAGCGGCTCCGTCCGGCGAGCCGCCAGAGTGGTCACGCGGCGGCCTCCACGGAGATCCGCACCGGCAGGCCCGCGGCGGCCATCGCACGTTTGACCTCGGCGATCGAGTGGGTCCGGCGGTGGAAGATCGACGCCGCCAGGACCGCATCAGCGCCGCCGTCACGGATCGCGGCGACGAAGTCGGCGGGCCGGGAGGCCCCGCCAGATGCGATGACCGGGACGCGGACGCGATCCGTGATCGCGCGGAGGAGCTCCGTGTCGTAGCCGGACCGCGTGCCGTCGCGGTCGATCGAGGTCACGAGCAGCTCGCCGGCGCCGAGGTCGACGACGCGCTCCGCCCAGGCGACGACGTCGAGACCGGTCGCGTCCCGGCCACCCCGGACGACGACCTCCCAGGTGGGCTCAAGGGTCGCCGCCGTCGTGCCCGCGGACCGTGGGGCCCGCCGAGCGTCGATCGCGACGACGACGGCCTGACGGCCGAACCGCGCGGCACAGCGCGAGACGAGGGTTGGGTCGGCGACCGCCGCGGTGTTCAGCGAGACCTTGTCGGCGCCCGCCCGCAGCACGTCACGCATGTCGCGGACACTCCGCACGCCGCCGCCGACTGTGAGCGGGATGAACGCCCGGCGCGCGGTCCGCTCGACGATGTCGAGCAGCGTGCCGCGGCCCTCCGGAGCTGCCGTGATGTCGAGGAAGACGAGCTCGTCGGCGCCTTCGACGGCATAGCGCTCCGCCAGCTCGGGCGGATCGCCCTCGTCGACCAGGTCGACGAAGCGCGTTCCCTTCACGACGCGGCCGTCGGCGACGTCGAGACAGGGGATCACGCGACGGCAGAGCATCAGGCGACGCCGGCCGGCTCGCAGCCCGCCGCCCACGCTCCGGCCCGCAGCAACTCGACGGCGTTGCGGAGGAGGCGTAACCCGTCGGTCCCACTCCGCTCCGGGTGGAACTGGACGCCGACGACGTTGTCGCGGGCGACGGCGCTCACGAACGTGGCGCCATGCGTCGTCGTGGCGAGGGCCATGTCCGGGTCCGACGGGGAGCCGGAATACGAGTGAACGAAGTAGAAGTCGGCGCCCGGCCGGACGCCGTCGAACAGGGGGTGGTCGCGGACCCGGTCGACCTGGTTCCAGCCGATGTGGGGCAGCGTCGGGGCGCCGCTGAGAAGGGTCGTCCGCCCGGGGATGATCCCAAGGGTCTTGGCGCCGTCCTCGTCGCTGCCCTCGAACAGGAGCTGCAGGCCGAGGCAGATCCCGAGATACGGCCGCCCGCCCGCGATCCACTCCACGATCGGCTCGACGAGGCCGCGGCGAGCCAGCCGGTCCATCGCCGGCGCCGGCGCTCCGACGCCCGGAACGACGAGCGCGTCGGCGTCCCGCAAGGCTTCGGCGTCGCGGGCGACGACGACGTCGCCACCGACCCGGCCGAGTGCCTGGTCGATGCTCACGAGGTTGCCGGCCCCGTAGTCGACGACGGCGATCCGCGGCCGGCGGAGCGTCGCGTCTGCCACTGGCGGCGCGCTCACGCGGAGCCCTTCGTCGACGCCACGCCCCGGCGACGCGGATCCGGGGCGGCGGCGGCGCGCAGCGCCCGGCCGAGCGCCTTGAACGCGGCCTCGGCCAGGTGGTGGTCGTTCCGTCCGGTCCCCCGAAGGTGGAGCGTGGCCCCCGCCGTTCGAGCGAAGGCCTCCAACGCATGCTCGATGAGCTGCAGCGTCAGCTCTCCGGCCCGCTCGCCGCGGAACGGCAGGTCGATGACGGCGTACGGCCGCCCGCCGACGTCGAGGATCGCCGTCGCCTCGGCCTCGTCCATCGGCACCGTCGCGTCGCCGAACCGCTCGATCCCGGCCCGGTCACCGAGCGCCTCGGCGATCGCCGCCCCGAGCACAAGCGCGACGTCCTCGACGGTGTGGTGGTCGTCGATCTCGAGATCGCCGCGGGCCCGGATCGTCAGGTCGAGCAGACCGTGATGGGCGAACGACCCGAGGAGGTGGTCGTAGAACCCGACACCGGTCGAGACGTCGACCGCGCCGGTCCCGTCGAGATCGACCGTCACGGTCACATCGGTCTCGCGGGACGACCGGGTCACCGTCGCCCGCCGGCCCCCGCCCGCGCGAACGTCGATCGAGCCGAGGGCGGTCGTCACCGATCTTCTCCCTCGATCTCGCGGGCGGCGGCGATCAGCCGGTCGTTGCCGGCCCGATCGCGGATCGTCAGCCGCAGACAGTGGGCGAGCGGATGGCCCGCCGGGAACGTCCGCGGGACGAGCCCCCGGCACAGCAGGCCGGTCGCGATCGCCGCGGCTCGCTCCGCGCTCCCGACGTCGACGAGCAGGAAGTTCGTGACCGACGGTCCGACCGACCAGCCCGCGGCGCCCAGCGCATCCGCGAGCCGATCGCGCTCGGCGTCGACCCGGGCCACGTTCGCCGCCATCGCCGTCGGGTCGAGGAGCGCAGCCGTGACGACCGACACGCTGACGGTCGACACGGAGCCCGGCGGGCGGTACGGCGCGATCCGGGCGATCGTCTCAGGACGGGCCACCGCGAAGCCGACGCGAAGTCCGGCCAGCGCGTAGGCCTTGCTCGCGGTCCGGACGAGGAGGAGGTTCGGATGGGCGAGCCGGAGCGCGACCAGGGATCGGCCGACGAACTCGGCGTAGGCCTCGTCGAGCACCACCATGGCCGGGTCTCGGCCGTTCGCGGCGGCGTCGGAGCGGATGCCGTCGAGCAGCGCCTCGATCGACCCGTCGGGCTCGGAGAGGGCCGTGGGGTTGTTCGGACTGCACAGCCAGACCAGGTCCGCGTCGGCGGCCGCGGCACGCGTCGCAGCGAGGTCGAGGCGATAGCCGGCCTCTGGACCTTCGCGCGGCACGGCGACGGCGGTCGCGCCACGCTGCTCGGTGACGACGCGGTACATCGCATAGGTCGGCGCCGGGATGACCGCGCGACCTCCGGCCGGCAGGAACACCTTCCCGGCGAGGTCGAGGATCTCGTCGGCACCGGCGCCGACCAGGAGCTCGTCGGTACCGACGCCATAGATCCGTGCGGCCGCCTCCACGAGGCGGCGGTAGTCCGTCGGCGGGTACTCGGACAGCGGCGTCTCGAACCGGCCAGCGGTCAGAATCCTGGCGACGAGCTCCGGCGGCGCAGGCGACGTGTTCAGGTCGAACCGGAGGATCTCGTCGAGCGGCAGGCCGTACCGCGCCGCGACCTCCTCGTCGGTCGCCTCCCAGCTGTAGGTCGCGGGTTGGGTCGGAAGATTCGTCGTCACGGGCGTCGGGCTCACCCTGGCGCTCCAGAAGGCGACGCGTCCGCGCCTCGGACCCCGGCGCCGAAGCGGGTCTCGACGGCGTTCCGGTGGGCGGTCAGGCCCTCGGCGGTTGCCAGACGCCCAACCGTCGAACGGATCGCCGTCAGCCCGGCTTCATCGACGCGCTGGATCTGGGTGTAGCGTCCGAATGCCTCAACGCCGAGCGGATCAATCGACCGCGCGAGACCGCCCGTCGGCAGGACGTGATTCGCGCCCGTCGCGTAGTCGCCCGCGGATTCAGGTGCCCACGGACCGACGAAGATCGAGCCTGCATGGCGGATGCGACCGGCGACGTCCTCGGGGTCGCGGACGTCGATCGAGAGGTGCTCCGGCGCGTAGGCGTCGATGAAGGCGATCGCGGCCTCCAGGTCGGTGGCGAGGGCGATCCGGCCGTGGCGCGCGAGGGCGGCTTCCAGGACCTCGCGTCGTTCGAGGCGGGGGAGCAGGTCGCCGATCTCGCGCTCGACCGCGTCGGCGAGCTCGCGGCTCGTCGTGACGAGGATCGCCGGCGAGTCGGGGCCGTGTTCGGCCTGGGTGACGAGGTCGGCGGCGACGATCGCCGGATCGGCGGAGTCGTCGGCGAGGACCATCCCCTCGGATGGCCCCGCCGGAAGGTCGATGCCGACGATCCCGGCGACTTCGAGCTTCGCCGCCGTGACCCACGGGTTGCCGGGTCCGACGACTCTGTCGACCGGCTCGAATGGCGGGGCCGCGGGATCGCGGCCATCCGATGCCCAGCCGAATGCCAGCGCGCCGATCGCCTGCGCGCCGCCGGCGACGAGGACGGCGTCGACGTCGAGGACGGCCGCGGCTGCGAGCAGGACGGGATGGATGGTGCCTTCGTCGTCGGCGGGTGTCGCCACGACGACCTGGCCGACGCCCGCGACGCGCGCCGGGACGACGGTCCTCACGAGTGACGACGGATACGGCGCCGAGCCGCCGGGGACGTAGCAGCCGACCCGGTCGAGGGGCAGCCAGCGCCGCTCGATCGCGATGCCGGGGACGATCGTCGTGTGGGTCGACTCGGGGCGTTGGGTCGCCGCGAAGCGGCCGACGTGGTCGATCGCCTGCGCGAGCGCCGTCCGGTCGGCCCGATCGAGCCGATCGCGCGCGGCGGCGAGATCCCGCGGCTCCAGGATCAGCCGGCCGTCGCTCGATCCGCCGCCGTACCGGTCGTTGGCGGCCCGTACCGCCTCGGCCCCGCGCGCCTCGACGTCGTCGAGGATGGCTCGCGCACCCGCGCGGATGCGCTCGTCGGGCACGGCGCCTCGCCTGTAGAGCGCCCGGCGCTCCGCGACGTCGGCCAGATCCGTCGACGCGAGATCGAGGCGTCGGATCGGCGGGAGGTCGGCGCGAGCGGTTGTCTCGCCGACGCTCGTCTCGAGGCTCACGGAACGATCTTCTCGATCGGAAGAACGAGGATGCCGGAGGCACCGGCGGCCTTGAGGCGGGGGAGCAGGCTCCAGACGTCGTCGGCGCCGACGACCGCGTGGATCGCGATCATCCCGGCGTGTGCCAGCGGGATGACCGACGGGGACTCGAGGCCGGGGAGGAGGGTCTCGAGCTCGTGCAGCTGGTCGGCGGGCGCGTTCATCATCAGGTACTTGCGATCTCGGGCGGCGATGACGGCGCTGAGCATCGTGTCGACGGCCGCGAGCTCGGCGGCGCGCTGGACCTGGGCGGTCGGGTTGGCGACGAGGATCGCCTCGGACGTGAGGACGTCGGCGATCGGTCGGAGGCCGTTCATCACGAGCGTGGAGCCGGTCGACACCAGGTCGACGATGGCCTCGGCGAGGCCGAGACGCGGCGCGACCTCGACGGCGCCGGAGATCGGGATGACGTCGACGACGACTCGCTCGGTCTCGAAGAACCGGCGGGTCGTGTTGGGATGGGCGGTCGCGACGCGGAGGCCTGCGAGGTCCTCGATCGACCGATAGGCGCTGTCGGACGGCACGGCGGCGGCGAGCCGGCACTGGCCGTAGCCGAGGGAGCGGAGCCGCGGCAGCTCGGCGCCAGTCTCGGCCAGGAGATCCTCGCCCGTGATCCCGAGGTCGGCGACGCCGTCGCCGACGAACTCGATCACGTCGTTGGTCCGGACGAACAGGATGTCGAGGTCGAAATTCCGAACGCGGGCCACCAGGCTGCGCTCGTGGTCCTCGAAGACGAGACCCGCGTCCCGCAGCAGCTCGACGCTCGGCTCGACGAGGCGGCCCTTGTTGGGAACGGCCAGCCGGAGCCGCTCGCGCCCCTCGAGGGCCGTCACGATTCGCGACCGGCGGGGTAGGGGATGCCCTTCTCGCGGGCGGCAACCAGTCGATCGAGGGCCGCTCGGTATCCGCCCTCGCCGTGGTTCAGCCACGACGCGATGCGGGTGATCGTTGCCGTACTTGCGCCGGTCTCGCGAGAGATCTGGGCGTAGTGCTCGCCCTGGTCGAGCCGCCGGACGACCGCCCAGCGCTGGGCAAGGTCGTGGAGCTCGCCGAGTGTGCACAGGTCGCGCAGGAACCGAGCCGCCTCGTCCGCCGAGTCGAGTCGGAGGAGCGCGCCGATCAGCTCGTCGATGTCCGTCGTGCGCCAGTCTTCCATGTGCTCGGTGCCGAGCCTCCATCGTTGTAGCGTATTAGCGTGCTACTATGGTAGTGTGATAACAGGAGGGACGTCAAGCGCGGGCGAAGGCGACGGCGAACGAGGGGCGCGCCGCTTCGAAGTCCTGCCGGCAATCGACCTTCGGGGTGGCCGGGTCGTCCGTCTGCGACAGGGGTCGTTCGATCGAGAGCAGGCCTACTCGGACGATCCGTCGAGTGTCGCTGAGCGGTTCCGGTCGGACGGAGCGGCCTGGATCCACGTCGTCGACCTCGACGGAGCGTTGGCTGGGGAGCGCCGCCAGCCGGACGTCATCGCCGGGATCCTCGATGCCGCGACTCGGGACCACTCGCAGCATCCGGCCGCCCGAGTCGAGGTCGCCGGTGGGCTCCGCGATCGGGAGGCCATCGCGGGGGTCCTGGCGGCCGGCGCGTCACGGGCCGTGATCGGGACGATGGCCCTTCGCGACCCGGACCTCATCCGACGCCTCATCGCGGAGTTCGGGCCCGGCGCCATCGCCGTCACCCTCGACGTGAGGGACGGCCAGGCCGTCGGCGAGGGCTGGGTCCAGGGGGCCGCCGGAGTTCCGGTCGGAGCCGCCCTCGACCGGCTCGCTATCGCCGGCGTCACGACGTTCGTCGTGACCGCGATCGAGCGCGACGGACTCCTCGAGGGACCGAACCTCCCGCTCCTGCGGAGCGTCGTCGAGGCCACGCCCGCCGAGGTCATCGCGTCCGGAGGCATCAGCACGATCGCGGACCTCCTCGCGGTCCGCGACCTCGGCTGTTCGGGCGCGATCGTCGGCCGTGCCCTCTACGAAGGCATGATCGACCTTCGCGAGGCGATCGAGGCCGTCAGCTCGACTGGTCGACGGCCTGACCTCGCCAGTGACCGCTGACATGGGCGTCGTCGCCGGTCGAGTCGAACGTCAGGTCGCCGTCGGGAAAGGTGACGTTCCAGTGCAACGCGCCGCTCGAGACCTCGAGCGTTCCCGCACCGGTGAGCGGCAACCCGTCGGCGAACTCGCACTTGCTGAATTGGATGTCGTCCTGGGCCGTCGCGAATGTCAGGCTGAAGAACCCGCCGTCCCGACAACCGACCCGTAACGCCTCCTTGCCATTCCAGAAGAGCACCTCTGGATCGGCGAACAGCTCGCTCCGCGTCGCCTCCATCGCGGACAGGGCATCGGCGTAACCGGTGACGTGGCCCGGCGTCAGCGCCACGTAGCGCTGGACGACGTCGCCCGCACAGTCGATCGTGCGCTGGGGCGGCCGCCGGCCGTCCAACAGGAAGGACACGACGGGCTCGTCGACACAACGGTCGCCGCGGCCGAACGTCACGTGCGGGCCGCCGCTCGTCGTGATCAGATAACCGTCCGATAGCCGCCCGGCGATCGCGCGGGCCTGTTCCACGGGCGTGACCGGGTCGTCCGTCGCTCCGAGGACGAATACCGGGTACGGCGTGGAGCTGATCGGAGCGGGACGCTGGCCCGACGCCGGCTGGTACGGCCACCACAGGCACGGCAGCTGGCTGGAGTAGACCCTCGCGGTCCGAAGATCGTCGACTCCGGTGGCCTGCGCATAGGCCTCGACCGCCGCGAAGTCATGCGGATCGGCCGTCGGCGAGACGCGGTAGTCGGCACAGGTGATCGCGTGGTAGGCGAACTCCGACACGCCCGGCCCTTCACCGGATCCGAGTACCTGGATCAGCCGGGCGAGTGGCACGTCGTCGCCGTGCGCGGCGGCGGCCACCGAGCGAAGGATCACCGCGCGGCCGGCCGGTTCGTACAGGAGCTGGCTGAACGCCGATTCGACCGCAACCGCATCGACCGCGTGATCGCGCACCGTTCCGTCGGAATCCGCGTAGGACACCTTCTGCGGTGTCGCGAGCACCTGGAGCGCGCGCTCGAACGCCGCCCCCGGATCGTTCATGTCGGTCCGGCAGTCACCGTCGGACAGGCAGGCGGTGAAGGTGTCCTGCAGCGTCCGATCGAACCCCTTGGCGGCCGCCGCCCAGAACTCATTGGCCGACAGGGTGAGATCGACCGCGCCGTCCAGGACCAGCGCCGAGAGCCGGTCCGGGTGGCTCGCCGCGTAGAGCTGCGCCAGCTCGGTGCCGTAGCTCTCCCCGTACAACGCGAACCGGGCCAGTCCGAGGTGATCGCGGATCGATTCGAGGTCCTCGGCGGCCTGGTGCGTCGAATAGCGGGTCACGTCGCCCGGCGCGACCCCTGCCTCGCGGAGGCAGGCATCGACGAACGCCTTCGTGGACGCCTCCGTCTGCTTCGTCGTCGCGTAGGCGTACCCCGCGGCCGGGCAGTCCTTCCCATCGGACGCCCCGATCCCGCGCTGGTCCCAGAACAGGATGTCGTAGCCGGACACGAGGTCCGGATCGAGGTCTTCCAGGCGAAGGAGCGACTCGTCCAGGCCGCTCCCTCCCGGGCCACCGACGGCGATCGCCAGGGTCCCCTTCGGGACGCCAACCGCGTGATGCATGGCGAAGACGATCCAGATCGTGCCGGATGACCCGCCGTCATGGTCGACCGGGACCAGCATCCCGTCGCAGGCGAGGCTCCCCGGCGGACACGGCACGAACCACGAGTCCGGGCGACCGCTCACGGCGAGGACACCGGCGCCGAACAGCAGCAGCGGCGGCACGAGCCGCACGACTGAATGACCCGGCGCGTCGCCCAGCGGGACGAAGACGCCGAGCGCCCGGGCCGCGGCCGCCTCGCGCCAGCGGATCGCGTCGATGGTTTCGCCGATCAGGACCCATGCAGCGAGCCAGAGCGCACCGTCGACGCCGATCACGAGGCGCCACCACCGTGACGCCTCGGCGTCCGTCGCTGCCGCGAGGGCAACTGCCGCCGCGAGGCCGACGACAGCCGCGACGATCGTGACGACGGCCGACACGACGGCCCCACGACGCCCGGGGCCGGCGCGGACGTCGGCCCAGCCGACCTGGTCCGCCGGCACGCCTGCCGGGCGCCACAGGATGGCAAGCTTCGCCAGCCCCGGGCCGGCCAGTGGACCGTCGACGACGCCGCGGGCTCGCAGCTCCTCGAACACCGGCAGGAGGCCCCGGACGAAGCGCACCGCGAGGAGGAGGCCGACCGCGACGAGGACCGCGACGAACGCCCGGACGACGTCGAACGCCGCGCCGAT